>ERZ650300.2440-NODE-2440-length-9952-cov-14.743862_pt1 | contig 9952 bp, 8 predicted proteins | sample MGYA00376236_ERZ650300 | MGnify/ENA primary metagenome ERZ650300 (study PRJEB26733, sample SAMN07839303) | wastewater metagenome | biome: urban; feature: wastewater treatment plant; material: waste water | place: USA: North Carolina | collected 2016-04-28 ... | reverse complement strand
ACCCCAACGGGATCTCCACCAGCCTGCCCTTCGACGTGCAGCTGGACATCGTGCGTTCGATCCGCGGCCTCGAAAACTGCCACATCCTGCGTCCCGGCTACGCCATCGAATACGACTACTTCGACCCGCGCAACCTCAAGTCCAGCCTCGAAACCAAGTCGATTTCCGGCCTCTTCTTCGCCGGCCAGATCAACGGCACCACCGGCTACGAAGAAGCCGCCGCCCAGGGTTTGCTGGCCGGCATCAACGCCGCGTTGCAGGTGAAGGGCCAGGATGCCTGGTGCCCGCGCCGCGACGAGGCCTACCTGGGCGTGCTCGTAGACGACCTGATCACCCGCGGCGTCACCGAGCCCTACCGGATGTTCACCTCCCGCGCCGAATTCCGCCTCAGCCTGCGCGAGGACAACGCCGACCTGCGCCTCACCGAAACCGGCCGCAAGCTGGGTCTGGTGGACGACCTCCGCTGGGCGGCCTTCTGCACCAAACGCGAAGCCATCGAACGCGAAACCGCCCGTCTGCGTGCCACCTGGGCCACCCCGGCCAAAGTGCCGGCCGAAGCCGCCGAAGCCGTACTCGGCAAGGCCATCGAACGGGAATACGCGTTCTTCGAACTGCTGCGCCGCCCGGCCGTCCGTTACGCCGCGCTGATGACCCTGCCCGGTGCGCCGGAAGGCCCGGAAACCGATCCGCAAGTGGTCGAACAACTCGAAATCGCCGCCAAGTATCAAGGCTACATCGACCGCCAGCTCGACGAAGTCGCCCGTCAGGCCGACGCCGAATCCACCCGCCTGCCGCCCGACCTCGACTACACCACCGTGCGCGGCCTGTCGAAGGAAGTGCAAGGCCGCCTCAACCTGCACCGGCCCGAAACCATTGGCCAGGCCGGTCGCATCCAAGGCATCACCCCGGCCGCCATCTCGCTGCTGCTGGTGTGGCTCAAGCGTGGCGAACTGTCCCGCGGCGGCGAGGAGAAATCCGCATGAGCATGGCGCCCACGCTTGAAAAAGGCATCGCCGCCCTCGGCCTCGATCTGCCCGCCGACGCCCAGGACAAGCTCCTCGCCTTCGCCCGGCTGCTGATCAAGTGGAACAAGGTCTACAACCTCACCGCCATTCGCGACGAAGCCCAGGTCGTCACCCACCATCTGCTCGATTCCCTGTCGGTGCTGCCGCATCTGAGCGGCATCGAGCGGCTGGTCGATGTCGGCTCCGGCGGCGGGCTGCCCGGCGTCGTGCTGGCCATCTGTCGCCCCGAGATGCAGGTCGATTCCGTCGAAACGGTTCAAAAAAAGGCCACCTTCCAGAACCAGGCGAAGATCGAACTCAAGCTCGCCAACTTCCGCGCCCACCACGCCCGTATCGAAAACTGGCAGCCCAGCTATTTTTCGGCGCAGCCGGTGGACGGCATCGTCTCCCGCGCCTTCGCCGATCTGGCCGACTTCGTCAGCCTCACGGCTCACCTCGCGAGTGCAAAAACCCGCATTCTCGCCATGAAAGGCGTCTATCCTGCCGACGAGATCGCCCGCATTCCGGCCGGTTTCGCCCTCGAGCGCAGCATCGAACTGACCGTGCCCGGCCTCGACGCCGAACGTCATCTCATCATCGTGAAACGAACCTGAAACTCATGGCCCGCATTTTCTGTATTGCCAACCAGAAGGGCGGCGTCGGCAAGACGACCACCTGCGTCAACCTCGCTGCCGGCCTCGCCACCGCCGGCCAACGCGTGCTGCTGGTCGACCTCGACCCCCAAGGCAACGCCACCATGGGCAGCGGCATCGACAAGCGCGAACTCGGCAAGTCGGTCTATCACCTGCTGGTCGGGTTGGGCACGGTGGCCGAAGCCCGCGTGCGCTCGGAAGCCGGCAAGTACGACGTGATCCCCGCCAACCGCGACCTCGCCGGCGCCGAAGTCGAACTGGTCGGCCTGGAACGCCGCGAAAACCGCCTGCGCGACGCCCTCGCGCTGCACGCCGGGGAATACGACTTCATCCTCATCGACTGCCCGCCGTCCCTGTCGCTGCTCACCCTCAACGGCCTGTGCGTCGCCCACGGCGTGATCATCCCGATGCAGTGCGAGTATTACGCCCTCGAAGGCCTGTCCGATCTGGTCAATTCGATCAAGAAAGTGCACGCCAATCTCAACCGCGACCTCGGAATCATCGGCCTGCTGCGGGTCATGTTCGACCCCCGCGTGACCCTCCAGCAACAGGTTTCCGCCCAACTCGAAGCGCACTTCGGCGACAAGGTCTTCACGACCATCGTGCCGCGCAACGTGCGCCTCGCCGAAGCCCCCAGCCACGGCCTGCCCGGCGTGGTGTTCGACCGCAGCGCCAAGGGCGCCCAGGCCTACCTGGCCTTCGCCAAGGAAATGATCGCGCGGATCAAGACTTAACCGACCCCACCATGGCACCTCCCAAACTCAAAGGCCTCGGCCGCGGCCTCGACGCCCTCCTCGCCGCCAACAACGATTCCGACACTATCGGAGGCGATCTCCAGCTTCTGCCGGCCAGCGAAATGCAAGCCGGCAAATACCAGCCGCGCACCCGCATGGACCCCGGCTCGCTCGAAGAACTGGCGGCCTCGATCAAGTCGCAGGGCGTCATGCAGCCGATCCTCGTGCGACCGATCGGCGGCCCCTTCGATGCCAAGCGCTACGAGATCATCGCCGGCGAACGGCGCTGGCGCGCGGCCCAACTCGCCGGGCTCGACGAAGTTCCCTGCCTTGTACGGACGATTCCGGACGAAGCCGCGCTGGCAATGTCGCTCATCGAGAACATCCAGCGCGAAGACCTCAATCCGCTCGAAGAGGCCGCCGGCATCCAGCGCCTCATCGACGAATTCGGCATGACGCATCAAGCCGCCGCCGATGCCGTAGGGCGCTCCCGACCGGCAGCCTCCAACCTGCTCCGCCTGCTCCAGCTTGCGCCGCCGGTGCAGGAACTGCTCATGGCCGGCGATATCGACATGGGCCACGCCCGCGCCTTGCTGCCGCTGGATGGCGCCACCCAGATCGGCCTAGCCAACCTGATCGCCGCCCGCGGCCTCTCGGTGCGCGAAGCCGAACGTCTCGTCCAGCAGGCGCTAAATCCAAAGGCGAAACTGCCAACGCCCGCACCGGACCGGGACATCATGCGTATCGAAGAGGAAATCGCCGACCGCCTCGGCGCGACGGTGAAAATCAAAGCCAACAAAAAAGGCGCTGGCGCAGTCACCATCCAGTTCGGCAATCTGGATCAACTCGACGGCTTGCTGGAAAAGCTGCGTTAGTCTGCAGAACGCACCTTGCCCGACAAGCTTTCCAACTGTCGGGCAAGGGAGCGCTTCTCTTCCGACCGCTTCGCTCCCGACGACTTTCCATGGGGGCCAGCCTTGCGCCCCAGCGCCGGTACGACCAGCGGATTACGCGGTTTTACGCCGCCCTTTTTTCCTGGCCATTGATCAGGCCCGCGGAATACGAGCTTCTGACGGGTTCCGAGCGTTCTGTTGGCCATAATGGCGTCGGCACCTCCATATGGGCCATATGCGCAGCTTCGGCAGCAGCAACCTCGGCCAGCACGGCTTCTTCGGTGATACCGGATATTTCGGCAAAACATCCATCCAACGGGCAATTACGCCCTGGCGGACATCCGTGTTCCGCTGCACATTGACGTTGAGTTTGGTCGGTCAGCACCATTTCACGAACGGCTTCGCAACGGCTGATAGGTGAATCGATAAAGCTCATGATCGTCTCCCCTTTGTGTACTTTCATCTTAGTCCACAGGAGAAAAATTACCTTGTTTTTTGTAGGGTTTTATGCGGGAGGCAATAGCCCGCCATGCGCAACGACCCTGCAACCGGCCTCAGGGCTGGACAACAAACGGTTTGAGCTTGAGCGTTCCGGCAATGCGCTCGGAAATGGAGCGCGCCTCCAGAGCGGAAGGAAAGGGTCCGATGCGCAGACGATACCGCCCTCCGGTCGCCCCCACCGACACCGATGTCTTGAGCCACTTCAGCTCATCTTCAACGAAACTTTTGAAGGCTTCGGCCACGACCAGCGACGGGAAAGTGGCAAGCTGCAGGAAAACCGGCCCGTTGCTCTTGTCGGCGGCTTGAGTTGCGACACTCGCCACCGGCACCGCTACGCTGGAAGGCGATTCAACCGCCACCGGACGGGGCGCTTCGCCAAGCGCCGCCACTGCCGGCGAGGAGGAAGCAGGCTGCTGACGCGCCAAAACCGCCGGCGCAGACGCCACGTTTTTCGCCTTGCGCAGCGGCGGCACGGGTCGGCCCGGCCGGACCAGAGACACGTCCTCCGGCAGCACCAGCGCCACTTCTACGTTGGCCTGCCCCTGATCGACGTAGCCGAGCTTGTAAGCGGCGGCATACGAAAGATCGATGATGCGCCCCGGGTGGAAAGGCCCCCGGTCATTGACGCGCACCACGGCAGAACGGCCGTTGGAAAGATTGGTGACCCGCACATAGCTGGGAATCGGCAGGCTCGGGTGCGCCGCCGTCATCGCGTACATGTCGTACGGATCGCCACTGGAGGTCTTGCGGCCGTGGAACATCTTGCCGTACCAGCTCGCCACGCCTTTTTGGAGGACCAAGCCACCGCCGGACGAGATCGAGCCGCGCAAGGAGTAATCGTTCCTGTCGGCGCTCGAAGGGGCGACGGAATCGTCCGGCGCAACGGCGGAAACATCCTCCGGCAACTCCTCCGACTTGAAACGCCGGACAGGCGTCGACGCCTTGAGGCCCACGTGGGACGCAGGCTCTGCGGAGGCTTCGGTCAATGGGGCATTACCGGCATGGAGCGGGCCAGCCAGCAGCAGGGCACAACATGCAGGCGCCAGCAGCAAGCCGGCGCGACGGAACATCGCTACAGGGATCATGACGCTCTTTCCTGCTCAGGCGCGCGCTTGGCGCGCGCGGGTTCAGGTACCTACCCGGCGTCGATGGCGCTGGATGCTCATGAGCATTCCAACACCGAGACACAGAGTAACGAGTGCAGTGCCACCGTAACTGACGAAGGGTAGCGGGACCCCGACAACGGGGAGAATTCCGCTCACCATGCCCATGTTCACAAACGCGTAAGTGAAGAAGATCAGCGTAATGGCGCCGGCGAGAAGGCGCGAGAACAGGGTCGGGGCACCAGCGGCAATGAAAAGGCCGCGGAAAATCAACAGGATATAGAGTACAGCAAGAAACAGGGCGCCGGCAAGTCCAAATTCTTCGGTCAAAACCGCAAAGATAAAGTCGGTATGCCGCTCCGGAAGAAAATCCAGGTGGGTCTGGGTGCCATTGCCCCAGCCCTTGCCGAGGATGCCGCCGGAGCCGATGGCAATGGTGGACTGGATGATGTGAAAGCCCTTGCCGAGCGGGTCGGAGGTGGGATCGAGCAGCGTGCATACCCGGTGCTTCTGGTACTCCCGCATGCCGGGCCATTCGACGTCCGGCTGGCAGATGGTGTCGCCCATCGCCACGATGGCCGCGATGCCGACGATCCCGACGACCGCAAATGGAAGGATCAAGCGCCACGCCAGACCGGCAAAGAAAAGCACATAAAAACCGGCCGCCGCCACAAGAACGGCCGTACCGAGGTCGGGCTGTTTGGCGATGAGCGCCACCGGCACCAGCAGCAGACCGCCGGCAATGAAGAAATCGCGCACCCGTACCATGCCCTCGCGGCACTGGAAGTACCACGCAAGCATCAGCGGCATGGCGATCTTCATCAGTTCGGAGGGCTGGATCCGCGCCACCCCGATGTTGAGCCAGCGCCGCGCGCCCTTGGACACATCGCCGAACAGGGCCACACCGACAAGCAGCAGCACCCCGACGATGTAGAGCGGCAGTGCAATGCTCATCATCCGCTGGGGCGGAATGCGGGCAGCAATCCACATGGCAGTGAAGGCCACCACGATGTTGAGTCCCAGCGTACCGAGACGCTCGGGCGACGCGCTCACCATGACGACGGTGGCGAAGCCGAGGATTGCCAGCACGATCATGGCCAGCGGCCCATCCAGGGGCGCCAGGAGATACGCCAGCCAGCGGCGGGGGTCGAAGCGGGCGCTAATCACCGGCGCTATCCCCCGTACTGCCTTCGGCGCCTGGATATTCGGGCGCAATACCGGCCGGCAGTTTGCCGAGGAGGTAGTAGTCCAGCACCTGACGGGCGATCGGAGCGGCGGATTCGGCGCCGAAACCGCCATTCTCGACGAGCACGGCGAGTGCGATGGTCGGCTTGTCGGCCGGCGCAAAGGCGATGAAAAGAGCGTGATCCCGGAGCCGCTCGGAAATCCGCGAGGAGTACTTGGCGCCCTTGAGCGAAAAGACCTGGGCCGTACCGGTCTTGCCCGCGGCTTGATAGGGCGCGCCGGCAAAGGCGCGGGCACCGGTACCCTCGCGGTTCACGCCGACCATCGCACGACGGATCGTCTCGATATGCTCGGGCTTGATGGGAATGGTCTTGATCGGCTGGGGTTCAATGACGCGGCGGACGCCGTCACGGGCATTTTCGATGTATTTGACCAGATGGGGTTTGTACATCACGCCGCCGGCGGCGACGGTGGCGGTGGCGTGGGCGAGCTGGATCATCGTATAGGCGTTGTAGCCCTGACCGATGCCGATGGAGATGGTCTCGCCCCCGAACCATTTCTGCTGCTCGGGCTTCTTGAAACGGCGCCGTTTCCATTCGGGCGACGGCAGTACGCCAGTGCTTTCGCCTTCGATGTCGATGCCAGTGCGGCTGCCGAAACCGAACTGACCCAACTGGGAGGCGATCAGGTCGATGCCCATGTCGTTGGCGAGACGGTAGTAATAGGTGTCGCAGGACTGGACGATGGAGCGGTACATGTCCACGTAACCATGACCGCCGGCCTTGTCGTCGCGGAAATGGTGACCGCCAAAATCGAAATAGCCGGGGTCGGAGATCGCCTGACTGGGCGTGCGCTTGCCGCTCATCAGGGCAGCCAGCGCCATGAATGGCTTGAAGGTGGAGCCCGGCGGGTAGGCGCCGTTGAGGGCGCGATTCACCATCGGGTGGTCCGGTGAGTTGTTGAGCTCTTCCCAATCCTGGGGCGCGATGCCGTCCACGAACAGGTTGGGATCGAAAGTCGGCACCGACACCAGCGCCAGCACGCCGCCGCTGCCGGGCTCGATGGCCACCAAGGCGCCGCGCCGGTTGCCGAAAGCCTTCTCGACCACTTCCTGGAGCTTGAGATCGACGGTCAGGATCAGGTTGTTGCCGGGAATCGCCGGCGTGCGCCGCAGCGCGCGCACCGCACGCCCGCCGGAATCGACCTCCACTTCCTCGAAGCCGGTGGTGCCGTGGAGCTCCCGTTCGTAGCTCTTTTCGAGGCCGGCCTTGCCGATGTGATCGGTGCCGCGATAGTTGGCCGAATCCTCGTTTTCCTCGATGCGTTCGAGGTCGCGGTCGTTGATCCGGCCGATGTAGCCGATGATATGGGAGCCGAAACTGCCCATCGGGTAGTCGCGGAACAGCCGCGCCTTGAGCTCGACACCGGGGAAACGGTAGCGCTGGGCAATGAACCGGGCCACCTCCTCGTCGGAGAGCCGGTTGCGGATCGGCAGCGATTCGAAGCTCTTGCTCTCGTCCATGAGCTTGCGCAGACGCTTGCGATCCTTGGGCTGGATGTCCACCAGCGCCGACAGCGCCTCGATGGTGGCTTCGAGGTCCGCCACCTTGGAAGGCGTGATCTCCAGCGTATAGGCCGAATAGTTGCGCGCCAGCACCGTCCCGTTGCGGTCGACGATCAGGCCGCGGTTGGGCACGACCGGCACCAGAGAGATGCGGTTGTCCTCGGCGCGGGTCGAGTAATAGTCGTAGCGCAACACCTGCAGGTAGAAGAAGCGCGCCACCAGAAGGCCGAAACAGACCACCGCGACCACGCCCGCCACCGCCAGTCGGGCACGGAAACGGGCAAGTTCCTGCTCAGGGGTCCGGATTACGCTCATGGAGTGCTAGATGGGCCGGTTCTCGTCGCGCTCAACCGGCTGGTATTGGGGCAGGAGCAGCACGTAGTGCAGCGGAATCCACAGCAGGGCCGCGACAAAGCTGCCGAAAAACATCCACCAGCCGGGAAACTCGGCTCCGGCCATGAGGCGCACCACGACCATCACGACCTGAGAGAGGAAAAGCAGCGGCAGCACGTGCAGCGCCTGCTCCACCGGCGTAAACCACAACACCCGACGGGACAGCTCGTTGGCGGCATAGGCCAGCAGCACATAGGCAAAGGCATGCTGCCCCAACGCCGCGCCAACACCGATATCGACCAGCAGACCAAACACGAACCCGGTGCCGATGCCGATCTTGAGCGGCTCCCGCACGCACCAGAAAGCCAGCACGAGGGCCACCGCATCGGGCACCGCCGGCAGATGACCGGTGGGAATGTAGTTCAGGAACAGGGCCACGCAGAGGGTCAGATACACAAACCACATCTTCACCGGAAGCAGGATTCGGCTCGAACGATTGGTCGGTTGCATGGCTTACTCCTTGCCGGCCCGGGCTCTACGACCCTTACCCGCCTTGCCTTTGTTGATGACCTCGGCCTCCGGCGGACGCGGCGGCAGGGCTTCCCGGTGCCCCAGCACCAGAACGTGGCCGAACTGTTCGACCCCCGCCGCCGGCAGACAAGGGATACGCGCGAAAGTCTGCGCCTGATCGCGCTCCACCTTCGCCACCGTGGCCACCGGCAATCCCGGAAGGAAGACGCCGTCGAGGCCGGACGTCACCACCTTGTCGCCGGGCTGGACGTCGGCGTTGGCGGCCAGATAACGCAGTTCCATCAGGCCGTTGCCGGAGCCGAACAACACGGCGCGCAGGCCGTTGCGCACGATCATCACCGGAATGGCCTGGTCCTTGTCCGTCAGCAGGGTCAATTCGGCCTGCATCGGAAAGACGCGGGTGATCTGGCCGATCACTCCCGTTTCATCCACGACCGCCTGACCGGCTTCGATCCCCATCTGGGCGCCCTTGTCGAGGATCACCTTGCGCGAGAACGGATCCTTCGCGGTGTAGATGATTTCCGCGACGGTGGACTTCACCGCCTGCCGTTCGCGGGCTTCGAGCAGCGCACGCAGGTGGCGGTTTTCCTGCTCGATCTGATCCAGCAGCAGCAGGCGCTCCGCGCCCTTCAGCTGGCGCGCCTTGAGTTCCTTGTTTTCGATCTGCAGGCGGACCAGCGAGGCAAAATAATCGGACGCGTTGCGGACGAAATCGGCCGGCGTCGCAGCCGCCATCTGCAGCGGGTAAGCGAGCACCGACAAGCCCTGACGAAAAGCGTCCAGGTAGCGCAGATTCAGGTCGCTCACCAGCATCGCCAGCGAAACGATCACGAAAAAGACAAGCTTGGCCAGCGGCGCCGGCCCGCGCTTGAAGAAGGGAGGAGGAGAATTGCCGACCAAGGGACGCCCGGATCAGGTCGCTCGGCAAACGGCCGCGCCCGGGACAGACCCGGGTCGGCAGCGCGCGCGGAGAAACGGATGGCTCACCGCGAGCGCCCTGGCCGTAGCGCCGATGCTTACTCGCTGGTGAAGATGGAACCGAGCTGGTCCATCTTTTCAAGGGCCATGCCCGAACCGCGCACCACGCAGGTGAGAGGATCGTCGGCAACGATCACCGGCAGACCGGTTTCTTCCATCAGCAGACGGTCGAGATCCCGCAGCAGCGCGCCGCCGCCGGTGAGAACCATGCCGCGCTCGGCGATGTCCGCGCCCAGTTCGGGCGGGGTTTGCTCAAGGGCGATTTTGACCGCGGAAACGATCTGATTGAGCGGCTCGGTGAGGGCTTCGAGGATTTCATTGGAAGAAATCGTAAAGGCGCGGGGAATGCCTTCGGCCAGATTGCGGCCTTTGACTTCCATCTCCTGCACCTCGGACCCCGGAAATGCGGAACCGATGCCCTTCTTGATGGATTCGGCGGTGGTTTCGCCGATCAGCATGCCGTAGTTGCGGCG
>ERZ650300.2439-NODE-2439-length-9954-cov-4.382261_pt1 | contig 9954 bp, 7 predicted proteins | sample MGYA00376236_ERZ650300 | MGnify/ENA primary metagenome ERZ650300 (study PRJEB26733, sample SAMN07839303) | wastewater metagenome | biome: urban; feature: wastewater treatment plant; material: waste water | place: USA: North Carolina | collected 2016-04-28 ... | reverse complement strand
TGAAGACGGAAGCGTTTTCGAAGGTTCTGCCTTTGCCGGCGCGGGAGAGGCCCTGGGTGAAGTCGTCTTCAACACCGGGATGACCGGCTATCAGGAAATTGTCACCGACCCTTCCTACAAAGGCCAGATCGTCGCCATGACGTATCCGCTGATCGGCAACACCGGCGTCAATGACGAAGACATGGAGTCGTCGGACCTTCATCTGGAGGGCTTCATCGTCAGGGAATATTCATCGCGCCCCAGCAACTGGCGGATGACGAAAAGCCTCAAGGATTTTTTGGAGGATGCCGGAAAAATCGGTTTGGAGGGCGTGGACACGCGCTCCCTGACCCGCCGCCTGCGGCTGTCCGGTTCGATGAAGGGCATCCTTTCGACCGAGTCCGGAGACGTCCCCGCTCTGCTGGAAAAAGCGCGCCATTACCCGGGGCTGGTCGGCCGGGATCTGGTGCGGGACGTGTCCTGTGCCGAACCCTATTGCTGGGAAAAGGGCGCGCCCGGAACCGTCAGCCTTCCCCCTGGGAAATCAGCGGGAAAGCCGCGGGTGGTCGTGCTGGACTGCGGCGTCAAATATAATATTCTAAGGATTCTGGAATCGAACGGCTGCGAAGTGATTGTTCTCCCCGCCACGGCGACGGCCGATCAGATGCTGTCCTATCATCCGGACGGCATTCTTTTATCCAACGGACCGGGCGATCCGTCCGCCCTGCCTTATCTTGTAGATGCCGCCCGCGGCGTGATCGGGAAAACGCCTGTCTTCGGAATCTGCCTGGGGCATCAGATTCTCGGCCAGGCCGTGGGCGGGAAAACCCAAAAACTCAAGTTCGGCCACCACGGCGTCAATCAGCCTGTGAAAAATCTGGAAACCGGCCGGGTGGAAATTTCGTCCCAAAACCACGGTTTTGTGGTCGTCCCGGAATCGGTCGGGGGAAAAGCGTCCCCGACCTTTACAAACCTCAACGACGCAACCTCCGAAGGGATGGCGATTGCCGGCGCGATGAGCGTGCAATATCACCCCGAGGCGGCGCCGGGGCCTCACGATACGGAATATCTGTTTTCCCGGTTCGTGGCCATGATGAAAAAGCAAAGGTAACCCGTGCCGAAACGAACCGACATTCAAAAAATACTGCTCATCGGGTCCGGACCGATTATCATCAGCCAGGCCTGTGAGTTTGACTACTCCGGCACACAGGCCTGCAAAGCCCTGCGCGAAGAAGGGTATGAAGTTGTCCTCATCAACTCCAACCCGGCCACCATCATGACCGATCCGGAAATGGCCGACCGCACCTACGTGGAGCCGATCACCCCCGAGGCCGTGGAAAAAATCATCGCGCGCGAGCGGCCGGATGCGCTTTTGCCCACACTGGGCGGACAGACCGGCCTCAATACCGCCGTGGCGCTGGCCGAATCGGGCGTCCTGGCCAGGTACGGCGTGGAAATGATCGGCGCGTCCTTGCCGGTCATTCACAAGGCCGAAGACCGCGAAAAGTTCCGCCAGGCGATGGAGCGCATCGGCCTGACCATGCCCAAAAGCGGCTTTGCCCGCAATATGGAGGACGTCCGGCGGATCGCACAAGACATCGGTTTCCCGATAATCATCCGCGCCGCCTTCACCCTGGGCGGCACCGGCAGCGGCGTGGCCTACAACTGGGAAGAACTCGAGGAAATCGCCAAGGCAGGCCTCGACGCCAGCATGATCTCCGAAGTGATGGTCGAACAGTCGGCGCTGGGTTGGAAAGAATATGAGCTGGAAGTGATGCGCGACCGCGCCGACAACGTCGTCGTCATCTGTTCGATCGAAAACTTCGACGCGATGGGCGTGCACACCGGCGAGTCGATCACCGTCGCCCCCGCGCAGACGCTCACCGACCGCGAATATCAAAAAATGCGGGATGCCGCCATTGCCATCATGCGGGAAATCGGCGTGGAAACGGGGGGCTCCAATGTGCAGTTTGCCGTTCATCCGCAGACCGGAGAAATGATTGTCGTCGAGATGAATCCCCGCGTGTCGCGCTCGTCGGCGCTGGCCTCCAAAGCCACGGGATTCCCGATTGCCAAGATCGCCGCGAAGCTTGCGGTGGGCTACACGCTTGATGAAATTCCCAACGATATCACCCGCGAAACCATGGCATCCTTTGAACCCGCGATTGACTATGTGGTGACAAAAATTCCCCGCTGGACGTTTGAGAAATTTCCCGAGACGGAAGATTTCCTCACAACGTCGATGAAGTCGGTGGGCGAAACCATGGCAATCGGCCGGACGTTCAAGGAATCGCTGCAAAAGGCCATCCGCTCGCTGGAGACCGGCCGCTTCGGCTTTGGCCAGGCGCTGCCTGATGAGGAGCAGGCCAGAGGCGAACTTTTGAAAAGCAAGCTCATCAAACCCAATTCCCTGCGGCTTTTTTACATCGCCGAAGCGCTGAAAAGCGGCCTGACGATTGACGAGGTCTATGATTTGACCAAAGTCGATCCCTGGTTTTTGCACCAGATGAAAGACATCCTGAACGCCGAAGAAGAGCTGAAAAACGCGACACCGTCCGCCGAACTTTTGCGCGCCGCGAAAAAACTCGGTTTTTCCGACCGCGCGCTGGGGGCGCTCTGGAATAAAACGGAGTTCGAAATCCGCGATTGGCGCAAACGGGAAAACATTACGCCCGTCTATAAACTGGTGGACACCTGCGCGGCGGAGTTTGAAGCCTACACGCCTTATTACTATTCCACCTACGAGCAGGAAAGCGAAACCCGGCCTTCGGCGAAAAAGAAAGTCGCCATTATCGGCGGCGGCCCCAACCGCATCGGCCAGGGCATTGAATTCGACTACTGCTGCGTTCATGCCTCGTTTGCGCTCTCCGAGGAAGGCATCGAAAGCATCATGATCAACTCCAACCCGGAGACGGTCAGCACCGACTACGACACTTCCGACAAGCTGTTTTTCGAACCGGTCACGCTCGAAGACGTCCTGCACATTCTCGAGGCGGAAAAACCCGACGGCGTGATCGTGCAGTTCGGCGGCCAGACGCCGCTCAATCTGGCGCGCGGCCTGGAAGAAGCGGGTGTTCCGATCATCGGCACATCGCCTGCCGCCATCGATCGGGCGGAAAACCGCGACCGCTTCCAGGAAATCGTCAGCAAACTGAACCTCAACCAGCCGGACAACGATACGGCCATGGACGTGGAGGAGGCGCTGGCCGCCGCCTCCCGCATCGGATACCCGGTGCTGGTGCGTCCCTCCTATGTGCTGGGCGGCCGGTCCATGGAAATCGTGTATGATCCCGAAACCCTCAGGACGTTCATGGCCAGGGCGCTCCTGGTTTCGCCGGGGCATCCGATTCTGATCGACAAGTTCCTGGAAGACGCGGTGGAAGTCGATGTGGACGCGATTTCCGACGGCCGGACCACCGTCGTCGCCGGCATCATGGAGCATATCGAGGAAGCGGGCATTCACTCGGGTGACTCCGCCTGCATTTTGCCTCCCGTCACGATTGCTCCTCCGATGGTGAAACTCATCGAAGCGCAAACGAAAATGCTGGCCGCAGAAATCGGCGTGGTGGGCTTGATGAATATTCAGTACGCTATTAAGGACGGCAAGCTGTATGTTCTGGAAGTCAACCCGCGCGCGTCGCGAACGGTGCCTTTTGTGAGCAAGGCCATCGGCGTGCCGCTGGCGAAGCTTGCCACCCGGGTCATGCTGGGCAAAACATTAGGCGAGCTGTCTTTTACAGAAACCATTATTCCCAAACACGTCTGTGTGAAAGAAGCAGTCTTTCCGTTCAATCGCTTCCCCGGCGTGGACATCATTCTGGGGCCGGAGATGAAGTCCACCGGCGAGGTGATGGGCATCGATCATTCCTTCGGTCTTGCCTTTGCCAAAGCGCAGATGGCCACCGGCTTTAAAATGCCGACGGCCGGCAGCGTCTTCATCAGCGTTCACGATTGCCACAAGGCAGGCATCGTGGACGTGGCCAGGACATTCGCCGATCTCGGTTTCAGGATTCTGGCAACGGCCGGAACGGCCGGATACCTGAACAGGCAGGGCATCATTGCAGCCGCGGTCAACAAGGTCAGTGAGGGCCGTCCGCATGTGGTCGATTTGATCAAGAACGGCGATATTCAAATGGTGATCAACACCAGCGCCGGACGCAAGTCCACGCAAGACGCCTACCTGATCCATCACGGCGCTTTATCGTACAATGTCATTTACACCACGACACTGGCCGGCGCGCGGGCTCTCGGTGCAGCGGCCAGGGCGTTAAAAGAAAAAGGCTGGGGGGTCTGCCCCCTGCAGGAGTATTATAAAATGTAGGGAACGGTTTTAAACCGTTCCCTACGCTGGCCCCCTGCACATACCGGGTGAGGGGAAAATTGGAAAAGTGAAATGTTACCCATTGCTGAAGACGAACAAAATGATCCCGGCCGGCCCCGCGAGGAGTGCGGCGTTTTCGCTATTTACGGAAATGAGGATGCCGCCCGTGTAACGTACTTCGGCCTTTTTGCCCTGCAGCACCGCGGCCAGGAATCAGCGGGCATCGTTGCCTCCGACGGATGCAGCGTTTCCGAACACAAGGGGATGGGGCTTGCCTCCGGCGTCTTCAATGAAGATATTCTGCAAAAACTCCCCGGCTCGCTGGCCATCGGCCACGTGCGCTACTCCACAACCGGTTCCTCCACCCTCTCCAACGCCCAGCCCTTTCTGGTTCATGTCGGCGAGGAATACTATGCGCTGGGACACAACGGCAATATCGTGAACGCCCAGTCCCTGCGGACCGAACTGGAAGGCCGGGGATCCATTTTCCAGTCCACGATGGACAGCGAGGTCATTATTCATCTGATGGCCCCGCATCTGCAAAGAGGTCTGGAAAAGGCGCTTTCCATCGCACTTCAGCAGGTTGAAGGCGCCTATTCCCTGGTAATGCTGACCCGAAACAAAATCATTGCAGCCCGCGATCCGCGCGGGTTTCGCCCCCTGGCACTGGGAAAACTGAACGGCGGCTGGGTGGTCGCCTCGGAAACCTGCGCCTTCGATCTGGTGGGCGCCGAATACATCCGCGACGTCGAACCCGGGGAAATTCTCATGATTGACGACGCCGGCTGCCGGAGCATCAAACCCTTTCCCGTCATGAAGCGCTGCCACTGCATCTTCGAGTTGATCTACTTTGCCCGCCCCGACAGCCAGATCTTCGGCCGGAACGTGTATCTGTGCCGCAAGCAACTCGGCCATGAACTGGCCAGAGAATACCGGCCGGAGGTTGACCTGGTGATGCCTTTTCCGGATTCCGGAACCTATGCCGCGATCGGCTATGCGGAAAAAAGCGGTATTCCCTTTGAAATGGGCATGATCCGCAACCACTACGTGGGCCGCACGTTCATTCAGCCGACGCAGCCCATGCGTGACTTCGGTGTTCGCGTCAAACTCAATCCGGTCAGGCCGCTCCTGGCCGGCCGGAAAGTCATGATCGTCGAGGATTCCGTTATCCGCGGCACCACCAGCCGCAATCGCGTGAAGAACCTGCGGGAAATCGGCGTGAAGGAACTGCACATGGTCATCAGTTGTCCGCCGACGCTTTTCCCCTGCGCCTACGGGATTGACTTTTCCTCCAAGGGCGAACTCATCGCCGCCAAAAAGGAAACCGAGCAGGCGATTGCCGAATTCATCAGCCTGGATTCGCTGCACTATCTGACGGTGGACGGTATGGTCCGGGCCACCGGCCTGCCCAAAGAGAATTTCTGTCTGGCCTGCTACACCGGCGACTATCCCATCGCGCCGCCGGAAAAAATCGACAAGTTCTGTATGGAATTGAAGTGATTTTATTTCAGCCATGCCGAGGACACTCCGAATTCGGCTTCCTTTTTTTCTCCACGGAGTGTAAAAACCGGAGCATGGAAACTTTTCTGTCCATCGCGGTAGGAATCGGCCTGGCCGCGGCCTGCGGCTTCCGGGTTTTCGTTCCTCTGCTTATCCTCAACCTGGCGTCGCTCGCCGGAGCGTTGACCCTGCCTTCCGGCTTTGCCTGGATGGGCAGTCCTGCCGCGACCGTCGCCTTTGCCACGGCAACCGCAGCCGAAATCATCGGCTATTATGTTCCCTGGTTCGATCATGCGCTGGACACGATTGCAACGCCCGCGGCCATTGCGGCGGGAACCCTGACCACGGCCGCATTCCTGACGGATGTTTCCCCGTTTCTCAAATGGACGACCGCTCTGATCGCGGGCGGCGGCACGGCGGGCCTGATCCAGGCATCGACGGTTGTTCTGCGCGCAAAATCTTCCCTGGCCACCGGCGGGGCCGCCAATCCCCTGTTCGCCACGATGGAAATAGCGGGCGCGTTGGTCACGGGAATCCTGGCCGTCCTGCTGCCGGTGGTTTGTCTTGTTCTCGTTTTGATTTTCTGTCTCTGGGCCGTAAGAAAAGTGATTCGGTTTTTTTCGGAAAAAAACACGGGAAGCCCCTGAGTCAAAATTTTGTCCGAACGCCGCGGGAGGCAGTGCCAGAAAAAAAACGCTTTTGCCCCTTACGCCTTCCTACCGTAAATGTCCACGCGGCAGCATTCTTTAAATCCCGCTTTTTCATAGACACTCAGGCCGTCCGGCGACGATTGAAGCGAGGCAAAGCGGGCGCCCGCCGCGCGGGCGTAATGAAGCGTCGCCAGCACCATTTCCCGGCCGATGCCCCGACGGCGATAGTCGCCCAGTGTCGTGATGAAGTAGAGGCCGGCGGCATCGCCCGCCAGAAAAAGCAGGGAGGCGGCGACCGGCTTTCCGCCGTCAAACGCCAGAAAAGCCTGCTGGGGAGAGGCGGGATCAAGAGGGAAGGCGTCGGTGAAGCGATCATAGGAAGTTCTGTCGCCTTGCGAAAAATCAAACCCGGCAAAGGTCACTTCTTTCCACGGCGACAGATCTTGCTGATTTCCGACCCGGCGGATGATGACCGCAGGAGATCTTTGAGTAACTCCTTGATTCGTCATACCGTCGAAGGCCGGTATCCAGGAACCCCTTGAAAAAACTGGATTCCCGCACTCGTGCCCTCGCGCCACCTTCAGGTGGTTGGGGTATTCGCGGGAATGACGATTGTTGAATTTGTGTGGTTGCGCAAAGTTCTCCGCAGGCGCGATGGCGGACAAGTCGTCGAGATCGGCCAGCAGACACGGCATACTCAGCAGATAAACGTGGCCTGTATCTTTAAGCAGCCGGATTGTTTCCGCGGTTTTAGAGCGGGGAAATATCCACCACCAGTAGGGCAGGTTCGCCTGATCATAGTATGTTTCAACCTGCCGGACCCAGGGCGCGTCTTCCCGCGTCAGGGGCCCTTCACTCCAGACCATGTTCAGATCGGCCGAACCGATCCCCGTCTGCATCGCCCGGACCGGACCAAAACAGTCAAAAGCGTTTTGAAGGCCGCCCCAGTAGCGGCAGACGGAAAAAAACGTATCTTCAATGATGCGGACAAGAGACATGGGGGTTACGAGGCGATACGGGCCAGTTTCATCCAACTTTCGTTTTCCCAGCCTGAACCGGCGGGGGCAGACGTCTCCGCTGCGACGGTCAAGCCGCATTTCAGGGCAAAATACCGGTGCAGCGCCAGGCTTGGGGTCAATTCCGGATGAAAGACAGTGACCAGAACGCGGTCATTTTCCGCCGCTGCGATATAATCGTCCATGCGGAGCAAAACCCTGACGTCTTTTCCGACGGCAAGTATTTTAGGCGCGCGGATAAAGGTGAGGGGAACCGGTTCGGGTGAGACGGCTTCGATGAGCGCTTCGCTGTGAAAGCTGTCGAGCTGGCTGCCGAAGCCGTTGCGCACGATTTTCATCTCGATCAGGCCCAGGCACGGTTTTTCACCGGACACCTCCGTCGCCAGCAGAATGGCGCCTGCGCAGGTGCCCCAGATTTTCATGCCCCGGCCAACGTGACGCCGGATGACGTCCGCAAGTCCGAAAATGTCGAGCAGCCTGGCCAGGCACGTGCTCTCTCCGCCGGGAAGAATCAGGCCCGCCAGATTTTCAAAATCCACGGCCTGCTTGACCCTCCGGCCGGGAAGCCCAAGCCGCTCCAGGTGCTCCAGGTGTTCGTGAACACCGCCCTGGAGATCGAGAACGCCCATGATTTCCGGTTGAGGTCTGATCAAATGCACCGACATAAAATTTTGTTACCAGCCCCGCTTGGCCAGAATCTGCTCGGGCGGAATCTGGCCGATTTCCAGGCCCGGCATGGCCTGACCCAGATCCATCGACGCTTCCAGGACTTTTTCCGGATCGTTGAAATAGGCGGTCGCCTTGACGATGGCGCGCGCCCGGCGGGCCGGATCGGCGGATTTGAAAATGCCGGAGCCGACAAAAAGGGAGCAGAAAAACTGCAGGATTAAAGTGTTGCTGCATATAGAGTTTAAATGCCTTTGTAAAAAGCAAAGGAGAAAGGCAAAGATAACGGCAATGGCTCCGTCTAAAATTGTTCCTCCAAAAAAGACAGAAAAGCCACCTGCACCAAGCATACTTCCCAGGTAAATGGTATAAGGAGCAGGACTGATTTTTGAAATTTTCTTTTCTCCAAAAACAGGAAGAATATGTAGGCGATAGAGGTCGGCAGTTTTGAATGCAGTAGTTGCTTCAACAGTATCTTTGTAAGCTTCATACCACCTTTGATAAAGCTCTTGATAAGTGTAGGTTGTTTGAGCAGTAATATGGACAAAAGTTCCACTATTCAACTGATGATTAACAGCAGTTTCATGAGCTTTGGCAGCTTTGCGCGTCTTGAATCCTCGTTTAGTATAATATTTTTTCTTACCGTAGTCGTTTAGACCAAGGTAAACTTTAACAAAATAGGTGACTCCTTTTGTAGATTGGTACTTGTGTACAGACATAACAGTTCTCCGTTTCTAAGTTTTCGGAGCTTATGTAATTGAGAAACTGTTCGTTTATTTTTTGTGTCGGTCTTCTTGTCTAATTCGGTATTCTTCAGTCTGAATCCAGGTTTGCCAAATTTCTGACTCTCGTTTTAAACTATTCATGTGTTTAGTGAAAGTTTTCATGAATTCTTCCTCATGATTGATCAAGTAGCGCGCTAAAATGCGCCTAAAATCGTCTGAGAAGCCTTCATTTAAGGGCATAGACAAATGAATCTCTCCTAGTTCGATTCCCTTCTTAAGCTTCTCCATATCGCTTTTAAAAGGTGTTACAGAAGTAATTTCAGATGTCTTGAAACTATCAGTGACGATTTTTAAATTTGACGGAGCGTACTTTTCTTCGTCAATACCTAAAATGTAAGAGATAGAAACATTGAAATAATCTGCTAATTTCTGAGCGTTCTCTTTTTTTGGTATCCGTATGCCTTGATTATATCCAGATAAGGTAGGATATGGGATATTTGTAGCAGAACTGATTTCAGTCAATTTTTTTCCACTATCTTCTATTAGTTTTGTAATATGATTGGTCATAACTACCTCCTTTTCAGTATTATATCATATTTTATTCGTTTTGAATAAAAATAGTTGACAATAATTCAAAAAGAATGTATAATTCAAAATGAATAATAATTAAATTTCGGAGTTTATTTAATTGAGAAATAGAACGAGGTATTGATATGTCAGAAGAAGCGACTTTGGTTGTTCAACTTCCAAAAGCATTGGAGAAGCAATTGAGAGCTCACTATGATGAGATGATTGCAACAGCAGTCGAGCGAGCGTTGGAGGATAAGGAACTCTACAAACCTATGGTTCGAATGGCAGCTCTTTCAAGATGGTTAGATGTTTCGACAACTACGCTACAAAAATGGACGCGTGAGGGCATGCCGACCATGGTAATAGATGGTGTGACGCTGTACGATAAACGTGCTGTTACACGCTGGTTAAAGCAGTATGAAAGATAAAGGGAGTGTTTATGAGTGATGTTCGGTGGATTAAGATAACAACAGATATTTTTGATGATGAGAAGATTCAGCTAATCGAATCGATGCCTGAGGGTGATA
>ERZ650300.2438-NODE-2438-length-9957-cov-26.590891_pt1 | contig 9957 bp, 10 predicted proteins | sample MGYA00376236_ERZ650300 | MGnify/ENA primary metagenome ERZ650300 (study PRJEB26733, sample SAMN07839303) | wastewater metagenome | biome: urban; feature: wastewater treatment plant; material: waste water | place: USA: North Carolina | collected 2016-04-28 ... | reverse complement strand
TTAAAGAAATAGTAAAAGAAAATACAAGATTGGAAATAGATAACTTAGATGACTATATTGTGGTTCTTGATGGGCTTGATGAACTTGCTATGAAAACTGGTTTATCAACAAGTGATATTGAACTTATATGTCAAAGATTTTCAAGTGAAAGCACAATTATTATCATCACAACAAGGCATGGATATCTAAAATTTGATACATTTACGGATAAAAATATTGCTATTGTTGAATTAAAAGAGTTAGATAAAACTCGACAACTATCTTGGTTAGAAAAATATAAAATTACATATCCTAATATAAAACTTTCAAGTGAAATTATTGAAAAGTTTCATAAAAATGAAGATAAACATATTTTAGAACTTATAAATCAACCTATCTTACTACACATGATTGCAAAAATGGATATAGAAAATATTGAAGAGTTAAATAAAACTACTTTATACAGCAAATTTTTTGAAATCTTAATCAAAAGAAAATGGGAAAAAGATGCTCATACTCTATCAAAATTAAAAGGAGTTGAGCAAGTAGAATATTCAAGAGTTTTAAAAAATATGTTAAAAGAGTTGGCTTTTCATATTTTTAATTCAGAGTATGAATATATCCAAAAATATGAGTTTGAAAAGTTAAAAAGTGTAAAAGAACTTCAAAAGTTATTATCAGAAAAAAACAACAATGAATCTTTAAAATCAAATCTAAAAGGAGTAATGGTCTCTTTTTATTTTAAAGAGGTAAAAAAAGATGAAGAAGATTTTAATCCAGAAGAAAAAAATGAACACTACGCAATAGAGTTTTTACATAAATCGCTTATGGAATATATGGTTGCTTCATATATTTATGATTATTTAGATGAAAAGTTTTTAGATAAATTGCAAAAAACGGATGAACTTGGCCACCAATAACGGAAATACTTGGTCAGATAAAACGGTTTTATTTGGACACTAAAAACGGTAAATACTTGGACACTTTTTTAGATAAACCGTTAAATCAGTTTTATTTAAGTTAAGGATATTTTTTAAATTTAATATACTTCAGAAAAAATAATTTTGGAGTATTAATGAAAAGGGTATCCATGAGAAAGATTAGTGAAGTATTAAGACTTCATTTTAAACTAAATTTGTCAATTAGGCAAAGTGCAAATGCAACAAATACATCCAGAGGAAGTGCAAATAATTATTGCACTAGATTTAAAGAATTAAATATTGATATAGATAAGTTTATTTCATTAAACGAAATAGAACAAGAGAGGATTTTTTATCCTTCTGCTTTAAAAAGTATTACTCCTCAAACTTCCAAAGTGATGCCTGATTATATTTATATTCAAAATGAGTTAAAAAGAAAAAAACAAAGTAAAGTGACATTAGCTTTACTTCATGAAGAATATAGAGAAGCAAATCCCAATAACAGCTATAGTTACACACAATTTAGAGAACACTACTCAAAGTTTTTGAATAAAATTAACCCATCAATGAAACAAGTGCATTTAGCAGGTGAAAAACTGTTTGTAGATTATAGTGGAGCTACAATTCCAATTGTAAATCAAAGAACAGGAGAAATTACTAAAGCACAAATATTTGTGGCAGTTCTTGGAGCAAGTGGTTATACCTTTGTACATGCTACATATTCTCAAAAGCAAAGAGATTTTATTTTATCTCATACTTTAGCTTATGATTTCTTTGGTGGTGTTCCTCTAATCGTTGTACCTGATAATCTTAAAAGTGCAGTTATAAAACATTCCAAAAAAGATGGAATAGTAATTAATGAAAGTTATTCAGCACTTGCACGTCATTATAATATGGCAGTAGCACCAGCAAGGCCTTATAAACCCAAAGATAAATCTAAGGCTGAACAAGGAGTTCAAGGAATTCAAAGATGGATATTAGCTGTATTACGACATCAAACATTTTTTAGTGTAGATGAACTAAATGATGCAATATCGCTTTTATTAGATAAATATAATGAAAAGAAAGTAAAACGATTTAATAAAAGTAGATTTGAAATGTTTTTAGAACTTGATAAGCCATTCTTACAATCTTTACCAAATGAAAGATATGTTTATAGAGAGTTCAAAGAAGCTACCGTATCTCAAAGTTATCATATTTTTTTAGAAGGATGTGAATATTCAGTTCCATATAAATATCTAGGATTTAAAGTATTTGTAGCATACTCAAATCAAAGTGTATCTATCTATTATAAAGGCCTACAAATAGCTCTTCATCCAAAACTTCACTTTAATGGACAAACATCAACATTAAATGAACATATGCCAACAAATCATCAGTATGCAAATGAAAAGATAAATCCAGGTAAGTATTTAAATTGGGCAAAAGATATTGGTGTATCAACATTACAATGGGTTAAAAAAGAGTTTGAGAAAGTTGCCCATGCACCAAATGCCTATAGAAAACTAAATGCTGTTTTAAGTATGGCAAAAACCTATGGTAAAAAAGAGCTAGATTTAGCTTTAGAGTATGCATTAGATAATCATATAACAGTAACTGCTTCAATTAAATCTATTTTAGATAAGAAACTTTATTTGCAAAAAGCAGCTAACAATAATATTGCATCTATAAATATATTTAATAACCATGAAAATATACGTGGAAATATTTATAAATAAAAAATTACAAAATAATGATAAAAAGGAAAGAAAAAATGAACCATACAACAGTTATAAATAAAATATCTGAGTTAGGATATAAAGGGTTTAAAGAAGCTTATCTTAGGCAAATGGAAGATGTAAACTATCATAATCTTTCTTTCGAGGATAGATTATATCAACTTCTAGATGCTCAAGATACTTTTTTAAATAATAGAAGAACCCAAATGAATTTAAAACTGTCAAAAATAAAAAATAAACAAGCACTTATTGAGAATATTGATTATGATCCAAAAAGAGAGATTAATAAAGCACAAATTTTATCTTTAGCTTCTATGGACTTTATTCGCGCACATCAAAATATAATAATAAATGGCCGAGCTGGAACTGGCAAAAGTAATCTTGCACAAGCATTTGGAATCAGAGCTATCCAAAATGGATTTACAGTATATTATATAAGAGCAGCAACTTTACTTGAAGATATAAAGTTTGCAAGAATAGATGGTAGTTATACAAATTTAGTAAAAAGATTTGCAAGATATAAACTTCTTATTCTTGATGACTTTGGAGTATCTCCAATTTCTGCTGATGATGCAACAAATTTATTTGAGATAATTGAAGCTAGAAATCAATTATCTTCAACAATTATAACTTCACAACTTCCAGTTAAAGATTGGTATGACTATTTGCAAAATAATACAATAGCAGATGCTATTCTAGATAGGATTGTAAATTCATCCCATAGAATTAATTTAAAAGGAGATTCCTTAAGACCAAAATATGAAAAAGTTAATGAAAATTATGAATAATTTTTTATAACACTTGGTCACTTTATGTTATAATTTTTTTCTAGAAAATATTCTTAAATAAACTGTCCAAGTGTTTCCGATTTAGGTGACCAAGTTCTCCGATATACGCATATTATCAAGGATATAACAAAATACCTTAACTTTTTGATTTCCAATCATTAACAAAACTTCTGATAAATCTTTTATCCAAATTTTGTGAAAGTTTCTATCTGTTCTTTTATTATCTTTAGTTCTAAATTCTAATTCATGTATTTCATTAGTAACAATATTTTTTAACTGCATTTCTCCAGTAAGTATTGGTAATGTCATAGTTTTTTTATTCATATCTTGCTCCTATATTTATTAATTTTTAGAATTGTAAAATAAATTTATAAATTAATCTTGTCACATAATTTTGATTGTAAAAAGTGTACTAAAAGAGTTTGCCGGATGGCAAACTTTTTTAGTACACCCCAATATAAAGAAAACGCCTATAATATAGAGCTTTCATAACATTTAAAAGAATTCTCTCTCTTATCTTATATAACTAGCCGTCTCTATTATAAAATTGCTTGTCAATTTTTGAATAGTGACGGCGAATTGAGAATTAATCAATAATAGCGTTACTACAATGCTTTTGATTACTTCAAAATTCAATCATAAACATATCATGAAAAAAGAATTTATAAATTTCTTTAATAATTTATAAAGATTGCATATCTTTTTAAATATCTACTTATAACAGTTTATAAATTTTAAAAAGGAGTTAAAGAATCATGAAAATATTATTTTTAATAGTAGAAAACTGACTGTCATATAAACGAACAGCTCCTATGTTTTTCACTTCATCTTCCCCAGAATTGATGATTTTAAAACCTTGCAAAAGAATTTTATTCGCTCTTAGAGAAACAATTTCGTACTTCATTTGTCCGTCCAAAACAGGTCTGTCGATTCCAATCAGGGCAATAGATTTTTGGATGTTGATGTTTCCTTCTTTGTAATGTCCTTTTTGCACCAAAATCGTATCGCCATTTTGAGCTTGAGCAATGGCAGAGTTAATGGTTTTATAAGCCTGATTTTTACCTACCACAAGCGTTTTTGCTGAATGATAAACAAAATTCAGGAGAAATAACAATGATAATATTTTGGATAAATTTTTCAAAATGTTTCAAAAAAATAGGCTTTGCTAAAAATATTAAAAATAATGTTTCTCACAAAGCCTAAAAGCTATAAGTTAAAGTGAAATTTATTGTTCTAGGAAGCTCGCTCCTAATTTTTGAGCTTCTTCTTGGGCTTTGGTTTTGTCGATAAAAGCAGCTACATTACCATTCATAGGGCTTTTTATGGCACCACCTGTGATAAGGGTTGCTTTTTCTAGTGGGAACAATTCATTGGTGAGAAAATCTGGCACATACAATTTGGCTTGACCTACTTGCTCTGCATTTTCGGTGGCATAACTTTGCATACAGTTCAGATCATCGAATTTATAGATTCTGCCTTTTTCTGTAATAAGTTCTGTGGCGAATTTAGGGTCTTCTATTCCCATTTTGCAAAGTTCACACTGGTCTTTCCCGAAGTTTATTTTTTCTGGACCTTTTGGTGAACAAGAAAAAAATATACCTAAAGAGATGATTCCTAGAATGTTAAATAAATTTTTCATTTTATATTACTTTTTTGGAAGATTTTATTTCTAAATAAGACAAAACAACAAGGATAATTCCTACACCAAACATAATCCAGCCTCCTATATCAGGATAAGAATACGCACCGAAATTCAGAAGTTGTTTAAAACCGAAAAGTGGTGGTTGGTAACTCATGCCCGGAACTACAATCGCTGCATTGGGATTAAGGTTATGCCCGTAATCGTACTCCCAAAGATAGAAATCTACCATGAAAGCTACTCCAAATATAAGAAATAAAGCCGCAAAGAAATAAAGCCATTTCTTATTATTGAGGAATACGGTGAGAAATGCCAAAGCGGCAAAGAATCCTAACGCATAAGGTAAAATTTTAAATTCCCAAAAATCTTCCTGATGTATTTCTTTCATCCCGATGTAATGGTTCAGTCCATTGATAATTTCGTAGTCTCCTGTGATTTTGTTGGCATGGAGAAACATGCCCAATCCTTCTGGATATTGTGGAGCTTCTAGATAAATGGCCCATAAAGGAACGAAGATGCTGATGATTAATCCAATTCCGCTTGTAATAAGCAAAATTTTAGAGAGTTTGGATAATGAATTATTTTTCATTGTTTTTAGATTGTAATAAGAAGTTCTTATAGAGTGTAACTTTTGTTACAGAAGTAAAAAAGGGCAGTAGAAACTGCCCTTTTAGAATTTATTTTGTTACTGCTGTTTTCACAGGGCTTTTAGCGTTATCCGCTTTATTATTGAGGCTGTAAGTAAGAGGAACATTGCTTCCTGCTGGAGAAACTCTTACATAACCTTGCATTTCTTGGTGTAATGCAGAACAGAAGTCTGTACAATACATTGGGTACATTCCTGGTTTTTTAGGAACCCATTTTAGAGTAGAAGTTTCACCTGGCATAATCAATAATTCTGCATTTTGATTGCCTTTGATAGCGAAACCGTGTGGTACATCCCAGTCTTGTTCTAAGTTGGTCACGTGGAAGTACACTTCATCACCTACTTTGATACCTTCAATATTATCTGGAGCAAAGTGAGAGCGGATGGAAGTCATATAAACGTGAACCTTATTACCTTGGCGCACTACTTTACTGTCTGCTTCACCTTTGGTTGCATAAGGGTGTTTGTTGTCTGCAATATTGTAGAACTTCACCTGTTGGTCTTTGATAAGAGAAGCTGGAACAGCTTGTGCATAATGTGGCTCACCAAAAGTAGGGAAGTCTAATAAGAGTTTCATCTTATCTCCACTAATGTCATACAACTGTGCAGATTGGGTTAATTCTGGACCTGTTGGTAAGAATCTGTCTTTCGTAATTTTATTGTATGCAACGAGATATTTACCATAAGGTTTTTTAGTATCACCACCTACTACCATTAAGTGACCTACAGAGTAGAAAGTTGGTTGTCTGTCAAGAACTTTTAAGGTTTTAACATCCCATTTCACCACTTCTGAAGAAACGAAGAATGAAGTATAAGCATTTCCTTTTCCGTCAAATTCTGTGTGTAATGGCCCTAAACCTGGTTTTTGAACTTCACCATGAAGTGTAGATTCATATTTTAAGATTGGGATTCCATCATATTCACCTGCAAATTCTTTGTTTTCAATAGCTTTAAGCATTTTGCTAAAGCTGTGTACTGGAATAAGAGCTGCTAATTTACCAGAACCTACAATATATTCACCAGTTGGGTCTACGTCACAACCGTGAGGTGATTTAGGAGTTGGCATGAAATAGCAAATATCTTTTAATTCTTTAGCAGAAAGTACAGTCACTTCTTGCTCCATTTTAGAGGTAGCAGTTTGAGTTTTTTCATCAAATTTATTGTGAGCATACTGCGTTTTTACTTTTCTACCTTTACCAGCTTTTAGATATTCTTCAGCTTTTTTCCAGTTTACCGCCATGATAAAGTCTTTATCATTTTGTGAAGCATTAACTTCTAATAAAGAATTCGCTTGTTCTGAATTATAGCAAGAGAAGAAGAACCAACCGTGAGATTTTCCTTTACCAGCGTGAGAAAGGTCAAAGTTTACACCCGGAGCTTCAATTTGGAATGATAAATTCATATCGCCAGTTTCTTTATTAACTCCGATGAAAGAAATCACTCCTTTGAAGTTTTCTTTGAAAGAATTAATAGGAACGTCTCCGTTCATGTCATCTGTAGGAACAGCAAAACGAGTACCTGCCACTACATATTCTGTATTTTCGGTAATAAATGGAGAAGAGTGGTTACCTGCAGAGTTTGGCAATTCAATAATTTCTACTGTTTTAAATGTTTTAAGATCTAATCTTGCAACACGTGGTGTGTTATTAGCGTTAGCGAATAACCATCTTCCATCTATTTCTCCATTAGTTTGAGACAAATCAAGGTGGTGTTGATCGTCCCAAGGAATAAATCCGTGAGAAGTTTCTAACATCGGTTTAGTTTCTTCGCTAAAACCATAACCATTTTCAGGGTTTACAGAAAAAACAGGTAATACTTTTAATAATCTACCACTTGGCAATCCATAAACATTTACTTGTCCATTGAACCCACCACTAACGAAATTATACATTTCATCATATTTTCCTGGTGCTACATACACTTTTTCTGCGGCGTCACCACTTACAGCGGTTTCTGTACCTTTGGGTTTACAACTGCCTAAAAATGCTAATGAAGCAAAGGCCGAAATACCAAATAACTGAATAATTTTCATATATTTATTTTTATAGTCTATCTAAATTATTTTGCACCGTCGATTTCTCTCATGTACTCTAGAATTTGTCTTGCTTCAGTTTCATTAAGCCCTTGGTTTGGCATTCTCACTAAACAAATCTCTAATTGTTTTTGTAATTCTGGGTCTACACTAATCATAGGATCTGGATTGCTGATGAAGTTCATAATCCAATGTGGAGTTTGTCTTGTAGTCACACCTTTCCATCCCGGACCTACTAATTTTTCTTCTGTAGGTTTATGACAAGAAGTACATTTTACCTCTGATACTTTCTTCCCTTCAGCAGCCATAGCAGCGTCAAATTTGCTCACATCTACGTTGCTTTCGTCATATTTACCTAAACCTCTTTTCGGATCGTATTGTCCTGATTCAGATGATGCACTAGTTTCCGTAGTAGCAGCAGATGTTTCTGTAGATGAGGTAGGTGCAGAAGCGTCTGCAGGCTTGTCATTACCACAAGAAACCATCGCGAAAGCCATCATAGGAAGAATTAGAAATTTCAAATTTTTCATATATTTTTATTTTAATATTAATTTGATAGCAAATTTAACGTTATTTAACACTTGGGATTTATGACTTGAATCATAAAATAAACATGACATTTATTAGCAAATTTGCACCTGTAAAACAGAAGAGCATTTTTGTGATTATTTTTTAAAATAATGACGGCTCATATAGTGGACTCATTTCTTTTAAAAAAACAGTATTGAATCAATATGAAAAATAATTGGATAATCTTAGCAATGTTCGCTTTCTTGATTTCTTGTAACAAAGAATCATCGACCACAGAAAATTCACCAGTGATAAGTGATAAAAATTCTAAAGAAGTTTCTTTAAAACAAGAGGCAAAAACCTTGACCAATGATAAAGGAGAAACCATAGTGGTAACGTATTTTGCCGAAGGAATCGATCTTGCGATGACCCTTAAAAAGAATGATGAAGAAGAACACAAATTGGTGGCAAAAGGAACCAATCCAAAAGGTGAACCTATTTTTACAGATGGTTTTTATGCTTGGGAACTGTCTGATGATGGAAATTCAGGAAGACTCACAGACAAGCAAGGAAATGTAAGTGTTTTCAAATAAATAGCTTTATTACGTTGTTTAAAAAATCCTCAAATTGATTTCAATTTGAGGATTTTGTTTTTGTTATAGAATGCGACATTGACTTCATGTTTTATTTTTTTAATGACTATTTTCTAAAAAAAAGGAGTGGTGCAACAGTTAAGGTTGTTATGCGGTAGTGCTTATTCTTTATCAAGTTGCCTTTGAAATTCACTCAAATATTTTGCAATGTGGAAACCATCAACTAATCCATGATGTGCTTCTATAGAAACGGGTAACATTCTTTTCCCTTCACGGATAATAAATTTTCCAAAAGTTATTTTAGGAACAGATTCTTTTTGATCGAAGTTAGTAGGATGTAACAATCCGCTAAATGAATTCCATGGAATGGTTGAATGACGAATTAAATCTTTTTTGATATCATCGTTATTAAGTCTTAACCCAGAGCATTTTTTTACCTCTAAAATTTCATTATTTAACTCGTTATTAAATGTTTCAAAATCTGAAGAAAAATTAACAAATCCAAAGCCGAACGTTTCGTCTTCTCTTGCAATAGTTATTCCAGCATGAATTGTTTCAAATTCTATTATTTCATTGTCAATAATTCTATATTTTAGTTCATCTACAGAATTAACTGCAATCATAGATTTATGAAGATAATTTGCAAAAAAAGATTTACCGTTTTCTTTAGAATTTTTATAACATTCATCACAATTAACTTCTGTAACTAGTCCGAAAATGGGGCTAGCCATTTTAGAGAAAAAATCAAAGTGTTCTTTTCTTTTCCAGTTAGTTAAGTCAATCTTTTTCATTAATATTTTGTTGCATTAAGTTATTGAATTTAGGCTGTTTTTTACAATTATTGCCAACGTTCGAGCGGATTTGTGAAGTCCCGAAAATGAAGTTTACTTCCGTTCTTGGGATTTTGCAGATTTCCATCTATGGATATAATCTGCATCTCTACTGCCGTAAAATTTTAGTGTAAGTGTGTTATAGATTTTAAGTTTTTGATTACTAGTTTCATACAAAGTTAACAAAATAAATGAAGTGTAAAAAACTGTGTTCGGTATTTTTATTAACATGTAGGATAGACATTTCAAAACAACAAAAAACCGCCAAAAACTACTACCCAAAAAAAAGAGAACCACCAGTT
>ERZ650300.2435-NODE-2435-length-9963-cov-17.498183_pt1 | contig 9963 bp, 9 predicted proteins | sample MGYA00376236_ERZ650300 | MGnify/ENA primary metagenome ERZ650300 (study PRJEB26733, sample SAMN07839303) | wastewater metagenome | biome: urban; feature: wastewater treatment plant; material: waste water | place: USA: North Carolina | collected 2016-04-28 ... | reverse complement strand
CCATCAAGATCGTGATGACCGGCTCCGCCAGCGACAAGGCGCTGCTGCGCCCCCATATCTACAGCGGCCAGGTGAAGAAACGGCTGGAGAAACGCTTCAAGGACCCCGCCGATCCCTTGCAGATGGTGATCGTGCGCGATATGTGGCTGACCGGCTTTGACGCGCCCTGCGTGCATACGCTGTATGTGGACAAGCCGATGAAGGGGCACAACCTGATGCAGGCCATTGCCCGCGTCAATCGGGTGTTCAAGGACAAGCAGGGTGGCCTGGTGGTGGACTACATCGGCATTGCCAATGAGCTCAAATCCGCCCTCAAGGATTACACCGCCAGCCAGGGCCGGGGCCGCCCGACCGTGGATGCGGCGGAGGCGTATGCGGTGCTGGCGGAGAAGCTGGACATCCTGCGCGGCCTGCTGCACGGCTACGACTATTCAGACTTTCTGACTGCCGGCCACAAGTGCCTGGCCGGTGCGGCCAACCATGTACTGGGGCAGAAGGACGGCAAACAGCGATTTGCCGACCATGCCCTGGCCATGAGCAAGGCTTTTACCCTGTGCTGCACGCTGGATGAAGCCAAGGCCGTGCGCGAGGAAGTGGCGTTCATGCAGGCCGTGAAAGTCATTCTGACCAAGCGTGACATCACCCAGAAGAAGAAAACGGACGAGGAGCGGGAGCTCGCCATCCGCCAGATCATCGGGTCAGCCGTGGTTTCCGAGGAAGTGGTGGATATTTTCGATGCAGTAGGTCTGGACAAGCCCAACATCGGCATTCTGGATGAAGCGTTTTTGGCCGAGGTGAGGAATCTGCCGGAACGTAATCTGGCGGTTGAACTGCTGGAACGTTTGCTGGAGGGGGAAATCAAGTCCCGCTTTTCCGGGCATCTGGTGCAGGAAAAGAGGTTTTCCGAAATGCTGGCCAACGTCGTCAAGCGCTACCAGAACCGCGCCATCGAAACGGCACAGGTCATCGAGGAACTGATCGAGATGGCCAGGAAGTTCCACGCGGCAGCAAGCCGTGGCGAAGCACTTGGGCTGACCGATGACGAGGTGCGCTTTTACGATGCCCTGGCCGAGAACGAATCAGCCGTCCGCGAGCTATCCGACGAAACCCTGAAGAAAATCGCTCACGAACTGACCGAGAACCTGCGCAAGAATCTCTCTGTGGACTGGTCGGAGCGCGAGAGCGTACGGGCCAAGCTGCGCCTGATGGTCAAGCGCATCCTGCGGAAATACAAATACCCGCCGGATCAGCAGGAAGGTGCGGTGGAGCTGGTGCTACAGCAGGCCAAGGCGCTTGGGGAGATGTGGGTGGCGTAAAGTATGGCTTGCTCCTTCCAAGACCCCCAAGTTCTGGGTTCAAACAGCAGCCTGGGGGCCCTGGTGTCCGGGGATCACTGCGGGGTGCAGTCGATGAGTGAAGATTACCCCTCGCCTGTCGGGCCGTCTGTGAGTGCCTGGCGTCGGGATATCACCAAATGTAGCGGTCAGCCTGCTCCCAACAACCGCCGATACAGCCCCAGCAGCTCTTCCGCCATCGCTTCCAGCGTGTAGGGTTCGACGGTGGCGCGGGCGTGGGCGCGCAGGCTTGGCCAGTCGGCGCGGGCTTGCAGCCAGCTGGCGATGTCGGCGGTGAAGCCGGCCACGTCCAGCGCGTCGCGCACCCAGCCGTTTTCCCCTGGCCGAATCCACTCGGCCGCGCCGCAGCCGGTGCTGGTGAACAGCGGCAGGCCGCAGGCCAGCGCTTCGACGCAGACATTGGGGAAGGGGTCGTACAGGGTGGGCAGGATCAGCGCGTCGGCGGCGGCGTAAAAGCTTTTGACGTCTTTTTGCGCGCCGGTAAAGATCACCCGCTCGGCCACGCCCAGCGCGCGCGCTTGCGCCTGGTAGCGGGCGGCGTGTTTGTCGTGGCCCACCACCAGCAGATGCACGCCGGCCAGCGGGGCGATGGCGGCCAGCGCGGCGGCCACGCCTTTGCGCTCAAACCCCGAGCCGACATACACCAGCAGCGGCGCTTGCGCGGGGATGCGCCAGTGGGCGCGCACGGCGTCGCGCTGGCTGGCCAGGCCGGGGTGAAACGCCTGGGTGTCCACGCCGTTGTAAATCACCGCCAGCTTGTCGGCCGGCAGGCCGAAATACTGCTGGATTTCATCGGCCACCATGCGCGAGTTGCAGATCACCGCTTTGAGCGCCGGATCGGCGAACATGCGCGCTTCGGCGCGGCAGATGTAATGGTGATAGGGGTTGAGCTTGAGTTTCAGCCGGCCCAGCGCCGACAGCGCGCGGCCGCGTCGGGCCAGCCAGGCGCGATGCACGCCGTCGCCAGCGCGAAACACATCGCAGCCGGGGATGCGCTCGTGCGCCTGCACCAGGTCAAAGCCTTCGCGGGCGATGGCCTGGCGCACGCCACGGGCAAAGCCGGCGTCGCGCCAGACATTGCCCAGATAAAACGGGTTGACGGTCAGGCTGTGGTAGCCGGCGTGGTCTTCCCAGCGGCGGGTGATCAAGGTCACGTCCAGGCTGCCCTGGCGGGCCAGGGCGTCCAGCGCGCGGCTGACAAAGCGCTCGGCGCCGCCAGCGGGGTTATAGCGTTGCCGCACAATCGCCAGGCGGGTCATCGGCCAGTCTCCTGCAACAGTTCATCCAGCGCCGCCAGCACGCGCGCCGGGGCAATCAGGCTCAGGCATTCGCTGAGCTTGCCGCCGCCGCAGCCATCGCGCCCGCACGGCCGACAGGGCAGGTCTTCGCGCACCACCCGATGCGGCGTGCGCCACGGCCCCCATTCGATGTCGCCAGACGGGCCAAACAGCGCCACGGTGGGCGTGCCCACCGCCGCCGCCATATGCATCGGCACCGAATCCATGCCGACAAAGGCGCGCGCGCCTTGCAGCGCGGCGCCGAGTTCTTCCAGCGTCAGTTCGCCGGCCAGGCTGGCCACCGGCCGCGCCAGCCGGCCTTGAATATCAGCCAGCATGGCCAATTCGGCCGGGTCGGGCGCGGCGGTGAGCAGCACCGGCCAGCCGCGCGCGGTCAGCGCGTCGATCAGCGCCGCCATATGCGTGGTGGGCCAGGTTTTGAACAGCCAGCGCGAGGTGGGGTGAATATGGATGAACTGCCCGGCCGGCAGGCCCAGCGCCGCCAGTTTGGCGTCCACCCGCTGGCGCGCCTCGGCCGATGGGCACAGCACCAGCCCGCGCTCTGCCGCGCTGGCGTGCAGGCCCAGGCGGCGCAGGGCGTCCAGGTGCAGCTCGACGGTGTGCCGGCGGTTGCCGCCCACCACCGGGTAGCGGTGGGTGAAGGCCTTGGCGAAGCGCCGGCTGGTTTTGCCGGCCGGGGCCACCGCCCAGCGCGGCTTGAGCAGGCGCGCCAGGGTGGCGCCGCGATTGTGGTCGGTGAGGTGGACGATCAAATCATAGCGGCGCGCGCGCAGGGCCTGAAACAGCGCCCATTCGTGACGCAGCTGCGCCCAGCGGCCGGCGCGCTTCCAGTGGCGGTCGATGGTGAACAGTTGGCTCAGCGCCGGGTGGCCGCGCAGCATCGGCGCGGTGTCGGCGTACACCAGCGCATCCAGCTCGGCCTGTGGGGCGCAACGCTTGAGGGTGGTGAACACCGGGGAGGTGAGCAGCACATCGCCGTGATGGCGCAGTTTGATCACCAGCACGCGCTTGAGCGCGGCGGGGTCGATGGCGTCTTGCAGCATGAAAACGATAGGGCCTGTGGTATCGCCTGCGCTGTGCGCAGCGTTTGGATTGAGGTGAGGGGCTCCCCAATCAATTACTCTGCACAGAGTTCTGATTTGGAAGCGTAAATCTCATCACAAAAAATATTTTCATAAAAACTTACGTCCAGGAGGTTTTAGAAAGCTTTTCTCAACAGCACTGGAAACACGCTTAAAAAAGCATCACTCTCGATAATGGGTAGCGCGTTTTTTACTTTAGGGACACGCTGAACAAACGTTACTCCTGCGTAAGCGGGAACCCAGGATGTTGATTTTGCAGGGCTTTGGATTTTGGCAAACAAAATTTTTTGAATCAATCAGCACATCCTTAGCTTCTGTGGTTTTAGCCAAGAAATTTACCAGATAAACAAAGCCCCCTATAACTCTATAAAAACTCTAATCCACTAGACTTTTTTAAGCTTTACAGCAGTTCCAGAGGCCACAAGGAATAACATAGACTTCCCCTGCCCGCTGAACTCACTATAATCTAAATCAACACCAATCACTGCATCAGCACCAACCTTTGCCGCCTCAACTTTTAATTCATATAAACAAGTTTGGCGTGCTCTACGCAAAGTATCTTGCGTCACCTGACTTCTTCCACCAAAAAAATCAGATACCCCGGCAAAAAAATCCTTGAAAACGCTCATACCGAATACACATTCTGCCGTCACCACTTCGAGAGTTTCATCTGCAACATACCCAGCAATTTCAGCGGTGGTCGAAAGAGCAATAGATTGAGCCTTCTGCAATATCAAGGCATTTTTAACAGCCCATTCATTGTCAATGTCAAGCATTTCACCAGGCTCAACTGAAATACCCAAGGGTCCTGCTTGAATAGAAATATCTAATCTTTGCAAGCCACGCACAACCTTCATTATATGCGTACCGCTTGACTTTCTCATTGCCGCAGAAAGAGCCTCAGACGAAGACAAAGAAACCCCATTGTATTCATCAAGCCAATCGCCAACCATAAGGCCCGCAATCTCAGCAGCGCCACCATCAGATAACTCGATAATTTTTAGTCTTTGCATTTTCTCATCCAAATTAAAAATCAATATATACAACCAGTTTTCGACCACACCAAACAACGCCAAGAGCAAGCGAAGCCTTTCAAGGCCTATACCTACCAGGGCATCGGCTCAAATCATGCTCCAACGCATTTGCTCTAGACCAGATAAAAACAGTAGGCACTAACCAAATACAGAGTGCTCCCAAGAAGAACGCAATCATCAAATTCGTTTGCTGAGGGAGAAAATCTTTTACAAACAAAATCAAGCAAAGAATACTGATTTCACACACCACAATAAATATTGCATTTGAATGCTCTCTGAGGTGAGAATAAGCCTCTCTGATATCAGGACTCCAATCCTTTTGTCGCGCACAAGAAAGTAAGACATAAGATCCCAAGAAATCTTTCTCACCTTGCTCACTTTTCAATCTCCAAATAACCATATATTGGCCAATACATATAAAGACAGCAGCAAACCCAATAGAAAGAAGCAAAACTCTTGAGCCAAGCCTCGCAGACACTTGGTGACTGAGGAAAAAAATAAAAACAACCCAAGACAAATAATTACAAATTTTTATTTTTTTATCCCAACAACCAGAAGACCCTCCTACACGATTATTTGCACACTTAGAGCAGACATAAGAGCTAAACCAAAACAACACAGACAAAATCCAAGAGAACAACAAAAACTCATAATCATAAAAAACAGACCACAAACCACCATTATTAAATAAAATTTCAAGCAAAATCAAAGATATCGAAATAACCCAGCCAGTCCAAAATGAGGTGACCTGCCCCTCAATCCAATATCTATCTCCATTATCAAATCTACCCGCATGAAAAACTGTAATCGGCGTACTCGACATGTAGCAAAACCCCACCCCGACCACCGCAATTAGTATGAACATTATAGAATCTGGCTTAGCACCAAAAACACCAGTCCACGACAAGGGAAAAATTAACTTTTCGTCATGGAAGTAATGCAAATACATCAAAACCACACATACAGGGCCCACAATAAAGCCAGAAAGATATCTAGGGAGATAGGACTCCCAATATCTCGTGTTAGTAGCGTTAGTAGAACCAGCCATAAACCACTTTCTTATTTTATTAGAACCGCCATCATGAATACACCTTAAGCACCAGACAAATAGCCGATGCCAAGCCTAACAAGCCTCGTAACAGCGCCAATCAAAGAAGCGAATAAACTTTCACCAGAAATACATTAGTCTTTTCAGCTTCACTCAAAAACATACTCATTTACCCAGAAAAATACCCCCCGAGATTCCCGCCTTCGCGGGAATGGCAATTTTTTCAGTGCATCATGAATAGCAATATGCTCAGGCGGCGCAGTCCAGCGCGTTAAGCTGCTGGAGCAAGTCGTGGATTTTATCCGGATCGTCGGCGCGCAGGATACGGCCGGTCAGGGTGTGCAGGCGATCCAGGTGGGTGTTGAGCACCACTTGCTTGACCGAGAGCATATTGGCCGGGTGCATGGAGAACTTGCGCAGGCCCATGCCCAGCAGCAGGCGGGTGAGGCGGGCGTCGCCGGCCATTTCGCCGCACACCGACACCGGCAGGCCGGCCTTGTTGGCGGCCTTGATGGTGTGCTGAATCAGATACAGCACCGCCGGGTGGGTGGGGTCGTACAGCGAGCTGACGGCGTCGTCGTTGCGGTCGATGGCCAGGGTGTATTGAATCAGGTCGTTGGTGCCCACCGAGAAAAAGTTGACGTGCTTGACCAGCGAGTTGATCACCAGCGCGGCGGAGGGGATTTCAATCATCGCGCCCACTTCGAGTTTCTCGTCGAAGGGGATGTTTTCGCCGCGCAGTTCGTGGCGGGCGAGGTCCAGCTGGGCCAAGGCCTGCTTGAGGTCGGTCAGGCCGTTGATCATCGGGAACAGCACGCGCAGCTTGCCATGGGTGGAGGCGCGCAGCAGGGCGCGCAGCTGCGAGCGGAACAGCTGCGGTTCGGCCAGGCACAGGCGGATGCCGCACAGGCCCAGCGCCGGGTTGTCCGACACGCCATGCACCGACCATTTGGGGTTTTTGTCAGCGCCCAGGTCCATGGTGCGGATGGTGACCGGAAAGCCTTTCATATCGGCCACCACCTGGCGATAGGCTTCGAATTGCTCGTCTTCTGAGGGCAAGGTGTCGCGGCCCAAAAACAGAAACTCGCTGCGGAACAGGCCAATGCCCACCGCGCCAGCGGCTTTGACGTCTTCGACGTCTTGCGGCAGTTCGATATTGGCCACCAGCTCGATGGGCGCGCCATCCAGGGTGACGGCATTGGCTTTTTTGATGCTGGAGAGCTTGCGCCGCGCTTCGCGCCAGGCGCGCTGGCGGCGTTTGTATTCGGCCAGCACTTGCTCGTCCGGCGCGACAATCACCACGCCCTGAATGCCATCGACGATGACGATTTCGTCTTCGCTGATCAGCTGGCGGGCGTTGTGGGTGGCGATGACCGAGGGCAAATCCAGGCTGCGCGCCAGGATGGCGGTGTGGCTGGTGGCGCCGCCGACGTCGGTGACAAAGGCGACGTAGCTGGAATCCTTGAAATACACCATGTCGGCTGGCGACAGGTCATGGGCAATCAGGATGGCGTCGTCGTTGAGCGGGTCGGGCATCGGCAGCACGCTGCTCTGGCCGGCCAGGTTCTTGAAGATGCGCTCGACCACTTGCAGCACGTCCTGCTTGCGTTCGCGCAGGTATTGTTCTTCGATGTCTTCAAACTGGGCCACCAGTTGGTCAGACTGGGTTTTCAGCGCCCATTCGGCGTTGCAGCGCAAAGCATCGATCACCTTCAGCGGTTCGCGCGAGATGGTGGCGTCGTTGAGCAGCATGATGTGCAGCGACAAAAACGCCCCCAGCTCGGCCGGCGCGTTTTCCGGGATGCTGCCCCAGAGCATTTCCAGCTCTTTGCGGGTGGCGCGGATGGCGGTTTCAAAGCGCTGCTTTTCCGCTGGCAGTTCGTGCGCTTCCAGCGTGTAGTGCGCCACATCGGCGGCGCTTTGCGAAATCAGGTGCGCGCGTCCGATGGCGATGCCGCCGCCAATGCCGATGCCGTGCAGACTGATGCTCATGGCGTTTCCTCCCCCTGCGAGACTGTTATCGGAAGCGCGATCTTTATGGTTCACCAAGCCGGATGCCTGGCGGTGCGCGCTTCTGCCTTGGGTGGTCTAACCCATTGGCTGCACGGCGCATGCCCTATTGTGTTGCTGTCCCCGAGCATGGACGCACAGCGCACGTCAGCCGCATGGGGCGACGTGCCGTATCAACGTGCTTATTCTGCTTCGTCGAACCGGTTGTTGATCAGCGCCACCAAGGCAGCCAGGGCGGCGTCTTCGTCGTCGCCGTGGGCTTCGAGGTCTACTTTCGAGCCTTTGGCGGCGGCCAGCATCATCACGCCCATGATGCTTTTGGCGTTGACGCGGCGGTTATTGCGCGAAATCCAGATTTCGCTGGCGTAGCGGCCAGCCAGTTGGGTGAATTTCGACGATGCCCGGGCATGCAGCCCGAGCTTATTGATGATTTCAACTTGCACTTGCGCCATGCGCATCCCCCGGCACGATATACATCACCCCTTCCAGGCCGCCAGTCACCGCCTTGCTGACCACGGTTTCCAGCGGTTGCCCGGCGTAGCACAGGCTGCGCACCAGCATGGGCAGGCTGACGCCGGCCACGGCTTCGATGCGGCCAGGCTCGATCAGCCGGCTGGCGATATTGGAAGGAGTGCCGCCAAAAATATCCGACAGCAGCAGCACGCCGCTGCCGTCGTCCAGCCCCCGCACCAGCTCGCGGGCTTCGGCCAGCTTGCGGTCGGGGTCGTCGTTCTTGTCCACCGCCATCACCGCCAGGTGTGGCAGCTCGCGCTGCAAAATATGCTGTGCGCACTCCGCCAGGGTGACCCCCAGGTTGCCATGCGTCACAATCAAAATGCCTACCATGAATACCCTCTTGCTTGCCGGGGCTGCTTCGTCTCTGGTGTTCGCGGGCCAGAGGCGCACTGTCAGGCCGCCGGCACACTCGTGGATGTCTCACGATGCCCTGATTGTAACAAGCTCGCGCCCGGCGTGGGGGGCAATGTCATCGGCAAGTTCACCGCGCAAAACCCCGCGCCACCGTCATCCAGCCAGCACGCTGGCCACAGACAGTGCGCATGCCGTGTCACCAGGCCAGCAGGGGATGGACAGTGTTAACGATGCGAACCGGCCGGGGGATCGTACCAACCCGGCGGACGCTGCCAGGTTTCTTCGTTGGGATGTTGATAACGTTGGCCACGACGCTGACCGGGGGCATCGTCATACCAGCCCGGCGGCCGACGCCATTGGTCGGTGCGCGAATCATAGCGATAGGGCTGTTGATACACCGGCGCCGGATTGATGGTGATCTGTACCGATGGCGGCTGTGGATAATGTTGTTGTGGATAACTGGGCTGTGGATAACCCTGGCGTTGCGCCCAGGCGCCCGCCGAAGCCAGTGTCAGCAGGGAGAACAGCAAGAAAGAAGGTTTCATGGGCAAACTCCGGTCACATGGCGCGCAATGGCGGCAAACCAGCATGGCATGCACGCCGCCCGCCATTGCACTGTAACCAAGCGCCCCGGCAATTGCCAGCCCGCCACCTGGCGCCTCAGCATGCGCCAACACAAGCGCCGCCATACAGGCGGCGCAAGCAGGATAAGGGAAGCTCAAGCACTTTTAGCGCGATTGCAGCGTATCGGCGCGACGCTCCAGGCGGTCTGCTCGCCGGTCGGCGTGCTCTGCGCGGCGCTCCAGGCGGCGTTCGTGGCGTTCGGCCACCTTGGGATGTTTTGCATCCGCCACGTCGATGCGGTCGGCGCGGGCGCGCAGGGTGTCGGCACGCTGTTCCTGTTGCTGACTGCGCTGCTCCAGGCGTTCGGCGCGCACGTCCGGGCTGGCGGCCCAGGCAGATGAGGTAGTGATCAGCAGGCACAAGGCGGCCCAGCGCATTTTCGGGCAAACAGACATGGCAATCTCCGGTCAGGATTCAGCGCCGCGCGCCGGGCTGAGGCAGTCCGACGCGCGTGGGCGAGGCGAGGTTACTGCTTGGCGGCTTCCGGCTTGGCTTCAGTCTTTTCGACTTTCTTTTCTGCCTTGTGCTCGGCCTTGTGTTCAACCTTCTTCACGTCTTTCTTCTCGGCCTTTTCAGTCTTTTTCACTTCGGCCTTCACTTCCGGCTTGGCTTCAGCCTTGGCGGCCGGGGCGGCTGCCGCAG
>ERZ650300.2434-NODE-2434-length-9967-cov-4.062954_pt1 | contig 9967 bp, 8 predicted proteins | sample MGYA00376236_ERZ650300 | MGnify/ENA primary metagenome ERZ650300 (study PRJEB26733, sample SAMN07839303) | wastewater metagenome | biome: urban; feature: wastewater treatment plant; material: waste water | place: USA: North Carolina | collected 2016-04-28 ... | reverse complement strand
GGGTTGTTTTTCCTGCACCGCTGGCTCCGATGAACAATAGATTACGAATCTTCTTCATTTCATTGTCTTTCATCTTTTCCTCAGTTCGTTTATCATATATTTTTTGTATATGTTACTAAAAAATTACAAATAGGTGGATACAATGTACGTTCCGTACCATCATTTAAACTGTCTGCGATTTGTTTAGAATATTCATCAAGATATCGACTATTTTAATAAAGCTTAATTTTGTCTTTTTGATGATTATACAGAACAGAAAATATTTTATTCTGCTTTTCTAATCCCAACCCTCTGGGCGTGGGTTATGGCTACCGCTATTGCGTCCGTAATGTCTAGCGGTTTTATCTCCTCTTTTAGTCCGAGGAGGGTTTTTACCATGAATGCGACTTGCTCTTTTGCCGCTTTAGCTTTTCCGGTGAGTGCCTTTTTGACTTGTAGGGGAGTGTATTCGTAGAAGTTTCCGAGCTCTTGAATTATTTTTAGCGATAACGCCCCCCGAAACTGTGCAAGCTTGATAACAGTCTTCGGGTTGTGGGCATAAAACATATCCTCAATCGCAACCTCGTCGATTTTATGCCCTTTTAGGATTAGATCTATCCCCTCCACCAGTTCGGCTATCTGGTGTTGTAGCTCTCTCGTTTTGATTTTGATTAATCCGGCTTCAACAAGGGTGTTTTTTGATTTTTCGTGTCGTATTATCGCATACCCGCAGTTTATCGTACCAGGGTCAATACCCAAAATTAGCAAGGAAAGAGGCTCCGGTAAAGTATTTTTTTCACATTCAATTCACATCGTCCGTAGTTAACTTTGTGAAAACCGCCTAGACCCTATATTTCAACGGGTTTTCATATTTTTTTGGATATTATTCACACAAACGAAATAACAAGTTATTCACAGGCGATAAATGATTTTTGATACTATCCGAAAAAGTCTTAAGGCGGAAATACCGGAGACCGAATACGAAAACTACATATCCGGACTTATATTTGACGAAGATGCCTCAAAATCGGATTTGGTAGTCCTTAAAGCCTCAAATCTATTCACCGCAAAATGGATTGAGTCCAAATACGCCCCTCTAATCGCCCACTTGTTTGAACTCCAAACAGGAATCAAACCGGAGATAAAAATCGGGGTCGGAACAGTCGAAAAAAAAGAGTTCAAAGCCCAAAAATTCGACTCCGCCGTTATGATCACCCAAAAAAGCAAAGGGACAATCCTAAACCCTTCATGGACGTTTGATAGTTTTGTAGTCGGCTCCTCAAACCGTTTTGCCCATACCGCCGTACTCAGCGCTGCCGAAAAGCCGGGGAGAATGTACAAAGCTCTTTTGATATACGGCGGTGTCGGACTCGGTAAAACACACCTATTGCACGCCATCGGCAACAAGCTTTCAAGCGATGGAAAAAACGTCATATATGCGACCATAGAGCAGTTTATGAATGACTTTACTTTTCATCTTAGAAACCAGACGATGGATAGATTCAGGGAAAAGTACAGAAGTTGCGATGCCCTCCTGATAGACGACGTACAGTTTTTATCAAACAAAGAGTCTACCCAAGAGGAGTTTTTTCATACGTTCAATGAATTGTATGAGAATAACAAACAGATAGTCATGACCTCCGACAAGCCTCCAAAACATATAGGGGGTCTGGAAGCCAGACTAAAAAGCAGGTTTGAGCAGGGGCTAATCGCCGATATAGCACCGCCTGAGCTAGAGACTAAAATAGCGATTGTCAACAAAAAATGCGAACTAAACGGTATACACCTAAGCTCCGACGTAGTGGGCTACATAGCCTCTAATCTAGGTGAAAACGTCAGGGAGATAGAGGGTGTCATCATAAAGCTAAACGCATATGCAAAAATGATGGGTCAGGATATCACCCTCGATTTTGCTAAAAGCGTTTTAAAAGACCAGCTAAGAGAGAAAAAAGAGCAGGTAACTATCGATCATATCGTAGAGACCGTCTCAAAAGAACTGAACGTAAAACCGAGCGAAATAAAATCTAAAAGCAGAAACAGCGCCATAGTAAACGCCAGACGGATAGTCATATACCTGACAAGAAACCTGACACCGAATTCCATGCCTGTCATAGCCGCTTATTTTGGGATGAAAGATCACACGGCCGTTAGTCACTCGATAAAAAAAATAAACGAAATAATAAAAAACGACGCTGATTTTGAAATAAAACTTGAAGAGTTAAAAAATAAGATTACCGCAAAAGAGGAAGTTTAAGCAATTTAAGTGAAAAATGAGAGATAAGAAAAGTTTTATGGAAAGCCTTAATAAACGGTTCTTAGAACGGTTTTTCACTTATACACGGCAAACTACTATTACTACTAAAATTTAATAAAAATTAGGAAAGGGGTAAGGATGAAAATTACGGTTAACAAAACGGTCTTTGAACAGATGCTTTCAAACGTAAATCCGTTTATAGAAAAAAAAGACAACAGCCAAATAACCTCTCATGTATATATAGAGGCTAAAGAAGGTATTTTGACCCTAAAAGGAACCGATTCGGAAATAGGGCTGAAGATAACGACTGAAGATGTCAAAATATCCGAAGAGGGTCAGGCGACAGCAAACGGTAAAAAAATAGCCGATTACGTTAGAAACCTAAAAGATGATGATATAAATATAGAATATACGGATAACAATCTAACCGTAAAACAAAAAGGTTCAAAACTCAAAATGCCGACATTCGAGGCAAAAGAGTTCCCTAAATTCCCGGAATACGAGCATCTTCCAAAAGTCAATCTAAACTCCGTAAAACTAATAAGCGCATTCAAAAAAGTAACCCCTGCGATAGATACCAACAACCCAAAATATGAGCTAAACGGTACATTGCTTGATATAAAGACCGGAGGGGTAAACATAGTCTCCACAGATACGAAGAGACTAGCAATAGTAAAACTGGATGAACAAAACAAAGAGGAACTCTCTATCATTATCCCGAAAAAAGCTATTCAAGAGATAGGAAAACTGTTTTTTGATGAAGTAGATATGTTTTATAGTCAAAACTACCTAGTGATCAAAACAAAACAGTATCTATTTTTTACGAAACTCATAAACGGCAAATTTCCTGATTATCACAGAATACTTCCAAAAGAGTTTAAATACGTCGAAAAACTCCAAAAAGATAAAATAGTTGATGCGATAAAACAAATTAGCAATATTTCAAATGAGATGAAAATGTCCTTTACGAAGGATGCTATAGTGTTCGAGAGCTTATCTGAAGAAAATATGGAGGCAAAAACCGAAATAGAGTTTCAATCCTCTACAATAGAAAGCGAATACCAAATAGCATTCAATTCAAAACATATAATCGATTTTTTATCAAATATCGATACAAAAGAGTTTTCGGCCAGTTTTAACGAAGCAAATATGCCGTTTGAACTAAAAAGCGATAACTTTTCGACCATAGTGATGCCTATATTTTTATAAGTAACTAAAAAAATCAACAACTAAACGTACAAAGAGGTTTCATGAGCGAATACGGCGCCGGTAATATTAAAGTTCTAAAAGGTCTGGAAGCGGTAAGAAAAAGACCCGGTATGTATATCGGGGATACGAATGTCGGAGGATTACACCATCTGATATATGAAGCGGTAGACAACTCTATAGACGAATCTATGGCCGGATATTGTGATACTATAGACGTAACACTGACAAAATCGGGTTCCGCTATAGTCAAAGACAACGGTAGAGGTATTCCGGTAGATATACATCCGACAGAGGGGATATCTGCCGCTACGGTAGTTCTTACGGTACTCCACGCAGGCGGAAAATTTGACAAAGATACGTACAAAGTATCAGGCGGTCTGCACGGGGTCGGTATCTCCGTCGTAAATGCCCTCTCCACAAAACTCCACGTTACAATCTATAAAAACGGCAAAGTCCACGAACAAGACTTTGAAAAAGGGATTCCTCAAAACGAGTTAATGATTACCGGAGATACAAGAAAAAACGGTACTGTTGTAGAGTTTTGGCCGGATGGAACAATATTTGAAACGGTTGAATTCCAATTTGATATCCTTGCTAAAAGATTTAAAGAGTTAGCCTACCTAAATCCTAAAATATCTATCACTCTAAACGATGAAAGAAACGGGGTAAAAGAGGTATACAAATTTGAAGGCGGTATAGCCCAGTTTGTCGAAGATATAAGCTCAAGAACAGCCCTTACAAAAGTAGTTTCATTTAGTGATAAACTAGAAGATATCGAAGCCGATATCGCTTTACTTTATAACGAGAGTTACGATGAAAAAGTATTCAGCTTTGTAAATAACATCAAAACGGCGGACGGCGGAACTCACGAAAGCGGCTTTAGAGCGGGACTCACGAGGGCTATCACGGCATATGTAGAGGCAAACGCAAATGCCAGAGAAAAAGATACAAAAGTTACCGGAGACGACGTAAGGGAGGGGCTTGTAGCTATTATCTCGGTACGTGTTCCGGAGCCGCAATTTGAAGGTCAAACAAAAGGGAAACTAGGAAGTTCATACGTTAGACCTCTGGTTCAAAAACTGGCATACGACAAACTGACAAAGTATTTTGAAGAGAACCCGATAGAGGCAAAGGCGATTATGAACAAAGCGCTCCTTGCCGCAAAAGGGAGAGAGGCTGCAAAAAAAGCTAGAGATTTAACCCGTAAGAAAGAGTCTATGTCTGTCGGAACTCTTCCGGGTAAGTTAGCCGATTGCCAGAGCAAAGATTCGGCTATCACGGAACTATATCTGGTGGAGGGCGACTCCGCAGGCGGTAGTGCGAAACAAGGTAGAAACAGGGTTTTTCAGGCGATACTTCCGCTAAAAGGTAAAATCCTAAACGTCGAAAAATCAGGACTTGAGAAAATCCTAAAATCGGATGAGATAAAAAACATCATAACGGCTCTCGGTACCGGAATCGGAGATGAGTTTGACAACGAAAAACTAAGATACGGAAAGCTAATTATTATGACCGATGCCGATGTTGACGGTAGCCATATCCAAACTCTACTTCTGACGTTTTTCTATCGTTTCCTAAATCCGCTAATACATAACGGAAACGTATACATAGCCCAACCACCGCTCTATAGGTACAAAAAAGGGAAAAAAGAGATATATCTCAAAGATACAAATGCACTAAACGAGTTTTTGATAGAAAACGGGATAGAGTCGCTCGGGGCAGACGAAAAAGATTATAAAGAGATAAAAGATATTCTCAGGGTAACCGCATACTACAGAGGGCTTTTGGAGGAGCTAAAAAAACGATACTCCCTTGTAAAAGTAGTCCAAAGACTTATCGAAAACGAAGAGCTTTTGGCACTCGACAACGACGCATTGTTTGCGGATTTAGAGAGATATATCGGAAGTATCGGATTTAATATCCTCTCAAAAACATTGACCGAAGATAGGATACACCTCTTTGTACAAACAGATGCCGGACTAGAGGAGATCATAGTAGACGATAACCTATTCTCAAACCATCTGTTTGCAGAGGCAATTCATATATTTAACAGACTAAAAGAGAAAAACCTATCGCTTTTAGGTTCCAAAACACCGTTTGAGGTGCTTGAAAACGTCGAAGATGCTGCCAAAAAAGGGGCATATATCCAAAGGTACAAAGGTCTGGGCGAGATGAATCCGGATCAGCTTTGGGAGACTACGATGAACCCTGAAAACAGAAGACTGGTAAAAGTAACGGTCGAAAACATCAGCGATGCCGACGGTATATTTACCCTATTTATGGGCGATGAGGTTGAACCTAGGAGAAGATATATCGAAGAACACGCAAAAGACGTTAAGCATCTGGATGTTTGATGAAATACGGTGAGCAGATAATAAACGATTTCGATGTCAACAAAGACCTTGAGATTTGGCCGAATGAACACAAAAAAAACTATGTCATCAAAATAACACTACCGGAATTTACCGCCCTTTGCCCCAGAAGCGGATATCCGGATTTTGGGACGATTCACCTCGAATACTCCCCGGATAAATGGGTAGTGGAGCTAAAAGCTATAAAACTATATGTCAATTCATTCAGAAATAGGCATATTTCGCACGAAAACGTAGCAAACGAGGTGTACGACACCCTATACTCAAAACTAGCCCCAAAATGGATAAAACTGACATTTGATTTTGAACCCAGAGGTAACGTTCATACCGTAATCGAAATCGACAGTAAAAACTCATAACCCTGCGAGTCTCTAAAAAATTAGAGACTCCTCTATTTTTCACCCAAAAAACGATTTATTTTTAAATTTTTTTAATCTAAGACCGATACAATACTTACATTTTCCAAATTAGGAGGACCAGATGAATCTAAGTATCGTAAGCAAACAAATCGAACTAACCGAACCTATAAAAAATTATGTTCAAGAAAAGGTCGGCGCATTCGACAAATTCCATTTAGATGTCATTGCGGTCAAAACGATAGTGAGTGCCGCCGATAAAAACGGTAAAAAAGGGTTTGCCGTTGAGTTTATTATCCAGCTTGCCGGAAAAGATACCGTAGTAATCAAACAAACAGACAAAGACCTGTATGCCGCTATAGATTTAGCAGAAGAGAGAGCCTCAAAAGTACTCAGAAGACACCACGACAAAGTATCAAGCCACAGGGCAACGGCAAAAATGGCTATCCCTCTCGTAGCTTTGGAGGAAGAGGTCGAAGAGGATGAGATAGTTCCGGCCGAACTCGATCTCGATAAACCGGTAGAGATAGATGAGGCGCTAGAGGCGTTCAAACTAAAAGGTTGTATGTTTATGATTTTTGAGGACAAGTCCAAAAAAACAAGGGTTATGTACAGAAGAAAAGACGGAAAAGTAGGCCTATACTAAAAACACACCGGACGGGTAAACCCGTCCGGATTATCTGCTATAAACTCGAAACAATAAAACAAAAATCCAGAACCAGACATATAATTGTCCGAAAAAATCGGTAATATCTACTTAAGAGTAAAAATAGGATAAGAGAAAATGCCGATTGCTAGAACTACCGATTACAAGGTTATGGAACGGATAAGCGAGATACTAAAAAGGCTTGAGGCCGGAGAAAGGCTAAGTGTCAAGGAGCTAGCCATTGAGTACGGATGCGATACAAAGACAATTCAACGAGACATAAATAATAGGTTACCGGAGCTTTTGAAGCAGCTAAATACCGGAATTAAAATACAAAGGGTTGGGCGGCTAATATCACTATCCGGCGATATAGAAAATCTCAAGAACTTTGATGATGTATTGACGCTTGATATACTTGGCAAACTATCGGAGGGGATGGGGGCAAATTTTTCACTAAAAGCAAAAAATATCCTGCAAAAACTACAAAAAACCTCGGCTGAAGAACATATATACGCCAAAGTGCATTTCGAGGATGTAACCGACAAGGCGGATGACGTGCTAGCCCTTGAGGTGGCTATGGGCAAACAGACGACGATAAACTTCAGATACGAAATAGATGACTCTCCTTATGAGGTGTCGGCGAAACCTCTAAAGCTTATATGTTTTGATGGGTATTGGTATTTGCTGGCAGAGGATGAAAAAGACACAACAATCAAAAAATACTATCTTCGTTCCATCTCGAATATAGTTCACACAAACAAAAGCTTCACAGTCAAAAAAACAATTAAAGACAAACTACAAAATGCCATCAATGTCTGGTTCGATGCACATAAAGAGAGTTATGAGGTGCGAATATGGGTGGATAAGTCAATAGCTAAATACTTTTCCCGCCGCCCCATCTCAAAATCACAAAGAGTAATATCTACCGATGCTGATGGGAGTGTGGAGCTTAGTGTTATGGTAACCGATGATTTTGAGATAATACCTACTATCTTTTATTGGATACCAAATCTCATAGTCTTATCCCCGGAGCCTCTAAAAAAACGGGTGGAGAGTATGACAAAAGAGTTTATCGAGAAAATATCCATGGTTGAACAATTATGACAACAGATATGAGTAAAAACTTTACCCTTTCAAAATCACTCTACCTCAGAGGGTTTCAATGCAAAAAAGCCTTATGGCTCAAAAAATACAAAAAAGATGTTTTGACACAGCCCGATGAAGGCACACAAGCCGTATTCGACACGGGAAGCAAAATTGGGGATTTAGCGTGCGAGCTATTTCCAAATGGCAATGGGATACCTTATGAAAATACAACATTTGATAAAAAAATAGCTCTAACAAAGCAATGGATGGATGACGGTGTCAAAGATATTTATGAGGCGGCGTTCAAATATGATGATATCCTTGTCATGGTAGATATACTGCACAGAGGCGATAATGGCTGGGAGATTTACGAGGTCAAAAGCTCTACCGAGGTCAAAGATGTATATATGCATGATGCATCTATCCAATACTATGTGTTACATGGGCTGGGGCTGGATATCTCAAAAGTCTCAATCATTCATATCGACAACAGCTACATAAGGGGCGACGAGCTAGAGATAGAGAGACTTTTTAAGATTGTTGATATAACCGAAGATGTGAAGCTACTTCAAGACAATATCCCATCTCGTCTTCAAGACTTTAGAATATGTCTATCAGACACCGAGCATGAGCCAAAGATAGACATAGGAACATATTGCTCAAGTCCGTATGAGTGTGACGCTAAGAGGCATTGTTGGGCACATATACCGGAGTATAGTATTTTTGACATATCCGGTCTTAGGAGCCAAAAGAAGTTTGAGCTATACAACGCCGGCATAGTTCATTTTTGGCAACTTAGCGATATATCCTCTTTTTCCGCTTCACAACAGATACAGATAGAGAGTGAACTTGAAAACAAAGAGATAATCAACAAAACAGCGATAAAAGAGTTTTTAGACACCCTTTTCTTTCCTGTATACCATCTTGATTTTGAAACTTTCCAACAGGCGGTGCCACAGTGGAGTGGTATTTCGCCGTATATGCAGATACCGTTTCAGTTTTCTGTCCATAGAGAAGACGAGAGTGGAATTCTAAGGCATTTTGAGTTTTTGGCTAGCGAGGGCGAAGACCCTAGGTTTGAGCTGGCAAAGGCACTAGTGGAGACAATACCTATGGATGCCTGCGTGCTTGCCTACAATATGAGCTTTGAAAAAAGTGTTATAGAAAAACTAGCGGCTCAGTTTCCGCAGTTTGCCAAACACCTTATGAATATACACAAAAACATAAAAGACCTCATGACCCCATTCAAAAATAAAGACTACTATGCGCCTAGCATGAGAGGGAGCTACTCTATCAAATATGTCCTTCCGGCGCTTGTTCCACATATGGAGGATGCATACAAAATGCTTGACCTTGTACATAATGGCGGCGAGGCTATGGACGCATTTGCAAGGCTGCAAGAGATGCAAGACACAGATGAGAAAAAGAGGCTTAGAGAGTCGCTACTTAGATATTGTGAGCTTGATACTCTGGCGATGGTAAAAGTGCTTGATAGGCTGAGAGAGGTTGTAGAATAAAAAGAATGGATTTGCTCAAAAACTCACTAAAATCTCTACCCCCAACCAGACAAAAAACTGTCCGGTTAAAAAAATATAATCTCAAATGCAACAAAAAATAGGAAAGCACAAATGTATGAAGATATATATAGCCTCACGGACAAAATGTTTTCAGTAGCCAAAAAGAGTAAACAAAAGAGCAAAATGCGCCCACTGTATGATGTGTATAGAAATATCCAAAACTACAATGACGCCCTGAGGCTTGTACTCGTGCACTACTTTAACAAAAGCCTTGATGAGGAGTTTTTGACCCAAACGACAAGCTTTGGCTCCGGGCTGGAGAAGTGGATATATTTTACAAACAAAGATTTTGGCAGGCTCACCAAAACGACAAAAAAGCTGTTACGCTCGCTAATGCAGATAGAAGAGCCTCAGTTTGGCAAATCAAAAAATATTTTCCGCATCGAAAACTGCAAAACATACTCCGGCATAGTAGACGACTATGCAAGCGGCGTCATAAGAGGCGACGGCATGTTGCTGACTCAAGGCGTTATATCTTTGGACAAAAG
>ERZ650300.2426-NODE-2426-length-9998-cov-5.388012_pt1 | contig 9998 bp, 10 predicted proteins | sample MGYA00376236_ERZ650300 | MGnify/ENA primary metagenome ERZ650300 (study PRJEB26733, sample SAMN07839303) | wastewater metagenome | biome: urban; feature: wastewater treatment plant; material: waste water | place: USA: North Carolina | collected 2016-04-28 ... | reverse complement strand
AAGGTGTTATGCGCCATGGACGGCGCATAAAAGCCGGTTTCGTCAAGCATAGAAAACCCTAAAGCATAATTCTTACAATTATCTTAGCCACGTAGTTTTAAGCGCATAAATACATATTAGGGTTCTTCTCGTCCCGTAGTATTGTCATAAAATTAGCGAGCCGCAACCTCAATAATTTCACCAACATACATAGTGTGCATATCGTGATCGCCGTACCATTGACGCATAATGGCTTTGTCTGTAAATGAAGCCTCTTCAATAGGCACAGCAGCCATCTTGCGGCAGAGGAATACAAGATTTGCCTCATCCGGATATGGTATGCCATGGCGTGTAGCAGGAGTCAGACCGGCTTTTGACCATTTGTCTTCGCCGCGTCCTGAGTGAGCACCACAGTATTTTAAGGCATCGCGGTATTTCTCGCTAAGGAAAGAAAGTGAGAAAAACTCACCATTGTCTATGAAATCCTTAGTATATCTTGATTCCCTGATAAAAATAAATACGACATTTTTGCCCCAGAGGACACCGGTTCCACCCCATGAAACGGTCATGGTGTTTGATTTTTCCTTGTCGCCGGCTGTCACGAGAGCCCACTCCTTACTGAGCTTGGTGAATGGATTGATATCGAGCATGTCGATTGGATATGGCTGAAATGTATGCATAATTTTCCTCCTGAATATTAATAAAATTGACAAATGCTGCTAAGTGACATATAATACACTTAGTAAGGCAGTCGGTAGGTGAGTGCACTTCACCTGATCCGGCAAATTAAGTTAATAAGTTATCGTAAGAGATAGCCGTTCCCAGACTTTACCAGAGGCAGGACGGCTATTTCTTATGTTTTCTGTGAGTATCTATGTATGTCAGAATCGCTACCAGCATGATAACGAAAGTAAATAAGTCGTTCCAAGAAACCATAATAATCATCCTTTCCGTAAGACTCGGATCAGATGAGAGCACGTCCCCCAACCACCTTAGTAAGTGTATTGTATGCAGTGCAAGTCAGAAAAATCTGAGATTTTCCTGACTGTACGGGCAGTCGCCCTATCAAATTAAAAATATATAAAAAGTGCTCAGCAAGCTGGCATTTTTATATATTTTCAATTTGGCACTGCTCGTTGCCTACGCTCATTATATCATATGCGCTGCACTTTGTGCATATTATTGTAAAAAGATATTAAGGTAATAATATTCATGAAAAATCTGCACATTTTACAACAGGAGTCAATTGATGAGGGGCGGCTTCAGGTGAGAGTACGACAGAAAAACATGGGGACGCCGGTTGCGGATGCAAGGGTGTCAGTCAGCTATTCCGGGGATCCGCAGGGAAAGATAGAGGAGACTGACACCAACGAATCGGGAAGCATAGAGGCAGTTGAGATTGCCACTCCGCCACTTGAGTATTCTATGTCGCCCAGTGAGTCACAGCCGTATTCGGAGGTGACGGTAACTGTTTCAGCTAACGGATACAGAAATATCACGGTTTCGGGCGTTGAGGTGATGCCCGACAGACTTTCCATACAGGATATTGAGCTGGAAGTACTTGATGCACCGGGAAATGATGTGGACAATATTGTTATTCCGGCACATACACTCTACGGTGATTATCCTGCCAAGATACCTGAGCCGGAGATTATGCCGGTTGCTGAGACCGGTGAGATTGTACTTAATCGTGTTGTGATTCCGGAATATGTTATTGTGCATGATGGGGCACCATCGGATTCCACAGCGGCAAATTATTATGTCAGATATAAGGATTACATCAAAAATGTAGCTTCCAGTGAGATATATGCGACCTGGCCTGATGCCACTATAAGGGCAAATGTGCTTGCGATTATGTCATTTACATTAAACAGGATATATACGGAGTTTTATCGCGGAAAGGGCTATAATTTTAATATCACTTCGTCCACGGCATATGACCACAAATTCATCTATGGCAGAAATATATATGACAATATCTCGCTGATAGTAAATGAAATGTTTGAAAACTATCTGTCGAGACCTAATGTGAAGCAGCCGATTCTGACGCAGTACTGTGACGGACAGAAGGTTTCCTGTCCGAGCTGGATGACACAGTGGGGCTCTAAAAGTCTCGGTGACCAGGGCTACAGTGCAATTGAGATACTCAGATACTTTTACGGAAGCAACATGTATATCAATACCGCGGAGGCTGTATCAGGAATCCCGGCGTCATGGCCCGGCTACAATATAGGCATAGGCTCGTCAGGGCAGAATGTATACCAGATACAAAAACAGCTCGCCCGCATCGCAAAGGCATATCCGGCAATTCCATCTATTGTGCCGGATGGAATATACGGACCAAAGACAAAGGCGGCCGTGGAAAAATTTCAGGCTGTATTCGGACTTCCGGTATCAGGTGTGGTGGACTACAATACATGGTATGAGATATCAAATATATATGTCGCTGTGACACGTATTGCGGAGCTTGCTTAATTGGATTAAAGGAGCAAAACAGTGCTGGCAAGAGAAAAAATGATGTGATATTATATAAAATAAAAGTAACTATTCAGAACCCTATTTTTAGATAAAGAAAGACAATTTTATGAATACAGAAACCCAAAATTACAAGATAATTGTGGCATACGACGGCACACGCTACAAAGGCTGGCAGGTGCAGAAATCCACAGATGATACAATACAGGGAAAGCTTCAGCATGTGCTTTCCACGCTGGCAGGAAAGCCGGTTGAGGTCATAGGCTCAGGGCGCACGGATGCTGGAGTGCATGCGGTGGGGCAGGTGGCAAGCTTTCACATGCCGAAGCATTTTTCCAAGGATGAGATATTTATATGGCTGAATGAGCATCTGCCGGCAGATATTGCGGTGACAGATATTTCAAATGTGCCTGACAGATTTCATGCCAGGTACAATGCTGTGTCAAAGACATATGTGTATACAATACACACCGGTATTGTGTCAGATGTGTTCAGGAGAAAATATGTATACGACTATGATAAGCCGCTTGACACAGACCGGATGAAAAAAGCAGCAGCGTATCTTCTCGGAGAGCATGATTTTAAAGCTTTTTGTGGCAACAAACATATGAAAAAGTCAACGGTCAGGACGATTTTTTCTATTGATATAGAAAAAACAGGCGCTGATATTGTTATCAGCTACACCGGAGATGGATTTTTACAGAATATGATAAGAATCATCACAGGAACGCTTATCGAGGTGGGCGATGGAAGGAAAAATCCGGATGCTGTGATGGAAATTTTAGCTTCAAAGGATAGGGCACAGGCAGGCTACACAGCACCGGCGTGTGGGCTGAGACTGGAAAGGGTAGATTATGGCAAAGTGGTATGTTAGTGCGAAGAAGGCTGATTTTGCGGCAATCGGAGCAAAGTTTGGAATAGATCAGGTGACGGCGCGGATAATCAGAAACAGAGGTGTTATAGGAGATGACGCGGTAAATGAATTTTTAAACGGCAAAATCTCAGACATTGCAGACCCGGCTCTTTTAAAGGATGGTCAGAGGCTGGTTGACATTCTTGCCCAAAAGATAGCTGACAAGGCCAAAATCAGGATAATCGGCGACTATGATATAGACGGAGTGATGTCTACATATATTCTTGTGAAGGCACTTAAAAGAGCCGGTGCATGTGTGGATTATATGATTCCCGACAGAGTGAAGGATGGCTATGGTTTGAATGTGCATCTGATTGACAAGGCATATGAGGACGGGATAGACACTGTGGTCACCTGTGACAACGGAATTGCGGCGATTGAGGAAATCGCACATGCAAAGGAGCTTGGAATGACGGTTCTCGTAACAGACCACCATGCAGTGCCTTTTGAAGATATAAAGGGTATAAAGATTTACAAGGAGAGCAAAGCAGATGCCGTTGTAAATCCGCATCAGATAGAGTGCAGCTATCCGTACAAGGAGCTTTGCGGAGCAGCTGTTGCCTGGAAAATTGTCATATTACTATATAGAAAAATCGGCATAGATGAGAAAGAGGCCATGGATTTTATAGAGAATGTGGCATTTGCAACAGTCGGTGATGTCATGCCGCTGACAGGTGAGAACCGTATACTCGTAAAGGCCGGTTTAAAGAGTATTCATCATACGACAAATATCGGCATGAAAGCCCTGCTTGAATGTTGTAATATAGAGGCTGAAAATGTAGATGCATATCATTTTGGATTTGTTCTTGGACCATGTGTCAATGCGACAGGCCGTCTGGATACAGCCAAAAGAGCACTTGAGCTGTTTTTATGTGACAGGAAAGAGGATGCCATGCGCATCGCATCAGAGCTTGTAGCGCTCAATGATGACAGAAAGGAAATGACTGCAAAGGGTGTGGAAACCGCAGTTGAGATATATGAGAGGGACAATTACGAAAAAGACAGGGTGCTTGTCATATATCTGCCGGATGTGCATGAGAGCATAGCTGGAATCATAGCAGGCCGTATCAGGGAGAAATACAATAAGCCAACCTTTATACTCACAAAGAGTGAGGACGGAGTAAAGGGCTCAGGGCGCTCGATAGAGGAGTACTCCATGTATGAGGAAATGTGCAAATGCAGTGAGCTGTTCACGAAGTTTGGTGGCCATCCGATGGCTGCAGGACTTTCACTGCCACAAGAAAACGTTGAGCCATTCCGTCAGAAAATAAATGAGTATGCATCGCTTACTGACGATGACCTCGTGCCTAAAATACATATAGATGTGCCGATGCCGGTGGATTATGTATCAATGAGACTGGTGTCTGAGTTTTCAGTACTGGCACCGTTTGGAAAGGACAATCCAAAGCCTGTTTTTGCAGACAAAAATCTACGTGTGAGCCGCATGTGGGTAGTTGGTAAAAACAACAATGTGCTTAGGCTTTCTTTGATATCCTCATATGGCACGCCAATCAATGCAATTTATTTTGGTGATATAGAAAGCTTTTTTGATTATATCAGGCAAAGATTTGGTACAGATGCGCTTGAAGCTGCACAAAGAGGAAGGTTCAATAATATAGTGCTGTCCGTAGTATATTCACCAAAGATAAATGTATTCAGGGAAAATGAGTCACTGCAGTTTGAAATACAGTATTATAAGTGATATTATATTCTAAAAAGGTAACCGGTAAAGGAGGAGAAAATAAGTAATTGAATATATTGTCAAATGTGATTAAATGTGTTTAAATATACTCAAAGGAGTAAATTATTATGAATACATCAAATATCACAAATTATAAGCCAAAAGATTTTGCTGAACTGTTAGGTGTGTCTGTTAAGACATTGCAACGCTGGGACAGAGAAGGAACTTTAAAGGCAAATCGAACTCCAACTGATAGGCGTTATTATACCTATGACCAGTACCTTCAATTCAAAGGCATAAATATTGAAAATGATAAACGTCAGGTAGTTATTTATGCCAGAGTGTCTACAAGAAATCAAAAAGATGATTTACAGAATCAAGTTGCATTTTTGCGACAGTTTTGTAATGCTAAAGGTATTATTATAGACCAGTGTATTGAGGATTATGGAAGTGGTCTTAATTACAATCGTAAAAAGTGGAATGAATTATTAAATGAAGTAATGGAACAGAAAATAAAAACCATAATAGTAACTCATAAAGATAGATTTATCAGATTTGGTTACGATTGGTTTGAAAAATTCTGTATGAAGTTTAATACAAGCATTGTGGTAGTGAACAACGAAGAACTATCACCACAGGAAGAACTCGTACAGGATATTGTTTCTATACTTCATGTATTCTCTTGCAGGTTGTATGGACTTCGTAAGTATAAAAAACAAATAGAAAGGGATGAGGAAATTGCTAAAGAGCTTCAAGACGGAAATAAATCCGACGATTGAGCAAAAAATCAAGATTAACAAGACTATTGGCACTTGTAGGTACGTCTATAACTTCTATCTCGGTCACAACAAAACTTTATATGATAACGGTGAAAAGTTTATGACTGGCAAGAGTTTCAGCGTATGGCTTAATAATGAGTATATTCCTAATAATCCTGATAAAATATGGATTAAAGAAGCATATTCAAAAGCTGTAAAAAAGTCTATTGAAGATGGATGTACTGCATTTACAAGATTTTTTAAACATCAAAGCGCTTTTCCTAATTTCAAAAAGAAAGGTAAATCTGATGTAAAAATGTATTTCGTAAAGAACAATACTAAAGACTGTAGATGTGAGAGACATAGGTTGAACATACCCACTTTAGGTTGGGTACGCATTAAAGAAAAAGGTTATATACCAACAACTAAAGACGGATGGAAAATCAAAAGCGGTACAGTATCCGTCAAAGCAGACAGATACTATGTGTCAGTTCTTGTAGAAATTCCCGACGTTAAGATTGCTAATAATAGCAATGGTGGTATAGGAATTGACTTGGGTTTAAAAGACTTGGCGATTGTTTCCAATGGTAAAACTTATAAAAATATCAATAAGTCAACAAGAATTAAAAAATTGGAAAAGAAACTGCGTAGAGAACAAAGATGTCTCTCACGAAAATATGAGAACTTAAAGAAAGGAGAGTCCACTCAAAAGAATATACAAAAGCAAAAGCTCAAAGTACAAAGACTTCATCATAAAATAGATAATATCCGTACTGATTATATCAATAAATCAATAGCTGAGATAGTGAAAACCAAGCCATCTTATATAACTATTGAAAATTTGAATGTATCAGGAATGATGAAGAACAGACATCTTTCAAAAGCTGTTGCGTCACAGAAGTTTTATGAATTTAGAACCAAGCTTAAAGCAAAATGTGATGAAAATGGTATTGAATTAAGAGTCGTAGACAGATGGTATCCATCATCCAAAATATGTCATTGCTGTGGTGCTATCAAGAAAGATTTGAAGCTTTCAGATAGAATATATCGTTGTGATTGTGGCTATGTTGAGGATAGGGATTTCAATGCTGCTCTTAATCTAAGAGATGCTTTAACTTACGAAGTTGCATAATAAACGCAAACGTAAGTATGTACTGCGGGCTATCGCAGGAATTTACGACTGTGGAGTGTACACGAACTTGTGAGTAGCGTATTGTTTACAATCGCCAAAGCATACACATCGAAGCAGTAAGAAGTATCCGCAAGGACTTTAATTTCTCGATGTGTTTGAGTATATTTGAACACATTTTGAGTGGCAGATAACCACCATGAATTTTTTATTTGTAGCACTGGGTGGCGCCGTAGGTGCAATGGCCCGATATGCCATCAGCCTTATACCTTTAAAAACTGAATTTCCTTTTTTGACTTTAATCACCAATGTAATCGGTGCAATTCTGATTGGATTTATTGTCGGAATCACAAGTGCAAGGGATGGAGTATCCAAGAATATGGTTTTGTTTTGGAAGACCGGTGTATGCGGTGGCTTTACCACGTTTTCTACATTTTCGCTGGAATCCTATAATCTGTTTGAACATAATCACTGCCTGCTTGGGTGCGGATATGTGTTGTTGAGCTGTTTAGGATGTATACTCGGTGTGATGTGTGGTGAAAAACTTGCTGCAATAATCAAGTGACGAGTATCGTGCGGTTTTGCGAATGTGCGTGTGTTTCTGAATAGTTACAATACAAATTGATGGGGAGATAAGTGTATATGAGTGAAACGGAAAACAATGAGCTGACTGCCGAGAAGCAATCTAAGGAACCCAGGAGCAATCAAAAGCTAAAGCTTTTGTATCTGGCCAAAATTCTTTTGAATAATACTGATGCTAACCATGATATTACGCTTGATGAGATTTTAAATAAGCTGCATGCATACGATGTCACGGCCGCGAGAAAAAGTCTGTATGATGATATAGCACAGCTGAATGATTTTGGTATCAAAACCCAAAAGACGCAGTATGGCAGGACTGTCCATTATAAGGTGATAGGCAGGGCATTTGAGCTGGCGGAGCTTAAGCTTTTGGTGGATTCTGTCGCGGCTGCCAAGTTCATCACTGAGGAGAAATCCAATGAGCTTATTAAGAAGCTGGAGAGTCTTACAAGCAGACAGGAGGCTGCCACTCTGCAGCGTCAGGTATATGTTGCCGGAAGAGTGAAAACCATGAATAGCGACATCATGAAAAATGTCGATGCCATACACAATGCAATTGCAAATAATTCAAGTCTTTCGTTTCAATATTGCCGGTGGAATACGAAAAAAGAGCTTGAGGTGAAGCATGACGGCGCCAGATATCATGTCAGTCCATGGGGATTGCTGTGGAATGATGGCAATTACTATCTGATTGGATATGACCATGATACACAGGTAAAGGATATTCATCATTACCGTGTAGACAAGATGAAGAATATCCTGATTGAAAATAAAGTCCGTGAGGGCAGGGAGAAGCTTAAAAAACTCGATATTGCTTCTTATGGCAAATCGAAGTTTGGTATGTACAATGGAGAAGAGATTAAGGCTGAGATACTGTGCAAAAACAGCGCTATAGGTGTCCTGATTGACAGGTTTGGAACCGATGTGACAATCTTAAAGAAGGATGAAGCTCATTCGCGTGTTTTTGTGAAGGTAGCTGATAACAAGCTTTTTATTCATTGGATTATGGCAATGGGGGATAATTTTAAGATAATTGGTCCGGAGAATCTGGTGAAAGAGGTTCATGATGAGCTTAACAGATTGGCAAAACAATATGAGCTTGCTGACTAAATCTTGAAGAAAGTGCCATATTGGGGAAATAAAATTTTGAAGAGAGGTATACATGAGTATTTTAAACGTAGAGCACCTAAGCCATGGTTTTGGCGACCGTGCTATTTTTGAGGATGTTTCCTTCAGACTGTTGAAGGGCGAGCACATAGGGCTTGTCGGTGCAAACGGTGAGGGAAAATCGACTTTTATGAATATTATCACAGGCAGGCTTATGCCTGATGAGGGCAAAATAGAGTGGGCCAAGAAGGTGCGTGTGGGTTATCTCGACCAGCACACAGCGCTTGAAAAGGGTATGACTATCGGCTCCGTTCTTTCCTCTGCATTTGATTTCCTTTATGATATGGAAAATGAGATGAACGACATATATGCGCGTCTTGGCGATGTGGACGAGGACGAGATGAATAAGCTGATGGAGGAAGCCGGCACGATTCAGGACATGCTTACCATGCATGATTTCTATATGATCGATGCAAAGGTTGAGGAGGTTGCAAGGGCTCTTGGACTTTTAGACCTGGGGCTTGATAAAGACGTTACCGATTTAAGCGGTGGTCAGAGAACCAAAGTGCTGATGGGAAAGCTCCTCTTGGAGAAGCCGGATATCCTGCTTCTGGATGAGCCGACCGAGGGGCTGGACGCCGAGACCATCCTCGCCGAGCTGGGCATCACCGCTCACGCCGTGTACACCGCGTACAACCGACAGCGTCGGCCGTTGCCGGACGAGTTCCGGGATGCGGTGAACGCCGAATACCGTGCCCGCCGCACCCGCATCCGCCAGAGGGCCGTGTCATGACCGGGGTGTGCAGTGTGGCCGGGTGTGCACGCCCTGCCCGCTACGTCGCCCGTCAACTGTGCTCACCCCACTACGCACGGTGGCTGCGGCATGGCGACGTCCAGGCCGACAAGCCGGTTCAGCCTGCAGTACCGGAGCGAACCATCCCCATCGACGTGGACGAGCTGCTGCGGCTACGGGGCGCCGGGTGGACAGTCGCCGATCTCGCCGACCGCTACCGGTGCACCCGCCGCACCATCAACCGGCGCATAGCCGCCGCAGGAGCCGCCACCCCGGCCCGCCCCGTCACCCCGGCCGAACTCGCCCGCATCCGGGCGCTCGCAGACGCCGGTGTGCCCGGCGCCGAGATCGCCCGCACCGTCGGCCGCGCCCGCGAAACCATCTACCACCACGCACCCCACGCCATACGCCTCACCCCATCCGAGACCGCCATCATCCGCCACGCCAACGCCGCACTCCGAAAGGCTCACCGATGACCCTGTGCACCGTCGACGGCTGCGACCGACCACACTCCGCACGCGGACTCTGCCGCACCCACTACTGGCGCCTGCGTAATCACGGCACCGTCGCTGATGACCTGC
>ERZ650300.2419-NODE-2419-length-10019-cov-14.075271_pt1 | contig 10019 bp, 11 predicted proteins | sample MGYA00376236_ERZ650300 | MGnify/ENA primary metagenome ERZ650300 (study PRJEB26733, sample SAMN07839303) | wastewater metagenome | biome: urban; feature: wastewater treatment plant; material: waste water | place: USA: North Carolina | collected 2016-04-28 ... | reverse complement strand
AGTCCCCGTATCACCAAAAAACGTAGTTTTGGGGGGTACGGGTAGGCTTGCTTAACTTAATTCACGATAGCATCTTGTTTTCGTGCATTCAAGATTTGATACAAATGTTGGTGCACAAAACAAAGGCTAGCTGTGAATTGATATACAGGTCATGGCAAGACTATGGACAATCATAAGCGACAGTAAAAGGGCTGTTATCTGATTTAGGTTGCACTTTCCGCTTTTTATGAATTAGATACCTTCACAAGATCTAAATTTTGTTCAAAATAGTTATATAGCCAGTCTAAATATTCTTTTGTTGGATTCTTTGCTATTGCTTGTGCTCTAAGACTTTTAGATATCCATTTACCATAGCGAACCTTAAAAATAACAAATGCCCAGTTCGATTTATATTTACGTTCTTTTTGAACATATAGTGAATAACAAAAGAAATCTAACTCGCTCATTGAATTACTACCTGATTAAGCCAACGAGTAATCGTCTTACGGCTTACATTTAAATATTCAGCAATTTTAGTATTGTTAACACCCTCAATATGCAAATCTAAGGCTTGTTGTCTTAAATTATTGAATTGTTGTGAGCGTGCTTTTCCTCCCAAAGAACAAGCCCCTTTAGCATTAGCACGTTCGGCATTCTTAGACTGCCACTCACTAAATCCAGCATACGAAAACTTATTCCAACAATATTTAGCAATACTCTTTGCTGTAGCTTTTACTTCACTATATGGCAAAGGTACTTCAAATTCTCGATTTAATGCCTCTAGATGCGCTAAAACAGCTTTGTCCCACTCTAGACTACTATAATGGTGAAAGTAGTCTCTAACAGCCTTATATGCCCATTTACGAGCATTCTCAAATAAGGTGCAGTTACGACCAAGCCCTAAAACTTCCTGTTTTTTGCTTAATTTCTTTGGTAACTCTACAAAATCGGCTAAATAATCGAGCGTATAGGCTTGTTCACTCCAAAAAGTGACACGCCAATCTTTATGAAATGGATTCTTCGTAATGAGATGACTGTAGCCAACGTCTGCACCAAGTTTGTTGGCAAGTCCTGCTTGTACCTTTGAAGCATAGGCTATTGCTTTTTGACTGCCAAACTCACTGGTACACAGTGGAATTTCTAATTTATAGCAGATATGAGCATGACCATTTTTTTGTGTTTGTGCTGTCCAATAAGGCATTGGTAAATTTTCGTCATGCCATGCCATGACAGCTTCTGAACGATCTATGTCAAAAAAGAAGTAATGAAGCATACAAGGCTGATTGCCTTGTATGTATTGCATATTGATTGCCGTTTTTTTCGGTCTTATTTTTAAGCCATACAGTAACTCATCTGCACAGTATGGTTTATGAGCAAGATTAGTAAAAAAATCTGTTAATTGAGCATTATTCATATTATGCAACGTTCTAAAGGTTGCAAATGCTCAAAACATCAGTAAAATAACAAGTAACTAATTTGCGTTTAATGATGCTTTAAGTATTTGTTAAACAATGAGAAAAAAGTGAGCCTGCCAGCTTGCTTTTTTTTCGCCTAAAAGAAAATTTAACACACTTCATTAAACTTTCCAACTTATTGATTTATATAGGCTATTGTATCAGTAAATAATCTTAAAAAGATTTATGTATTACCTTACCCTTTGATTTCATAGATGATATCAAGTTGATATTTTCAGTAAGGCTGCAATTTTTTGTCGCACTTCCTCAAGTTCTTCAGATTTAGCTTGTCCCTTTTTCGTTGCTGATCGAGCGACCCAATCTAAACTTTTTACTTGATCAGATAGTGCTACATTTTCAGGATTTCCTGAAATTTTAACTTCGAAAGGATACCCTTTTATCTGCGTTGTCATTGGACAGCAAACTAATAGACTTGTGGCTTTATTATAAGATGAAGGGCTTAAAACTAAGGCAGGTCTATGCCCTGCCTGTTCATGCCCACTCTGTGGGTTAAAATTAATCCAGATAATATCGCCTTCTTCTGGTACATAATTTTGAGGCATTAATAGAATTCCTTACCTACAGCATGTCCAGTATCCACTTCACCATGCAAATTATCAGATGTTATATCTGCTAAAAGCTGCTCTAAAGATATTTTTGATTTAATTGGTTTGATAACAATCGCTTCATCTTGAGTAAATACCTCAACACGGCTATCCAATTTAAGATTAAGGCTTTCTAATAAGATAGACGGTAAGCGGACAGCAGCACTATTGCCCCACTTTTTAATAGCTAATTCCATAACAGCAACCCCAAGTATCTACATTGTAGACACAATATCCTAAGAAGTTTTTTGTGTCAATACTGGTTAACAATTTGATCGATTTTGAAATCTGGCTGATTCACAATTCAGGTAAATTCTGCTGCAATCAGGCGGTTCAAAAGCAAAAGTAGTAATCAGAGAGGGAAGTGAACGATTTATTGTTACACGGTAACATTTTAAAATATTAATCTAATTGTTACCGTGTAACTTTTTTTGATATATTGGATTTAACAAAAGTTACACGGTAACTAAAATGAAAGATACGGCAGATACAAAGACAATCGACATGCTAAAGCCTACTGCTAAAACATCAGCAGAGCGTCAGAGAGCGTATAGAGAACGCAAGAAAATAAGTGCTACATACGAGAAACGGCTTGATATGTATATCAGTGAAGATGCTGCAACTCACATGCGTTCACTCGTTGATTATTTTTCGTTACACGGTAACATTACACAAAAAGAGTTAATAGAACGTCTTTTGAAAGAAGAATACATACGTCATGTTAATGACTTTCCACCTGATCTTTTTGATTGAGTTATTATCGTTACACGGTAACAATAGGCGAAGCATTTCCCTTTCAATGCTCCGCAGAAAAAAAGTATCAAAATCTAGGTGAAAAACTCCTATCATTTTTACGTTCTTGCTCCAGTTGTACCTCTCTACGTCTGTCTAGCTCATCTAAAGCCTTGAGGATACCTGTTGGATTAACTCCGCTAATTTTTGTTGATACTGCTCGACTGAATGCATTCTCTTGATGATTTGATCTGTCATCGGCTTCAATTGTTGCTCTATCTCTGCTTGCACTAACTTCGGTAGCTCTTTGCGAATTATTTGCTTCACTTCTGAATCTATATTCAAACTCATCACTAATTCGCTCAAATGTTCTTGAAGCTGAGATTCCAAATTTTCGTGTAGTTTCTTCGAAAAATTTGGAGAAATAGTCTGTTCTGATAGATTCTGCACGATCTGCTGATATTTCTGCACGATCTTCACTGTTTCGCTGTGCTTGTCGTTTAAAGTTCTCGTGTAGCTCTTTAACTGCTCGATTGTCTGTGATTGCAATTGAATAAGTTGCAGTGCTTTCTCTTGCTCTAGCTGTTGTTTCTTCAATTGCTGTTGCTGTTCTTCGATGATTTTCAATAACTGCGATTCGAGCTTCATTTAGTTTGTTTCCTGCACTACTGCGAAGTTGTTCTTGTAATTCTTCACTGTTGGGTCTATCTGAACGCACCAACGCCAGTCTTTCTCCGTTCCGCACTTCTGGATATTCATGCTCCCGCCCTGCGATTTTAGATACTCGACTTTGTTCTGCATCTCGCTTATGTCGTTGTATTTGCTCTTGCTGACGTAACCGAGACATATGCTCGATATAAGCAAAATAAGTGCTATTGAAACTAGGACTATATTCGATGAAAAAAGGGCTTTTTTCAGCTTCGCTTGTTCTGCTGTCGCTTGGCTCAATCCGTTTAATGTCTGCAAGTCCTTTTTCATGCTCTGTATTTGCATCTGTAGGCTTTCTTGCATCGCTTGGGTGTCCTTGTTCAAGTTCTCCCCCATTGTATTTATATTCGCTTGTATGCTCGTTTTCTTGCTCTGTAAATTGTCTTGTAAGTTCTGCTGAGTCTGTTCTATCTCTCGTTGCATATCGTTCGAGATGATATTCACTCTTTGATTTACAAAGCTTTTGGTATCGTTCAATGCAGTCTGCATATCTGCTGTTAGCTTCTCGTCTATATCGTTCTGATGCTTCTCTCTTAAGCTCTGCGCTTTTTTCAGAATGTCGGAAGTTCTGTTCATAAAATTCGCCCTTTAAAGGTATGGCTTTGCTATCAGGGTTATTTGGGTTCTTAACTGATATTTGATTTTTAGTGATTCGTGTTATTTCTAGACCTATATCAGTCATCCACGCTTTAAGGCTTTCTCGATCACTGACTAATCCCTCAGTGATTGCCAAAGCAACTTCTGTATTCATGGCACTAATAAAATCTTTTTTGTCCTGCGGTAAGTTCTTTGCGATTTTTACTGATCGCCTATTGATAGGGTCATCAGGGTCAAAAAGCTGATATTTATGATTAACAATACTTTTAAAATCATCGACTCGATTCAAATCTGCTTTTGCATAAAATGGCTGTAGGCGTTTGCCTGTGGTAATTTCAACATTCGGAATTAAAAAATTTAGCTCAAGCCTACGTTGTTTTTTTTCTTTGCCTGTTTCTTCATTTTTTTCAATGTATTCCTTGTCTCGATGTTCAATCCAAACAATTCGATATTGTTCTGGAGCAAGACCAGGGAAAAGTGTTTTTTCAAATGCAGCCATTAGATTTTTTTTCTTTGTATCAGATAGATCATCTTCTAAAAAAGATAAACACCCTGCTGTATATCTTTTGACATAAGGCGAGCTATCAATCAGTTCTGCAACTTCTTCTAAATTACCTGCCAATAATTTGGCATTCTCTCGGTCTCGATCTTTTCCTAAAAAATAATCTATTGGGCCATTAGATCCGCCTGTACCTCTTTTAAAAAATTCAACAATCATTTAACTGACTCCTTGAGTTGCTTCAAGGTTTCATCAATACCAATCAACAAATGAAGTAACTTCACTGCATCCAGTGGTTCATCTCTAGCAATATTTATATTTATCGCTTTTGAAATTTGATTGATGTTCGTACCGATTCGACTTAATTCAAGAATGAAATCTCGATCAAGTTTTGAATATGTACTCGTATGTACATCTTCTTGTTTAACAGCTTTTAAAGCTGACTCTCTCAATAGCTTAGCTACAGAGTTATAAGGATTTTTATCTTCTAAAAGTTTGAACTCTGAATCGAACAAAGTAACTTTCACAACTTTGGTTCGAACTGGTCTCTTCTTTTCAAACTGAATTTCGTGTTTATATTCTTTTGCCATAGTCACCTCATTCTGGTTCTAGGCGGTTGGGGGGTTTCGGGGGGCTTGTCCCCCTGAACAAGGTCACGATAGGTATACTTTTTGAAAGTGCGTAGCACTGGAAAAAAGTACCTATTGTGTATCCTTGCTCCTCATTTATCGCATGGACTATTTTAATATAATTTTTAGAATAATTTATGCTTAGGTAAATTTTTGGTTTATTTAAATGCAACTCTGATTTTTATTATTTTTAAAACTAGAAAAAAGGAATTATTCAAATAACAATATAAATCAAAAGTTGGCATGAATCATCTAAAAACAATGTTCTTAATCTGCTCTAATCTCCCCACCGTTCTTCGCTTTGCTCATCACGGGTGGTGAGCTAGAGCAGATTTTCGGTAATATTCACCCTACCTTCGCTAAAATTAGCTCAGGTATTTGAATATTACCGATATTGATATGCATCACGGTATGGAGCCGCTGTCGCTTTCAAATCGGTACAAAGTGAGATGCGCCCAGATCACTTCGCAAGAGAGTATTTATAGGGCTGAATCCCTATCCCGCACACGCCTTTCTCTCTCATTGGCTTGTTATCTCGGCGAGGGAATTACCCAACATACCACTTAAACAATCGACCAACGTATTCCCTGCGTTCTTCCCCTAGTGCAATACATCAGATGAGGAAGCGGTTATAAACCTTTAGCCTTTGATGCCTGCCGTCGCTTGTCCACCTGCACACCAAAGCCACGAAAGACTAAGCCGACATATAAAAAGTCGCACTTACTAACTTAATCTTTTGTACAGACGTAGTGAACGAACCAAAAAATGGTTTAAATGATGGACTTAGCAGCGATTAACGAAATTTTTTTACATTTTAGGTCTTGTGTCACATGCCAAAAGCCTTAGAATAGGGACTTGGCGGTTACATAAGCCTTTGTGTGAATATCTGTACGAGTTGGTAGCTCTACGGATCTTTCGTTAAACGATGCTTCGAATCATCATTTAACTGTAACGCCAACAAATTTAAGTCAAAAGCCCTTGTGAAAACAAGGGCTTTTGCATTTCAGTTACATAAAAATCTTAATTTTTTCATTTTACTAGGACTCTACAAACTGTTTTTAAGCTTATAGAATCTGTATTCTGGATAAATTAAACCAATTACAAATAAGATAGAAAAACCAATCCATAAAAATAAGGTCATCATTTTTACTTGTTCTTCATTCCATGAGCTAGATTCTGTATCTAAAAAAAAGATACTTTTCCAACCTTTAATATAACTAGCTCCACCCCATGAAAGAATCCACTTACAAACTAAGCTAAAACATAAATAAATTAAGATCCATAGAGGAGTAGACATTCGTTAGATTCCTAATGATGCCATCTCTAATGCAGATCTATTATTTGCTGCTGCTACAGTTATACAAGTTTTATAAACTGGTTGAGCACCGCTTAATCCCGCTAAATAAGGAATGATTTCATAAAAATAATCTTTCAAATAGTCTAATCCTGGCTTTATAAAATATGATGTACCAGGAATTGGATCGCCAACACCAGGTGGTTTTGGAACCAAATTAAAATTTGCAGAACAGGTAAGAATTGATTTTACTGTATTAGAAATGACAACACCCACGTCATTATTCATATCTAATGAGTTAGCAATACTTTGTGTCCATATCTTAGAGGCAACCTCACGTGCAGCAGCTTGAGTTGGATTATCAGACGCAATGGCATATGTTTGAACTGTACGGGATGTTGGGCTAGAACACCCTAACCCATTACCACCATTATATTTCAGAACACTATTATTAGAGTTTACAAACTCAACTTTTACATTCGGGTAATGCTTTGTAAAGACTTGAATTGTGGGATGAAGTACCGTTGAACACGACTTATCATTTGTAAAATATCTGACAGTATGTTTTTGTGAATTATAGTGAGCTGCGTAAATACGACCATCTGCATACAAAGTCATTGCAGAAGCATCATTACCTGCTTTTGTTCTACCTTCAGAATAAATAGCTTTTGCCATTTTTAACTTATATGGTGTTGATAAAACTTCAAAATTTTTCGAAAATTTAACGTAATCTCCGCCTAATACAGCCGCTAATTCATTCTGAATATGTGAGTTACTATCAATCTTAGATAATGTAGATGGATTTGCTAGATACGGATCTAAATTTAGATTTCCAGCAAAGCCAAATGTTGGTACAGATAATAATAATGCTAAATATAAACTCTTATATTTCATAATTTTCCCCTGTTTAATTTTTAGTAATTTATGGCGTTTATTTGATCATATTTTACTAAATACTAAAACTATTTCACCGACATTACATACCAAAATCCATCCCTCGATCTTGCTTAGGCTGAGGTTTCTCAATTTCTTTTTTCTGCTCTTTTATCTGGACGATATTTTTTTCAATATCTCGGATGTTGCGAGTAAATTCTGCTGCGCTTTGGCTACTTCTGACGAGATTAAATGCTGTGTGGTTGAGATTTTCTCCAGAACTTCTTCGTTGTCGGCTGTAATCTTGCTCATCTCTCGGACTTTGCCATTGATCTGCTCGGTATAGCTTGCTGTACTGCGTTCTAGCTCGTGAAATTGCTTCTGTATTGTCGCTAATGATTTCTGTGCTTGCTGTAAGCTTTGCTGATCGCTCTCGATTGCCTTTGATTGAGCTGACAAGGCTTGGATAATCTTGGTTTGCATTGTGTCTAAAGCTTGCTGTTGCTTCTGCAATTGCGCTTGTTGTTGCAGTAACTGTTGCTGTTGTTCTTCGATGATTCTCAATAATTGTGTTTCTAATTCGGTCATCGTTTAGTACCCCATTGGAATCATGTAACCGTTCTGCCATTCCCCTGCATTCTTGTTGATCTGAATACAGAGACGTTGTGCTTTGCTGTCTGGTCGCTTGCATGTGCTGATCGTCAAACTGCCCCCTGATCGGTTCAAATGGTCGACCCTCATTTGCTTCTCGTTGATCACTGTATTTAGCGTCTGCATCTCGCTGTACTTGTTTTTGGTGACGAGACCAAGCGAGAAAATCGCTATAAGCAAAATAACTGCTGCTGAAATCAGTCCCATATTCAAAATGGTAAGTTTTTTCTGTACGGCTTGATTCTGGGCTTGCTGTTCTTGGCTCTGTATTTGCTCGTTTAATTGCGTTAAATGGCTCAATTTCGATTGCAGCAAGGTTTGATACTGGCTTAACTGCTTCTCGACCGTCTGGGCGTTGTTTTGAATGCTCTGGGCTATTTTCTCGTCCGACTGTTGGATAGCGGTCGCAGTGATATTGGCTCTTGTGTTCAAGCTGTCTCTGATAGTCTGTGACGTTTGCTCGATACCGCTCAGAAGTTGTTCCTCTGTATTCTTCAATTCGTTGTTGTACTTCTTGTCGATATTCGCCAGTAGCTCTAAAGCCTTGCTCATAAATCTCGCCCTCTAAACGGATGGGACGTTTTGCGCCCTCATACGGGTTTTCAATGGATATGGAGTTTTTTACTTGTCGAGTGACATTGATTTGATTCGATTCAAGCCATTGCACCAATTCTTGCCGATCGGCAACTTCCCCATTAGAAACCGCTCGGTAAACACGTTGATGTAACTGCGCTTTAAAATCCTTAATATCTTTGGGTAGGTTCTTTTTATTTAAAAATAGCTGTCGATGCTCAGGATCATCGGGGTCATACAGTGAATGTTCGGTATTGATGATCTGCTTAAATAGATCGACTCGATCTAAATCGGCTGGCGCATAGAATGGCTGTAGACGTTTGCCTGTTGAAAGCTCAACATTGGGAATCACAAAATTAAGCTCAAGCCTTGTCTCACCTGTGTCCTGATTAATTTTGTCTTGGTGCTGCACCCATAAAATTTGATATTGGTCTTTATCTAGTCCTGGAAATAAACATTCCTCAAAATTTTGCATGATTTTCTGTTTATCCTGGTCAGATAAATCATGCTCATAAAAGGACAAACAACCACTGGTATATTTTTTGGCAAAAGGACTGCTATCAATCAATTGTGCTGTCAGCTCTACATCACCACTAAGCACTTGTGCATGTTCACGCTCTCGATCTTCACCCAATAAATAATCAAGACAACCTTTTGATAAACCTGAACCATGTCGAAAAAAATCAACGATCATCTGGACGTAACTCCCGAAGCTGTTGATCAATTGAAATCAATAAATGAAGTAATTTCACTTTATCGAAAGCACCAGTACCCGCAATATCTGTATTTACTGCTTTGGCAATCTGATTCACATTATTACCAATCCGACTAAGTTCTAAAATTAATGCTCGCTCTGTCTTGCTATACGAAGATTCAACAACCTTTGTTGCTTTAATTTTTTGGTCATCTTCTGCTTTGGAATTATGAATTTTAGTCGCTTTCTCTACTGCTGCTTGTCTAAGTAACTTTGCAATCGAACCATAAGGATTATTGGAATCAAGCAATTGATACTCTGATTCTGAAAGTCTGACTTTAAAAGTTCGTTCTCGAACTGCTTTACCTTGCTTATTCTCTTGTTGTTCCTGTCCTGACATTTCAATCTACCCTGCTTTGGCTTTTGTAAGCTTTAAATTGGAAAATCTTTGATTTTTCTGTTTAAAGCTTTTCGGGGGTATCGGGGGTGAAGCCCCTGATCAAGGTCACAGACTATCACTGTTTAACGAAGTTAAATAGGGGTAGCTGTGTATCCTTGCTTATTTAAAAATGGACAGAGTTATTATATGAAAATTAAATCAAATGACACGGTATATAAACTCTAGGAAGCATTGGCATGAATCTTGTAAAAACAAAGGAACTCAACTCTTTCTCAACATCCCCACATCCCTCGCTTTGCTCGGGCTGATGGTGAACGTTGAGAGAGTTTCG
>ERZ650300.2417-NODE-2417-length-10024-cov-16.678804_pt1 | contig 10024 bp, 7 predicted proteins | sample MGYA00376236_ERZ650300 | MGnify/ENA primary metagenome ERZ650300 (study PRJEB26733, sample SAMN07839303) | wastewater metagenome | biome: urban; feature: wastewater treatment plant; material: waste water | place: USA: North Carolina | collected 2016-04-28 ... | reverse complement strand
TCTACACAGGCGAAGACACTCTTTCCCTACACGACGCTCTTCCGATCTAAAAAAACTTTTTAATTCCTTTAAGATGTATTTTTGAAAGTTGCTTTCTAAGTATTTCAACTGCACAACCATAAGTAAAATCAAAATCAGCAAAATATATTTGTTTTGACTTTGCAATCTTGTAAACATCGTCCTTCACAATATCTGTTACCAAATCAATATTATTAACTAAATCTTGAACAGTTTTTAATTTACTGTAATAGATTAAAATTTCTATCGTATTCACCTTGCTCCTTTTTTATTAAATTTAATTAACTATTATTAAATATAGTTAATATTTTGAAATACTAGACCAAGTTAGATTAATTTAAGCTTAATTATATTAACTATATGCTATAATAATTAAATTTACATAATAAAGGGAAAATATGTTTTTAAGAGAATTTAGAGAAGGTTTACATCTTACACAAAATGAATTATCTTTAAAATTAGATATAGCACAAACAACAATTGCAAGATATGAAAGTAACAAAATCAAACCAACTTCAACAATTATATTTAAGTATATTAATGAACTAAATGCCAATCCTAACTTTTTATTTTTAGGGCTAGAACCACTACAATTAAATTTAGATGAAGAATATCTATCACAACAAAACAATGAAATAATAAAAGACTTGAGCCTTTCAATAAATCAAAATGAATTAAATTTAGAATTAAATAAACTATTTATATCTATTACATTAGATAAATTTTCCAATAAAGAAGAAAAATCGACAATACAAAATATATTACATGCTTTAAAATTAGAAGGACATTTTCCTTATAGACCATTTTTATTTTTATATTATGTATTTAAATATGTCTCTGAAAACATGGATGAATTAAAGCAAATTAAGTCTTACAAAGAGTATTTAATTAGTTTGACACAAAGATACAATCAATATACATATAAAAATGACCCTCTTTTTACAAAAAAAATAAAATCTGAAATTTCTGATAACATTGAGCTTTATTGCAATGAGAATGAAATTAAAGTTTTGTTAGAAAATCCTAAAATAACTATTGAAAAATTAGAAGAGAAAATGACTTCTTCAATGATAAGAATGCATAGGAACAAGGATGTGAACCAATTATTTCCAAAAAAATAGCTTAATATCTTTTAAACTACTTTTAGAAATTTTTTATTGTTATTATAAATTATACTTGCTTTTACAGTTAGGTGGAGTAATAAAATTGCAGTCAACCCTATTTTATTACTCCTTTAACTTCGTGGTAACATATAGATACAAATTGTGCATAGTGATTTAGACTTATATTTTTAGAATCAAATCTATCAATCCATTTTTTTGCAATTTCTTTCTCTCCACGATAATGTAAAAAAAAGTAAGGTAATGAAATTAAAAAATCTGAAATATCGGGTCTTTTCCACTGTTTTTCCAATAATATATCAGCTCTTTGTAGATAATTTCCAACTTTTTCATTAAAATTATCGACAATTAACAAATCTTTTGTTTGCTTATAGTAGGCGTGGATTGTATCTAAAATATGAATTATTTGTCTTAACTCTTGTATCTCATTTTCTGATTCTTGCCAAATGGAAATCATTTCATCTATATATGTAATCAACTGTTTTAAATCTTCTATATTAAAATACTCTCCAAATTTTGGAAATGCCATTTTTGCTTTTTGAAGTTCTGCTAATTGTTCTATCCAAAATACCATAATATCTGATAAACTTGTTTCAGTGGACTTAAGACTATTTTCAATCTCTATTTGCAAAGATAAATTCCAATTTGTACACCACTCAAAATAACTTATCCACTCTATATTATTTGGGAAGATTGTAGTGTCTAGTTTTTGAATAAGTACATGTCTTAGTTCTCTTAATATATTAAGTTTTTCTACCAAAAGAAACTCATCTTTTTTTGCTTTTATTTTTTCAAAAGTAATCCTAAAATATTTATCAAATTCTAAATTATCATTATATCGCATACGAAGTTCATTAATTTCAAAAACTATTTTTTGTTCATCATTAAGTAGATTTATAATACTTTCTCCTACTATTTTATAACTTTTTTCTAATAATTTTCTATCTTTTGTTTCTCGTGCATAATGTGTCATATCATTTGTATATTCAATCATTTGTACAGGGTCTTTTCTATCCAAAAGTTCAAAATACTCATTTAAAAGTTTCTCACCTTTTTGAGTTTCTTTACTTCTTCCGTAAGCCATAAGTAAATTATGTATTACAATAGGAAAAGATTTTGCATTTGGTTTTTGCTTTAAGATTTCATAGGCTTTTTCATAATAAGTTTTTGCACTAACTTCATGTCCAAGAAATAGTTCTATTCGTGCTATATTATTACATGCTTGAAGCCTGAAATGTCGTTTATTTGTGGATTCATAAATATTTTCTAGTTCTACTTTTGCTTTTGACCATTCATTTTTTATTTCAAAATCAAATGCTTTTAAAAGTCTATAAAAAATTTCTTCTTTTGGATACTTTTTAACATCATTGGATAATAAATCTAAAAGTTCTAAAAATCTTTTATAGTTACCTACATCATAAAAAAGTTTTGCTCTTTTTAAATCTAATATAAACCTTTCTTTTGACCATAAAGTTTCACTTAATAAATCATTGTATATTTTATAAACTTCTTCTAGTCTTCCATCATCATATAACTTATTTGCATGTTCCAATTTTAGCTTAAATCTTACCCAAACAATTGAAAACAACCATGATAAAATTATTGCAAATGCACCATATAAAACATAAATATTTAAAAAACCATAAGTAGGAATAATATATACAACGATTAATATTGTAAAAAAGAAAAGTGGAAAAAATCTAATGCTAAAAAGATAAAATCTAAGATTATATATTTTTTCTAAACTTTCTATATTCATTTATATCCATATTTTTTAATTTAATTCTCAAACGCTTCTTTAAGAACTGTTGCCATTAGGTTATCAACTGTGGTTTTGTTTTGATTGATTTCACACTCAAGTTCATCACAAATTGCAAAAAGTTTTTCTATTGTGGCTACTATTTCTTTTTGTTCTTCAAGAGGAGGAAAAGGAATAGGAAAAGAGCGAATTCTACCTAAATTAAAATTTCCAGCAGAACCTCCAGCACTAGAAATATTACCTTTTGCATATCTAACACCATATGGAGAATTAAAAACTGTCGCTAAATATTCAGGATTGGTATATTCTTTAAATGTTTTAACTAAGCCTAAACTAACATAAATAGCAAACTCTAAATCTTGATTAACTACTGCTGTTTCACCAATACCTGCACCAACTCTCCCAAGCAACAAATCTCCTTTTTCTGTTTTTCGATTAGCAATATATTTTTGATAATCTTCTTCTGAAACACATCTATAAATTTCTGGCATAAATTTGAATGGCTTAACATTTTGAGCAGATAAAAACATTCTTCCATTTTCAACATATCTTGGTGTTTGATGTGTCCCATCAGTAATATACTGAGTGATATCATCTAAGTCAATTAATAACCAAGAATCAGGTATTTCAATATCTAAATCTTCTATTTCATTAGCAATTTGTTTTTTACCTTGCTTAATTTTTTTCTCTTTTACAAGCTTCTCTTTTTCTGTTTTTATCTGCTCTAAAAGTTCTTTTGCTGTACCGATATCAGGATTTTTAGCTCTCCATTTTTCTGTGAGTTTACCCTCTATTGCTTCTTGTAAAATAGTTTGTTTTAGCTGTTTTAAAAGTGATTGTCCGCTTGAAAGCTCAAATTCTAAATCCTCTTTGATTGATTTTGTATTTACAAGCTTATCTATCCAAAGATTTTGTTTATCTATCTCAAAATATGGAATTTTATAATTTCTAAGATTTGATTGGTTGATAGACTCTTTTGATGTTCCTGATTTTGTATTTTTTACGATTTCATCTTTAAGTGAATTGAATACAAAATGATAAAACTTTAGATTTATAGGATACTTTTTACTGTCTTTTGGAGTCAAGATAAAACATAAATCGCTTGTGATAAACTTATCATTGATATAATGAGTTCTACCAAGTGAACCAGAAGCAGCGGCTGCAAATATCAAAGCTTCACATTCATGAGAATATTCATTGTGAGTTTTCCACTCTTGGGCAGCTGTAATAAATGTGTATTCTCCCTCTGTGCATTTTGAACTTTGTAATGAACCTTTTTCTAAATCAAACAAAGTTCCAATAGGAATAAGATTTATATTATTCATACTTTTTCCCCATCAATCAAGCAACAGTCAAGCAAATTTTGAGAAGGAAAAGCCCTATAATAAAGGGTTTCTCCAATATTTTTAAGTCTATTATAAGTGTTCAGTGAAGCAACGGTGAAGCAAATTTTCATCATCTTGCCCAACTTGGTATATAAGTTCTTGCTTTTGTTCCTACATTTTCATCATAGATAGCTATTTTGTTCGCTTCAATTGCATCATTGATGATTTTTGAAACCATTGAACGATTTTTGACATCAATGTTAAATCTCTCTCTAAGAGATGTGTTTGTCATATAGTCATGTTGGATATATCTTAAGCTTGCATGCAAGTAACAAGCTCTGATTTTATCTGCTTTGTCCATATCTTTTAGCTCTTTATGTGCAAAAAGTATCGCTACTGTATGATCACCATTTGTTTCAAATATCGGTGCAGGAAGCTGATAAAGTTCTGTTTGGATTACTATCTTATCTACACCACTTCCTCGCTCTTCACAAATACCGATTCTTCGCATAAATGATGCGATTGCTTCATTTCTTGATTTTGGCGGAGAGTCCAAAAATCTTTCAGTATCTACAAGAGGAGTTCCTGGATTTGTTACTTCAAAACGGTTTGCAAAAATTTCTATCATCACTGAGCTTCCAGTAGCAAAGAAATCTTGATGGATAATAGCATTTGCAACGATCTCTCTTATTGAGAGTTCTGGATACATTGTTTTGTTTTCACGAAATGCTTGTTTTATCACTTCGTTTGATGGAAGCATATTGTTGATGTATTCTATAAGTCCTTCAAATCCAACAGCATAACCTTTATTGCCAACTATCTCTTTTGTAGTTTGAAATTTTGTATTATCTTTGTATTGGATAACCCTTATGGCTTTTCTTTTGAGGTTATTAAACTTTGATAAATCTTTTGCAAAAAGAATAGCTCCTAAGTTTGTGATGGCATATTTTGCATTATCAAGTTTATTGACCATATTATCAGCTATAAGTGCTTCTAAGATAGCATTTCTATTTTCTGGTAACGGTATGTTTAATAGCTCAAAATATTTAGTATATTCAAGATATCCTAGTACTTCACTAGCATCTATGTTATCTACTGCAATTTGTTTCTCAAAAGGTACTTTGTCAAATATCCTCCAAAGTTCTCTCTCTTTTTCTGCTAACTCTTTAAGCTTTTTTTTGTGAGAGCCGAGTCTTATATATTCTGTACCTGAAAATGTCACTGGGTGTCTATATGCAGGTGCTATTTCAAGTAAAACGATACTTTTTTCATCTATTTCTATTTCATAAAATTTGAAATCAATTTTTGGTTCAAGAAGTCGTAATATCCAGTTTTCTAGTGCTTCTCCACCTTTCTTTGCAGATGATGGAGTAAAAGTCGTACCTAAAATCTCATGAGTAGTATCATCTACACCCCAAATAATATAGCCATTTGTTTTACCATTGAGTGCAGCTGAGTTTGAAAGAGCACTAATGTATTCGCCTATCATTTGAGGATCTTCGTTGTTGTGTTTGAACTCTATCCATTCAGTTTCATTAGGAAGTTTTATAATCTCATTTACAAGAGATTTGATATAGTCTGTGCTTCTTACTATCATGAAAGCTCACTTTTTAACTTTTCTAAAAGTGTATTACTTTTTGCAAAAGAGCTTGATAACATCTCAAGAAGTTCAGATGATGAGTAAGTGTGTTCTACTTCCTCTTTGTGAGGATTTTTGATGTCAAGGTTGTAGCCATTTGCTTTGATAGTTTCTATATCTACTTTCCAAGCTTGTTCATTTTCCTCACGGTTATTCCACCATAGTTTCAGCGGTTCAAACTCTTCAATCTTTATAGGTTTTGTTTTGCTATATGCTTTTTGATTCTCTGGTAATTTATGTTCATAGTACCAAATCTCTTTTGTAGGAGTTCCTTTTGTAAAGAATAAAAGATTTGTAGCAACGGATGCATAGGGTTGAAATACTGAGTTTGGAAGTCGTACAATTGTATGAAGGCTACAATCAGCCAGTAGCTTTTCTCTAATTCTTTGTTTTACTCCATCACCAGTAAGGCTTCCATCTGGAAGTACTATTCCAGCTCTTCCACCATCTTTTAGGTAATTTATCATAAGAATTAAAAATAGATCAGCACTCTCTTTAGTTCTAAAGTTTGCAGGAAAATTTGTCTCCATACCATCGGTTACAACTCCACCAAAAGGGGGATTTGCCAAAATACAATCAACTTTATCTTTTTTTGATATGCTTGAAATCTCTTTTGAGAGTGCATCATCATATATAATATTTGGAATTTCTATATCATGTAAAATTAGATTTGTAAGTGCTAACATATGAGGAAGTGGTTTTAACTCTACTCCTCTAATATTTTGCTGTAATGTTAATCTATCTTCTGGAGTTTTAACTTCCCCATTTGATTTTATATGATCTATAGTATTCACTAAAAATCCACCAGTTCCACAAGCAGGATCTAAAGTAATTTCATTTAATTTTGGATCTATCATTTGAGTTATAAATTGAGTTATTGCTCTTGGAGTATAAAATTCTCCACTATTTCCAGCACTTTGAAGCTCTTTTAAAATAGTTTCATAAATATCTCCAAAAAGGTGCCTATCTTCACTATTATTAAAATCTATTTCATTTATTTTATTTAAAACTTGCCTTATAATAGTTCCAGACTTCATATAATTGTTATTACCTTCAAATACTTCTCTTATAAGTAAAGCTCTTTTATTTGTTGCTGCAGTCGGAAGATTTTTTAAAGTTGTAAAAAGTTTATTATCAATAAAATCTAAAAGTTCATCTCCTGTAATTCCTTCATCATCTTTAGCCCAATTTCGCCATTGTAAATTACTAGGAATTGGTGATATGTAATCATCTTTTATTAACTCTATTTCTAAATCTTTATCATCAAAAATCTTTAAAAATATCATCCATCCTAATTGCTCTATTCTTTGAGCATCTCCATTTAATCCTCTATCATTTCTCATGATCTTTTGAATAGATTTTATAACTCCACTTATATTATGGCTCATATATTAAGCAACTCCCTTATATATCTCATTTTCTAAATCTTTTATAGCTTCTAAATATTTATCTCTACCACCAAAAGTATTAACTATTTCAATTGCTGTTCCAAAAGAGCTAAATTCTGGAAGTTTTAATACCTCTATAGTTTCAATAGTTTCTATTCCTTCATCTGAGTATTTCTCTAATAAAGCTTTCAAAATTTCTTTTGCTTTTCCTTCATATTTGTTAAAATAGTCTCTTTTTTGAACACTATTTGCTCTTTCTTTTCTAGTTAGTGGTGGTTTATCATAAGCAATATGACAAATTAAATCAAAAATATCCATATCTTTGCCTATATCAACCTTTAACTCTTCAAATAAAATATCTTTTTCATAAAGCTCATCAATAATAACTTGTTTCTTTTCACTGCTTGACCATCTGTTTAAAAAATCATCAAGTGAAGAAAATTCTTCATGAACTTTTTGTTTTGAGTACTCTTTGTAGCTAGTTGTAATTAATTTTCCTTCAGAATTTCTTATCTGTACTCTTTCATTCAGGATAGTTACATCTACACCATTAATATATACTTTTTCTCTTTTTTTCTTTTCAATATCTTCTATTTCTCCAGCATCTGGAATATTAAAAGGTTCAAATATTATTTCTTCACCATTTTCATCAATTATTGAATCAATTTTTTCTTCTTCTGGATTTAAAATTTCATCCCCATCAAAAATATCTTTTATCATTACAGATTCACCATCAAAGTCAGGATCAGCAAATTTATCAGTTGCTCCTCTAAAATCCATTATTGTAAAAAATGTTTTACCATACTCTTCGTTTATTCTAGTTCCTCGACCAATTATCTGCTTAAATTCTGTCATAGAACCTATATTGCTATCAAGAACTATTAATTTACAAGTTTGAGCATCTACTCCTGTTGTCATTAATTTAGAAGTTGTAGCAATTACTGGATATGTTTCTTGAGGGTTTATAAAATTATCTAATTCTCTCTTCCCTTCATCATTATCTCCAGTTATTTGCATTACATATTTTGAATTTTTAGCAACAAGATCACTATTTAAATTTGCTATAGCACTTCGCATTCTACTTGCATGGTCTATATCTGTACAAAAGATAATAGTTTTACTAAATCTATCAGTAGCTTTCAAAAACTCAGTAACTCTTTGTGCTACCATATAAGTTCGTTCATCTATTACTAAACTTCTATCAAAATCTTTTCTATTGTATATTCTTTGCTCTATTTCATTTCCATCTTTGTCTTTTTTACCAATTTCAGGTTCATAATCTTCCAAATCAACATTTAATCCAACTCTCAATACTTTGTATGGAGCCAAAAATCCATCATCAATTCCTTCTTTAAGAGTATAAGTATAAACAGATTCTCCAAAATACTCGATATTTGAAATAGTTTTTGTCTCTTTTGGTGTAGCAGTAAGTCCTATTTGAGTAGCACTTGAAAAATAATCAAGTATCTCTCTCCAAGAACTATCTTCTGATGCACTTCCTCTATGAGCCTCATCTATTACAATTAAATCAAAAAAATCAGAGCTAAACTCTTTATATGCATCTTTATCCTCATCGTAATTTGTAAGTCCTTGATAAAGAGCTAAATATATTTCATACGATTTATCTATATGTTTTTTTCTAATAACCGTCATCTTGTCTTTGAAGTGTCTAAAATCACCTTTTTTTGTTTGGTCAATTAAAGCATTTCTATCTGCTAAAAATAAAATTCTTTTTTTTGCTCCACTTTTCCAAAGTCTATGAATAATCTGAAAAGCTGTATATGTTTTACCTGTTCCTGTTGCCATTACAAGCAAAATCCTATTTTGTCCTTTAGCAATTGCTTCAACTGTTCTGTTTATTGCAATTTGTTGATAGTATCTAGGAAATCTTCCTTGAGCATCAAAAAAATAGTCTTGAGAAATAATTTTTTCTTCTTCTTGTGTCTCTATTTTTTTATATTTTTTATATCTCTCCCAAAGTTCATCTGGAGTTGGAAAATTATTTAATGAGATTTTTCGTTCTACAACACCATTAGATAAAGTTTTATCATGTTCATAAAATTCATCTCCATTACTTGAAAAAACAACTGGTATATCTAAAATATTTGCATATTCTAAGCCTTGTTGGATTCCATCTTGAACTCTATGATTATTATCTTTTGCCTCTATAATTGCTACAGGAATATTTGGTTTGTAGTAAAGAATATAATCTGCTTTTTTACCCTTAGCTCTTTTTGATTTATTTCCTTTTACATAAATTTTTCCATCAGTAAAATAAACTTCTTCTCTAATTTGTGTTTGTAAATTCCAGCCAGCTTGGGTTAAAGCAGGATTGATATATTTTGTACAAATATCTCTTTCTGTTAACTCTTTTTTTGATGACATATTTTCCCCTAAGACTCTATTTTTAAAAATATATTAGATATTATCTAAATGTTAATAAAAAATCAGATATTTAAACATTTATATTTTATTATTTAAAATTTCCTTCCATTATTTTTATTAAATCCTGCATTGTTGGTTTATATACATAAACATTATCATTGTCTTGATATTCAATTATATATCTTTTGTTTTCACTAAAATTTTCAAACGCAACTCTTTCATTACTTTCATAAACTGTAAACTCATCATAAAAAATATCTATTGGAATTTGAATTAACTCTTTTTCATTTTGAACTTGCATTTTAAAATACTCCTTTTTTATTTTGTAATCTATATTCATAATTTCTAAAAATTGAAAAATTATGAATATAAGTAGAGATATATTTTTT
>ERZ650300.2416-NODE-2416-length-10026-cov-14.671347_pt1 | contig 10026 bp, 9 predicted proteins | sample MGYA00376236_ERZ650300 | MGnify/ENA primary metagenome ERZ650300 (study PRJEB26733, sample SAMN07839303) | wastewater metagenome | biome: urban; feature: wastewater treatment plant; material: waste water | place: USA: North Carolina | collected 2016-04-28 ... | reverse complement strand
AGCGCCTGCCGGCAGAGCAGGCCCAGCTGTTCGAAGAGACGGTCGAAGCGGACCTGGCGGCGATGACCGAGGAGCTCGAACAGCTCTCCGGCAAACCGTCTGCCGCCAAGGGTCAGGCCAAACGCAAACCGCTCCCGCCCGAGCTTCCGCGCACCGAGGTCCGCCACGAGCCGGACAGCACCACCTGTGCCTGTGGCTGCCAGATGAAACGCATCGGCGAGGATGTCGCCGAGAAGCTCGACTACACGCCGGGCACCTTCAGCGTCGAGCGCCACATCCGCGGCAAGTGGGTGTGTGGTCAGTGTGAAACGCTGGTCCAGGCCCCGGTGCCCGCCCATGTGATCGACAAGGGCATCCCCACCGCGGGACTCCTGGCCCAGGTGCTGGTGGCCAAGTACCAGGATCATCTGCCGCTGTACCGCCAGGAAGGCATCTTCGGCCGGGCGGGGCTCGCGATTCCCCAATCCACGCTCGCCCAGTGGGTCGGCCAGATGGGTGTGCAGCTTAAGCCCCTGGTGGATGCGCTGAAGGAAGAGCTCCTCACCTTCCCGGTGCTGCACGCCGACGAGACGCCAGTGGCGATGCTCGACCCCGGGGCCGGCAAGACGCACCGGGCCTACCTGTGGTCCTACAGCATCGGCGCCCACGATCCGGTCCGGGCGGTGATCTACGACTTTGCCGACAGCCGCGCCGGCAAGCACGCCCAGGACTTCCTGGGCGACTGGCGCGGCACCCTCGTCTGCGACGATTACGCGGGCTACAAGGCCTTGATCGCCAAAGGCGTGACGGAAGCGGGCTGCATGGCCCACGCCCGGCGCAAGTTCTTCGAGCTTCAGGAACACGGGCAGAGCCAGATGGCCGGTGAGGCGCTGGAGCGGATCGCCGCCCTCTACGGCATCGAGCAAGATGCGCGGGAGCTGAAGGCCGAAGCCCGCCAGGCGCTACGGGAGACCCAGGCAAAGCCGCTGCTGGACGACTTCAAGACCTGGCTGCTGGCCTGCCGAGGGAAGATCCCCAACGGCTCATCCAGCGCCAAGGCCATCGACTACACCCTCAAGCGCTGGACGGCGCTGACCCATTACCTGACCGATGGGAACGTGCCGATCGGTAGAGTCGAGATGTGGCGCGGTGGCCGTAGGGTTCGCTTGTCCGTTTCCACCCCTTTCGTCCGGTGGTGCCCAAGTAGCGTTGCCTTAGCTCCGTTTCCACATCCCGCTCATCGAACCGGACGTGCGGATTTCCCGCATCCGGCTCTCTTTCAGCACATCAAACCTTCGCGTTCGCACGGTCGGTGCTCGTCGGCAGCAGGCGGATCAATCCCAAGGTTTCATAGAGGAACTGGTCGGAGTATTGGCGGTACCCCGTTCCCCGCTTGCCGCGTCTTCGCATCAACCAGATCCGCAGACGACGCGCCGCATAGCGATCGATCAGGCGGTAGATTCGACTTACCGGCCCCTGGCTGAAGTAGCCCGCCCATCCCCGGATCATCGGGTTCAGGTGATCGATGCGGCTCTGGATATCCAGTGCATTCCAGCGCGACGTCGTGGCGTCGTGGATTTCCCGGATCAGGCGCTTGATTGACTTCCTGGCGGGACAGGTACCCCAGTAAGGGCGGCCCTCCCGGCCGTAAAAGCGGCCTACGGTGTAGCCGAGGAAGTCGAAGCGTTCGTCCGGTAGTTTCACCAGCCGCGTCTTCTTCTCGTTGACCGTCAGCCCCAGTCTGCCCATCAGGCTGCGCATGGCGCCCATCGCGTGTTCGCCCTGGCCAGGTCGGCACAGGATCACGAAGTCGTCGGCGTAATTGACCACTTCCGCCTGAAACCGCTTCGCGTATCCGTGTTGGTACCACGCCAGCATGAAGCGGCGGAAGTACAGGTTGGCCAGCAGCGGCGAGATGATGCCGCCTTGAGGCGTACCACGATGGCGATCCTTCGCTTCGGTGGAACGGCGTTCCCCTTGAGCAGAGCGTTCGACCACCGGTGCGTTCAGCCATTCGCGAATCACTGACAGCACCGTGCCATCGGCGATTCGCCGGGCGACACAGCGCATCAGGTCTCCGTGAGGAATAGTGTTGAAGTAGTCGGACAGGTCCGCATCGACCACCTCGCGCGCGCCCCGGTCGGCAATGCCGAAGTGGATGCGGCGCAAGGCCATCTTTGCGTCGAGCCCGGTGCGAAAGCCGTATTGCCACGGAGACAGGTCCACTTCGAAGATCGGACCAATCACCAGCAACACCGCCATCTGCACCACTCGATCCCAGATGCACGGGATGCCGAGTGGTCGTTCTCCACCACTGGCTTTGGGAATCCACACGCGCAGCAGGGGCCGCGGGCGGTACCTCTTCCCGGTGAGCTCCTGCCGCAATCTTTCCAGCCACGCGCTTCGGCCGTGTTCCTCAATGTGCTCGAAACGTTCTCCATCGACGCCTGGCGCACCGCGATTGGCGCGGCAGCGTCGGTAGGCTTCCTGGAGAATATCCTCGCGGCACACCACACCTTGTCCCACAGGCTATAGAAACCTGCAGCCGGTTCGTCCTTGGCTTTCGTTTGCAATGCGGTCTGTAGCGTCCGAACCGAATCCAGCAAGGTGGGTAGACTCACGTCAATCCTTGGGCTCTTGCCACTTTCCGTCATACGTCCTGAAACAGGGGGCCTTCGCTCCACCAGCGTTACCCGGCTTCGTCACTACTACACCCCCATCCGCCATCCATGGGGTCGACTCCATCCCTCGCGGGATCGTCGTTGCCGGGCTGCCTGCCCCGCACCGCCATGGACTTCCCTTGTTGCACGGTTGATCTCTCCCCTGCGTGCTGCCACCACTACCCCGGTGGAACCGTCGGATGCACTTCACGCTCGCTTCTCCGACGGCATCGGCCTTCCTCGTTATTGTGGCGAGTCGGCTTCCACAACTGACGTTTCGAGGCCTGCTCAGTGTTCACTCACGTTGCGGCCCGCAGGGCCCGCTGACCTCCTTCGAGGCCGTTTCAAGAAGTGCTTCAGCCCATTCGTTACCTCCTGGACCGCTCCCTGTGCTTCCGGCCGGAGCGAGAGTTGGCCGGGTCGGACTTGCACCGACGAATCAACCGTGCCTTTGCAAGGCACACATAACAACTGGATCGAGAACCAGATCCGGCCGATTGCCATCGGCCGCGCCAACTGGCTCTTCGCCGGCTCGCTGCGTGCCGGCCAGCGCGCGGCTGCCGTGATGAGCCTGATCCAGTCGGCCCGTATGAACGGGCACGAGCCCTATGTCTATCTGAAGGACATCCTGACCCGCTTGCCCACCCACAAGGCGAGCCGAATCGGGGAGTTGCCGCATCGCTGGCAATCTGCCAACGCCACAGCCTAACTGGGCAAACTCACGTCAAGGCGGGATGGGCGGACGGTTACAGATGAGTTCCCGATCCTGGGCGATGAGCAGCTGACGCAGGGCGTCGGCGTCGAGTGCGTGGAGGTTGGCGGGGAGAACCATGGGCAAATCATGCCGTTGGAACACCGCCACTGCCATCGGGACATCCCCCGATGGTGGACCTTCAAATCATCCGGATCGCCCCGTCGCCGCTCAGTTGCTGCCAGGGCAGCCCCAGCACCAGCGCGTCGAACTGGGCCTGGGAGAGCGTCAGCGCGCCGTTCCCCTCGGCCCAACGGAAGCGCCCCTGGTTGAGCCGCCGGCAGGCGACCCAGATCCCCTGGCCGTCATGGATCAGCACCTTCATCCGGGTGCCGCGCCGGTTGGCGAAGAGGTAGGCGTGATGCGGGCGCGCCTCGCCAAAGACCTGCACCACCTGGGCGAGGAGCGTGTCCATGCCGGCGCGCATGTCGAGGGGCGCCACCGACAGCCACAGGGCCTCGACCCGGATCATCCGAGCCACTCGCGCAGCCAGGCGCCACAGGCTGCCGCCGAGGATGCCGGCCACTCCACCGTGACAGTCGCGGTGCCCTTGCGCAGCTCGAGCCGGATGGGGGCATCAAGGCTGGGGGGAAGCTGCATCGGGACAAAGCCGCCCAACGGCTCGGATGCTGCTACACGTAACGGCAGACAGGACAACTCGGGCGGCTCGATGCCCCGCTCGCGCATCCAGCGACGCAGCTGGTTGGCATTGATCCCATTGGCCATGGCCACCCCGGCAACCGAGGCGCCGGGCTCGCCGCAGGCTTCGATCAGGGACTGCTTGAATGCCTCGGAATGGGTGCGACGGGTACGACGGGGCTTGGTGACGTTCATGAAAGTGTCCACTTCTAGTGCATAGTGGACACTATGGTTAGCGAGCTAAGAGGTCGGGGGAAGATGGGTTGGCCGGGGGCTTACGGCGCGCATCGATGGGCATGAGCCCTTTGCGTATCGAAAATGTCATGAGGTTACCGGATGCAGACCTTGCGCACTTGCTTTAGGTCAGTCAGGCCTGCCATGACCTTCTCGATGCCATCCTGACGCAGGGTCCGCATGCCTTCCTCCAGTGCGGTGGAGAGTAGGGTTGCAACGCGGGCGCGCTCCTGGATCAGTTGCTTGACGCGGTCCGAGCCGACCATCAGCTCATGTAGGCCAAGGCGCCCTTTGTAGCCACCGGTGCAATGTTCGCAGCCGACTGGCGCATAGAGGGTGAATTTGCCCTGGGCATTGGCATAACGAGACTGCCAGCCAGTGAGAACCAGCTCTCGAGCACGAATCGGATCTTCCTGGAAGGCAGGGGTTTGTTGCAGGTCTTCGCAATAATCGTCAAGAAGGTGGCTGACTTCGTCTTCGGCGGGCGTATAGGATTTCTTGCACTTGCTGCACAGTCGCTTGGCGAGGCGCTGGGCGAGCACGCCGAGTAGCGCGTCGGCGAAGTTGAATGGGTCCATTCCCATGTCGAGGAGGCGCACGATGGATTCGGGTGCACTGTTGGTGTGAAGGGTGCTGAACACCAAGTGCCCGGTGAGTGAGGCTTCGAGGCCGATTGAAACGGTTTCCTTGTCGCGCATTTCACCGACCATGATCACGTCGGGGTCGGCGCGAAGGAAAGAGCGCATGACCGTCGGAAAATCCAGCCCTGCCTTGCGATTCACTTGCACTTGGCGCAGGCCTTTTTGGGTGATTTCGACCGGATCTTCTGCGGTCCAGATCTTTGTTTCCGGCGTGTTGATCGAGCCAAGGATGGAATGCAGAGTGGTCGTCTTGCCGGAACCGGTCGGGCCGCAGACGAAAAAGATTCCATAGGGCTTGGAGATGGTCTGCTTGAGGCGTCCGTAGTTGTTTTCCAGCAGCCCCAGTGCCTCAAGCGGGAGCGGCTCGCTATTGGCAAGCACACGCATCACCACATCTTCGAGACCGCCTGTCGTTGGAACTGTGGCGACGCGCAATTCGATATCGAGCGGGCCGTAGCGGCGGAATTTGATCTTGCCGTCCTGAGGCTTGCGTCGCTCCGAGATGTCCAGATCGCACATGATCTTGATGCGGGTGACGATCGGGTTACGATAGCTCGAAGGTACCTCGATGTAGGGTACCAGCGTCCCATCCTTTCGGAAGCGTATCTGAGTCTTCTCTTTGCCGGGCCGTGGCTCGATATGGATGTCGGAGGCGCCCTGCCGATAGGCGTCGATGATGATGCGGTTGACCAGCTTGACGAGTTCGTTGTCGGCCGCAGCGGAGACGTCCTCCGGTGCCAGACCGGTGTCATCTTCGTCTTGAAGGTCGGACAGGAGATCGGTAACCGAAGTATCGTCCGCCGCGCCACCGAAGAACTGCGCTACGGTCTGCAGGAACTCCCCGTGGGTGGTTACGCAATAGACCGGCTGTGCCTTCGGAAAGACGTTTTGGACGGCCCGCGAAGCGATCGCCTGCTCGGGGTCGGTAACCAGAATCAGAAGCCCCTCTGGATTTTCCTCCAGCGGCAGCCACTGGGATTGCTGAACGTAATCGCGCTTGAGGTTTCGCAGCAGATCGAGGGGCTTGACCCGATCCTGCCGGTAGGGCTCATAAGGCACGCCGAAAAAACGGGAGATGGCGCTTCCGATGTCGGCGGGCTTGAGGCGGTATTCCTCGATGAGCAACTGCTCCAGTGGAATTCCCTGTTCGCGGGCTTGACTGGTGGCGGCTTCCAGTTCGGCTCCGGTCAACTTCGCGTCATTGACCAGCCCTTCATACTTCGACTTTGGCTGGACGAGAGCGTGACGTCGATGCGCAAAAGCGATTGCCAGGGTCTGTCCGAGTCCCTGGATGCCCTCTTCGGCAATCGCCGAAAATACTTCGCCGTTACGGCTGTTGATCAGTTGGATGACACCCAATACTTCACCGTTGTCCGGATTGGCGATTGGAGCGACCAGCATCTGGTGGCACCGATAGCCGCTGCGGTCATCCACTTCACGACGGAATTCCATACGTGGCGAGATCGCCTTCAGTTCCCGCTCATCGTAGGCGTCGTGAATATTGAGCATCTGACCGGTCAGCGCGACGAAACCGGCCACGCTGTTCTCGGCAATCGGCAGGCGGATCGTGCGGATGCTGTGCAGGCCGGTCTTGACCCGTGAGGAGATGGTTGTGCGACTCTCGTCGACGATATAGATCGTCAGGCGATCGGCCGAGAATAGGGCGCAAATTTCAGATGACAGCTCGAAAATGATCTCATCGATATTTTCGGTTGCATGGACGCGATTGGTGACCGCCTGGAGACCCTTGAAAAAGGCCAGACGGCTGGCGACGTCACTGGCACCAACCCTGCTTACTGCGCTGCTCATAGTTTTGTTATGTCCGAGAAAGCGGGCGTCATCTTAAACCCGGCCTGTACTGGGTAGGGGTGTTACAACGGCCCGGAAAGACCCTGACTTTAGCCCGCCGGGAGCCGATAGCAAGCCCGCCGCGCGCACGCCCCGTAGAATTTCCGGGCTAAAAAGAGAACTCGAGGCCGTTGTACAAGGCCTTTGGCGTGAATCGCCCGCGGTAGTTGGCGATCTCGTCTAGAGTGGTTTGCGCCCGGCTCGGTTTCAGGTGAGTAATCCACACTTCGGGATTGACCTTGATCCGGTCGAGGAATAGCGCCAGCAGGCTGGGACAGAGGTGCCGGGAGGCTAGGGCGAGATCGTGCAGGGCGTCGGGGAACGCGGTTTCGATAAGGAGATAGCGAAGATCGGGTATCTCGTTGATTGCCGCGATCAGAGGCTCGGAATATGCCGTATCTCCCGAAAAAACGAGGCTGCCGCCTTCACCGGAGACTTGATACGCGACGGCTGGCACTGTGTGCAAAGCGGGCAGCGCAGTCATCCGGCGCCCACCGCCGAGTTTGGCCGACTCGCCGGTATGCATTTCTTGAAAGCGCAGAAAGGGATTGCCCCGGTCCGGGATCGACGAAAAGTCGGGCCACACCAACCAGTTGAAAATATGGGAGCGCAGGATCCGCAAAGTCTCGGGCGAGCCGTGTACAACAATCGGCATCGAGCGCGCTTCGCCGACCGTGTCGACCAATAGCGGAATCATCGCGATGTGATCGAGGTGGGCGTGCGTGACGAACACGTGATCAATGCGCAGCAACTGTTCGAACTCCAGGTCGCCAACACCGGTTCCCGCGTCGATAAGGACGTCGTCATCAACCAGAAGGGCCGTTGTACGCTGGTCGCGTCCGCCAATTCCGCCACTGCAGCCCAGAACCCGCACCTTCATCTTGATCTCATGGAATTCCGTAACAGTGGCATCCGGGTAATCCACCCAGGCGCCGGGAAATAATCGGAAGTCAGCGCTCCAGAATACGGATCGATAGGAAAATCAGGCGCCAGAAATATCACGCTCCCTCCACCGTTGGCGTTAAGGCGTGACGGTCTGTGAGAAAAACTCCATTTTCACGCCGGCGATCTCGATGATGTCGTGATCGCTCAAGCGGCGGGCCTGGGCGTCCAGCGGACGACCATTTACAACCGGAAAGACCGTTCCTTCCACATGGGTGATGAAATATCCGTGAGGGCGACGGGTGATGACCGCAACCTGAAGTCCGGGCTTACCCAGAGTCGTGAGGGATTTGGACAGCTCCAGCGTCCGGCCCGCGTGAGTTCCACTGAGTATCTGGATCATCCCAAGTGCGGCGACCGGCGGAGCAGACGATGGGGCCGCGGCCTGTGGCTCGGGTACGACCGTGACCTCGCGTCCAGCATCCGGGTCGGGGCTCTGGGCAAAGGACATCGCCTCGCTCTGCTCAGTGACCGCTCCGCCACCTTCAGAAATGTACTTCAGACGGTACTTGCCGAGTTCAATGACGTCATTGTTCTGCAGCACGTGCTTCTTCACCGGCTGACCGTTCACGTAGGTGCCGTTGGTGCTGTTCATGTCTTCAAGAAAAGCGTCGTTCAGTATGGTCACGATTGCAGCGTGGTCGCCGCTGATTGCCAGATTGTCGATCTGGATATCGTTGTGCGGCTTGCGACCGATGGTGGTGCGCTCTTTTTCGAGCACCATCTCTTTCAGTACCAAGCCATCCATGCTCAAAATCAAACGGGGCATCGCAATTCCTATCTGAAACCAGGCTTAAGCAAGCTCGGCGCCAAGCCGCCCGAAGCGGCCGGACGACACGACAATAACCGATACATTATCCACGCCGCCCCGATCATTGGCCAGATCGACCAGATGTTCCGCCGCCAGTCGCGGATTGCCGCCCAGCGCACCGAGCACATGGGCGATGTCGGCATCCGGGAGCATCTCATTCAGCCCATCCGAACAGAGCAGATACACGTCGCCGGGCTGGAGCGAGGAGATCGTAACATCCGTGATGACACAGGCGGCGACGCCAACGGCCCGGGTGAGCAGGCCGCGCAGCGCAAGAGGGCCGTGTGATTCGGATTCGATAATGCCTGCGTCGCATTGCTCCCGCAACACGCTGTGATCGCAGGTAAGGCAAGTCAGCACATCGCCGCGAAGACGATACATTCGCGAATCGCCGATGTTGCTGGTCAGCAAAGTTCCATCACGCCTGAAGCAGGCCGCCACCAGCGTTGTTCCCATGCTCCGCAGTGCCGGATCGCTCAATGCTGCCGCATAAACTACTCGATTTGCATCGGCTGAGGCTACCCGCAAATCCCGCTCCTCAATCTGGCCGGGAAGGCACTTTTTCATACGCTGGACCCATGCGTCGACCGCCAGGCGTGCCGCCACATTGCCACCGGCATGTCCGCCCATGCCATCTGCCAAAGCAGCGATGCCCAGATGCTCATCGCAGAAGACGAAATCCTCGTTGCGTACCCGCATGCGCCCGACGTCGGAAAGCATCGCCATTCGCCAGTCGGCCTGAAATTCGTCCGCCATCGCAACTCGCTGCCTAGTGAATTTGCTCGCACAGATGGCATCGCCAAGCGATTGCCCTGTTGATCATCTGGATCAGATCCAGCGCAACCAACTTATTCCGCTTGTCCCGCCAGCGCGGCGCCTTATGGCTGTCTAACGGCTGTCTAACGCTATACCGAATCTGCTCTTTTGCTTTCGGTTGAGAGAGCGCTAATGCTGATGGCAGGACCGCGAAAGCACTTTCAACAATGCCATTCCGATAATAACGGCCTGCGTCAGCCTAAATTAAGAGTCGGAGACGACGAACCCGGACATGACTGATCGGAAAAACATTTGGGTGAGAGCCGTCTGCCACGAATTCTATCGCTCCCGTCTTGAATTACGAGAACGACCGCCAAAATAAAAACCGCGCCCGGGCGGTAGCCACGGACGCGGTTTGGATTCAGCGGGAAAAGCTGAATTACAGCATGGCTTTGAGCAGCTTGGCCATTTCGGACGGATTGCGCGTCACCGTGAAACCACACTCTTCCATGATGGCGAGCTTGGCATCCGCGGTGTCGGCGCCGCCGGAGATCAGTGCGCCAGCATGGCCCATGCGCTTGCCTGCAGGGGCAGTCACACCGGCGATGAAACCGACGATCGGCTTCTTCATGTTGGCCTTGCACCACATCGCGGCTTCGGCTTCGTCGGGACCGCCGATTTCGCCGATCATGATGACCGCGTCGGTGTCCGGATCGTCGTTGAACATGCGCATCACGTCGATGTGCTTCAGACCGTTGATCGGGT
>ERZ650300.2414-NODE-2414-length-10029-cov-9.243232_pt1 | contig 10029 bp, 4 predicted proteins | sample MGYA00376236_ERZ650300 | MGnify/ENA primary metagenome ERZ650300 (study PRJEB26733, sample SAMN07839303) | wastewater metagenome | biome: urban; feature: wastewater treatment plant; material: waste water | place: USA: North Carolina | collected 2016-04-28 ... | reverse complement strand
TGGTGCACCCAAGAACCACCGACGATATAGCATTAATGCTGAAACTGGCGTCAGAACCGGTTTATCGCCACATTACATTTTCGCCACGTGGCGGTGGTACGGGCACCAATGGTCAGTCGCTGAATGATGGCATCATGGTCGATCTGTCGCTGTACATGACATCGGTATTAGAACTGGATGTCGCAGCATGTCGGGTCAAAGTGCAGGCGGGGTTAGTTAAAGACAAGCTGAATACCACGCTGAAGCCGCATGGCTTGTTTTTCTCGCCAGAACTGTCAACCAGTAACCGAGCGACGATTGGTGGCATGGTGAATACCGATGCGTCAGGTCAGGGCTCGCTGAAATATGGTAAGACTTCGGATCATGTATTAGGCGTACGTGCAGTTTTAATGGATGGTTCGGTAATAGAAGCGTTACCACTGCAAGGTGAGGCTTTGCAGGCGAAACTGGCGCAGCAAGATCGGGAAGGTGAAATCTACCGTCTGGTGTGGGATATCGCCCGAGGAAAACGCGCAGATATCGAAGCGACATTTCCAAAGCTAAACCGTTTTCTGACTGGCTATGATCTGACTCATGTCTATGATCCTGCTACGGAAACGTTAGATCTGAGCCGCCTGTTGTGTGGTTCGGAAGGTACGTTAGCCTTTATTACTGAAATTTTGCTCGATCTGACACCGATCCCGACTTATCGCGCATTGGTAAACATTAAATACGATAGCTTCGAGTCTGCATTACGTAACGCACCGTTAATGCTGGCTGCTGAAGCGATGTCGGTGGAAACCGTTGATTCACGCGTATTGGATCTGGCGCGTTCTGATATCGTCTGGCATTCAGTGAAAAACTTGATCACCGATGTGCCGGGTAAAGAGATGATGGGCTTAAACATCGTTGAGTATGCTGGTGCTGACGCGAGTGATCAACAGCCTAAAATGCAGGCATTGTGTCAGAAAATTGATGAACAGATGGCGGCAGGCAAAGCAGGCATTATTGGTTATCAGATCTGCGAAGATCTCAGCAGTATTGAAGCCATTTATGGCATGCGTAAAAAAGCGGTCGGTCTGCTGGGCAATGCTCCAGGGCGTAAGAAGCCTGTGGCATTTACCGAAGATACGGCTGTACCACCTGAAAAACTGGCTGATTTCATCATGGAATTCAGAGCCTTACTCGACGCGCATCAATTAACTTACGGTATGTTTGGTCACGTTGATGCGGGTGTATTGCATGTGCGTCCGGCACTGGACATGTGCGACCCTGAACAGGAAGTGACTTTACGTAAAATCTCCGATCAAGTCGTTAAACTGACCGCGAAATACGGTGGTTTGATGTGGGGTGAACATGGCCGCGGTTTCCGTTCCGAATATGGTCCGGAGTTTTTCGGTGAGTTGTTTGTTGAATTGCGTCGTATTAAAGGGGCATTCGACCCTGATAACCGTCTGAACCCCGGCAAAATTTGTACGCCAATTAATTCCAATGATGAACTGGTTTCTGTCGATGCAACCAAACGTGGTGCGTATGATCGCCAGATCCCGGTGAAAATCCGCGATTCCTTTAAAGAAGCATTAGATTGTAATGGCAACGGCTTGTGTTTCACCTTTGAAACCAGCTCACCAATGTGCCCGTCATTTAAACTCAGTGGTGATCGCCGTGAATCACCGAAAGGTCGTGCGGGTTTAATGCGTGAATGGCTGCGTCAGCTGGAAGTGCAAGGCGTGGATGTACTGACCGAAGAAGGTGCGATCCAGCATGGTGTGTTCCGCTGGAAAGATCTGGTTGATCGCGCACTAAATACGTTCGCTAAACGCCGTGGGGAATACGATTTTTCCCATGAAGTGATGGATGCCATGCAAAGCTGTCTGGCCTGTAAAGCCTGCTCCAGTCAATGCCCCATCAAGGTTGATGTACCTTCATTCCGCTCTCGTTTTATGCAGTTATATCATCAGCGTTATTTGCGTCCGGCAAAAGATTACTTTGTCGCGACGGTGGAAACCTATGCGCCGCTGATGGCGAAGGCTCCGGGTGCGGTGAACTTCTTCCTCAAACAAAATTGGGTACAAACGCTGACTGAAAAAACCATCGGTATGGTGGATGTGCCTATTTTGAGTCAGCCGACGCTGAAACAACATTTAGCAGGGCACGAAGCATTACTGTTCCAGTTGGAAAAACTGGAAGCCATGTCGCTGGATGCGCGTAAGAAAGTGGTATTGGTGGTACAAGATCCCTTTACTTCTTTCTATGATGCGGATGTGGTACGTGACCTGATCCTGTTGCTGGAAAAACTGGGTTATCGTCCATTATTGTTGCCGTTTAAACCCAATGGTAAACCACAGCATATTAAAGGGTTCTTGCGTAGTTTTGCGCGTACCGCAGCGGATAGTGCGCAGTTCCTGAATCGTTTACACAAGCTGAATGTACCAATGATTGGGCCTGATCCGGCCATGGTACTTTGTTACCGTGATGAATATGTGCGTGCGTTAGGTGATGCGCGTGGTGATTTTAAAGTGCAGTTACCGCAAGAGTGGTTACTGTCCGTGCTCGATTCTTTACCGCAAAAACAAGCGGGTGATGAGACCTTCTATCTGATGGGGCATTGCACCGAAAAAACCGCAGAGCCAAGCAGTAATGGCGATTGGGCGAAAGTATTTAATCGCCTGGGGGCCAAATTGCAGCCGGTTGCTGTGGGTTGTTGTGGTATGGCGGGCACGTATGGTCACGATGTTAAACATCTGGATGACTCGCGTCAGATCTACAAAAACAGCTGGCAACCGGCCTTGGCCAAATTACCAACCTCGCAGGCACTGGCGACCGGTTACTCTTGCCGTAGTCAAGTGAAGCGGATCGATGGCAATAAACTAAAACACCCTGTGCAGGCATTGTTAGCATTGCTGTGATATTAAAAGCAATGATCTTAAAAATAGCACTGTCTAAATAAAGTAAACGGAGAATAGCGGTGATTTGGCAACGAGATTTTACACTGGCGAGTTTAAATGCCGGCTCGGTAAATACACTGGTCGCTCATCTCGGTATCGAATACACCGCATTTGGTGATGACTATCTGCAGGCGACTATGCCGGTAGATAGTCGCACCCACCAACCGTTTGGCATGTTGCATGGCGGTGCGTCTGTTGTGCTGGCTGAAACGCTAGGTTCTGTGGCGGGGAATATGTGTGTACCCCGCACACATTGTTGCGTCGGGTTGGATATCAATGCCAATCATTTGCGCGCAAAGCGAGAGGGTCTAGTCACTGGCACTGCGCAACCGATTCATTTGGGCGCAACCACGCAGGTCTGGCAGATCAATCTGCATGATGAACGGGAACGCTTGATATGCACCAGCCGGCTGACATTAGCGGTGCTTTCTCAGAAAAAAAGAACTGCGAAGTAATTGAAACAAGCAAAAAATGTAAATTGGCTGTATAATAACCAGCGTAAAAGAGAGTCGAGTAAGAGACCGTGTAAGCCCACCCGTCTGAAAACTTCTGAAATTGCTGCGATAACTATCACATTTTTGGCGACAAAGCTCGCCCAATGTGTATAATCGCCACCCATTTCTTTGTTCGGGCCAGCAGCGTCTCCCTCGCTAAGTGCCCATCCTTGTAGAGTAGTGAAAAATAAATATGACTGATACCGAAAAATTGCCGAGCTTTAGCGAGCTGGGGTTAGCTGCGCCTATTCTGAAAGCCATAACCGCTGTGGGTTATGAAGATCCATCACCGATCCAAGCTGCTTCTATTCCTCCATTGTTGGAAGGCCGTGATCTGTTGGGTCAGGCGCAAACTGGTACAGGTAAAACCGGTGCGTTCGCACTGCCAATCCTGTCGCGTCTGAACTTGACTCAGATGGATACTCAGGTGCTGATCCTGGCGCCAACGCGTGAACTGGCTATTCAGGTTGCTGAAGCTTGCCAGAGTTACGCGCAATTTATCCCTGATTTCCATGTACTGCCTATCTATGGTGGTTCATCTTACGATTCACAACTGCGCGCACTGCGCCGTGGTGCCCAAGTTGTTGTGGGTACCCCTGGCCGTGTTATGGACATGATGCGTCGCGGTAAACTGGATCTGTCTGCATTGAAAACTTTGGTGCTGGACGAAGCCGACGAAATGTTGCGCATGGGCTTTATCGATGACGTGGAATGGGTTATCGAGCAATGTCCATTGGATCGCCAGATTGCTCTGTTCTCTGCCACTATGCCAGAACAGATCCGCCGTATTGCACATCGCCATCTGAAAACCCCGGTGGAAATCAAGATCGCATCTAAAACCAGCACTGCGGCGAACATTCGTCAACGTTACTGGTTAGTTTCTGGCTTGCATAAGCTGGACGCGATGACCCGTATGCTGGAAGTTGAACAATTCGATGCGTTATTGGTATTCGTGCGTACTAAAACTGCGGCTGAAGAGTTAACCACTAAACTGTCTGCTCGCGGTCACTCTTGTGAAGCGCTGCACGGTGATATCCCGCAGAAACTGCGTGAACGCACTGTAGAAAAACTGAAAGCAGGCCAGATTGATATTCTGATCGCAACTGACGTTGCGGCTCGTGGTCTGGACGTAGAACGTATCACCCACGTTGTGAACTACGATATTCCTTACGATACAGAGTCTTATGTACACCGTATCGGTCGTACTGGCCGTGCTGGTCGTACTGGTGATGCAATCCTGTTTGTTGCGCCACGTGAACGTCGTATGCTGCGCATGATTGAACAGGCTACCCGTCAGCCAATCGAGCCGATGCAGATGCCAACAGCAAAAGATATCAACAAACATCGTTTGGAACGCTTTAAACAGCAGATCCGCGAAACTCTGGAATCCGAACAGGATTTACAGCCGTTCCAGCAGATCATTAATGAGTTCCTGGAAGATGAAAGCACTGATCCATTAGATTTGTGTGCGGCACTGGCGAAAATGGTACAGGGTGATGAGCCGCTGTTCATGAACGAAAAAGAGCCAGAACCATTCCAACGTATGGATGATCGTAATGATCGTGGTGGTGACCGTTTCGAACGCGGTGGCCGTAACGATCGTGGCGGTGAGCGTTTCGAACGTGGTGGTGATCGCCCAGAGCGCAGTGAACGTCGTTCACGTGCACCGGAAGGCCCAACTTCCCGTTACAAACTGCATGTTGGTCATGAACATGGCGTGAAACCAGGTCAGATCGTGGGCGCTATCGCTAACGAAGCTGGTATCGACAGCAAGTTCATCGGTCATATCGAAATCTATAACGATTTCACCACTGTTGACCTGCCAGAAGGTATGCCAGCAGAAGTAATGAACACTCTGAAGAAAGCACGCGTTTGTCAGCGTCCGCTGGATATCGAATTGTTCACCGGTGAAGTTCCGGAATCTGCTCGTCGTGCACGTCCATCATTCGGTGATCGTCGTCCACCTCGCGCTGACGGCGCTCGTAACGAAGGTCGTGGTGATCGCCCATTCAGCAGCCCACGTCGTTCATCGGGTGACCGTAACGATCGTCCTGCACGTGATGGTGCGGGCGCTGGTAGCAAATTCCGTCGCGATCGTTAATTCGCGCTGGATAGCGAATAGAGTCAAAAAACCGCACAGCTTGCTGATGCGGTTTTTTTTCGCCTGTCATTTAGCGAATGTTTTTCCTGCCATAAAAAAAGGCATGATTATTCATGCCTTTGTCGTTTTTATCAGCAATCAGTTACGTTGCAGTAAGGCCATATAAAAACCATCGAAGCCGGTTTCTGCCGGGCTGATGGTTTGATCGCGAATTAGTGAGAATTGACCATCACATTCATTCAGGAATTTAGTCACCTGATGTTGGTTTTCCGCAGGCAGCAGGCTGCAGGTGGCATAAACCAGCTGACCACCGACTTTGACCATTTTGCTGTAGCGACGCAGAATGTCAGCTTGCAATTCCAGCAATACTGGTAAGCGTTCCGCGGTATCGCGCCATTTGGTGTCCGGATTACGTTTTAATACACCCAAGCCTGAGCATGGCACGTCTAACAATAAACGGTCAGCACTTTCTTTTAAGCGTTTGATGGTTTTGCTGCTTTCAATCAAGCGAGGTTCGATATTGTGAGCACCTGCGCGACGGGCACGCAGACGCAGGTTGTCAACTTTCCACTGTTCCACATCCATCGCTAATAAGCGGCCTTTACCAGCCATCAGCGCGGCCAGATGCAGTGTTTTGCCGCCTGTACCGGCACAGGCATCGATAACACGCATCCCCGGTTCCACACCCAGGAATGGGGCAATGTGTTGAGAGCCTGCATCTTGTTGTTCAAACCAGCCATCTTTAAAGGCTTGCGTGCGGAACAGTGAACCGTTAGAAGTGACTTCCAGTGCACCGGGTACATTCGGTACGGTGCGAGTATCAATATGTTCCAGTTGCAGACGGTGTTGCAGCTGCGTTTCTTCACATTTCAACGTATTAACGCGGATGTAGCGTTTCGCGGCTTGCGTCAGTGCAGCACGCTCTGCCGGCCATGCTTCACCCAGTTGTTCCTGACCCAGCTGTTCCAGCCACTCAGGGCAGCCGTCCCATAATGCCGGTTGTGCTTTGGCCAATTCACGGCGAGCTTCAAATACTTTAGTGTCACACAGATCAGATGCGCGTAAATTCGGTAATTGGCGGTTACGCAACAAGTGCCATTGGCAGATCAACGATTGCACGGCGATACCTGCTTGATCCATCGAGACATCGGCCAGGAATGCCAGCAGATTGAGATGACGCAAAATGTCGCCGACTGCGCCAATGACATGGATCTGTGCCGCTTCCGGCATTGGTTCTGCTTTAAATTCCTGCGCAGTCGCGCGATCAACTGGTGATTTATCATTTAATACGGCAGACAGAATAGCTTGTACAGAGCCGCATTCCAGCGGAGTTAGAGCATAGGTGCGCATGGATAAAACCTGAATAGTTGGAATGTGAAGATCATAGAAGGTCACCTGCACGGAGACAAGAAACATTACCGCTTTGCAGGCAATATCACAGACTTGTGATTAACAGTTATGCAGCGCACAATATTAGAATTTCGCATTAATGGGAAGAACAGAAAAATGGATATTGCGGATTTACGTCGTGAATACCTGAAAGGCGGATTGCACCGTGAAGATTTACCTGTGGATCCGATGGTTTTGTTTGAAAAATGGCTGCGTCAGGCGTGTGACGCCAAATTAACCGATCCGACAGCGATGAGCGTGGCAACCGTCGATGCCAATGGCCAGCCTTTTCAGCGGATGGTGTTATTGAAGCATTATGATGCCGATGGTTTTGTGTTTTATACCAATCTGGGAAGTCGTAAGGCACAGCAGATCAAGGTGAATAACCATGTCAGCTTATTGTTCCCATGGCATACACTGGAACGCCAGATCCATATTACCGGTGTCGCGGAACAGCTATCGCCATTGGAAGTGATCAAGTATTTCCATTCCCGCCCGAAAGACAGCCAGATCGCGGCATGGGTCAGTCAGCAATCCAGCCGGATTTCTGCCCGTAGTATGCTGGAAAGTAAATTTATGGAGATGCGCTCTAAATTTGCGAATGGTGAAGTTCCGGTGCCGAGTTTCTGGGGCGGTTATCGCATTCGTTTTGATAGCATTGAATTCTGGCAGGGTGGCGCCCATCGTTTGCACGACCGTTTCCTGTATCAGCGGCAGGGTGATTTCTGGCATATCGACCGGCTGGCACCGTAATGTGAATGAACAAATTATTGAAAAAAGCCCTTTGATATTCAAAGGGCTTTTTAGTCTGCAGAGGTTAAAGAGAAGGGATTTAAAATCCCTTGTGGTTATTTCTTCTGTTCCTGTTCTTGCGCCTGAGCATTAGCAAGCGCGGCAGCTTTGGCGGCTGCGATAGTTTCCAACGTTGATGCTGCTGCGGCACCTGCTGCTGTGCCAGCGGTATCAACATTGACCACATCGCCATGAATGTTTTTCAACGTCACTTCCACCTGATTGAACGCAATATTGATCCCATGTTCCGAGAACAGCTGATCGATACGGCGATTCAGTTCATCGAGTGCCGGGTTGCGGTCACCCAGTTCACGGACAAAGAAGCGCATTTCATGATCCAGTGTGCTGGCACCAAACGCCAGGAAGTAGACGGTTGGATCGGGCTCTTTCATTACACGTGGATTTTCGGCGGCAGCCTGTAACAGCAATCGACGGGTTAATTCCAGGTCAGAACCGTAAGAGACGCCGATACGTAAGACTACACGAGTAATGGTATCGCTCAGAGACCAGTTGATCAGCCGTTCCGTAACAAATGCACGGTTTGGAATGATCACTTCTTTGCGGTCAAAGTCGGTGATGGTGGTCGCTCGGATGCGGATCTTATTCACTGTACCAGAGAAGCCGGAAACGGTAATGGTATCTCCAATTCGTACCGGACGTTCAAACAGGATGATCAAACCAGAAACGAAGTTGGCGAAAATTTCCTGTAAACCGAAACCCAGACCTACCGACAACGCAGCGACCAGCCATTGCAATTTATTCCATTCCATCCCGATGATCGACAGGGTGGAAATCGTACCAGTGGCGGTTAACAGATAGGACAAAATTGTCGTAATGGCATATGAGGTACCTTGTGCCAGTTGTAAACGAGACAGCACTAATACTTCCAATAACCCCGGTAAGTTGCGGGTCAGGATGTAAGTCACCACGGCAATAACCCCGGCGCCCAGCAAGTCACGTAAACTCACCGCTTCCAGCACGGCATTACCATCGGTACCGACGGTGTGATGCCACAGAGAGATGCTGTCGAGATATGCGATCACGGCAACCAGATCAGACCATAACCAGTAAAACGCACCGGCGAACACCAGAGTCAGCGCAACGGTGACCAGACGCAGAGTTTGTTCGTTGATCTGTTCCAACGTAATAGGTTTGTCATCACTGACTTCAACACCTTCGGCATTTTCGTTGCGTTGCTGATGCTGGCGTTTGGCTAATGCACGGCGATAAGCCAGACGACGCGCCGCAACAGACAAACCTCGGAGTGCGGTTTCGTACAGTAATATCCAGACTGAAACCAGATAGAAGCTGTCGATCAGGCGAGCGCTGAGTTTCAATGCGGTATAATAATAACCAAAGCCCAGCAGGCCGATCAGAATCAGCGGTACCAGACCAAAGGTCAGCGCAGTAATGTTGCGCCACAAACCGGTTTGCTGATTATTCGGATGTTTACGCACAGTGGTAAACAATTCAAATGACAACAGCAACAAGCTGATCAGACAGATGATTTGTCCGACCACGTCATTGGCTAAGCGCGAAGGATCTAATTCACCCAGAGTGGCGACAAAAATCAGCGGCAGCAGGGTGTACCAGATATAACGCAGTGCATTACGCAGATGCGCGACGGTCTGTGCATCGTGACCAAAATGTCTTTGTGCCAAACCATCGGGTTTCAGCATGCGGCGCATAGAGCCGAAGGCCATGTAAGCCAGTGCCATGCGGAATGAGAGTTCACCAATGATCAGCGGTGTGGATAAGCCACTGAAGACCAGAGCCAGACCACCACTCATGATCAGCAGTGCGCCGGGAATGGTGCGCAGGAACACGAGCAAGATCGCTTTCGGCGTATGACTGTGGGTATCACTGCGTAATTGACCGACTTCTTTGGCCAGTTTTTCAAAGCGGCTTTGGATGGTCTGGCGTTTCCAGATCATCGTACCGGCAATGATCAGCATCAGCAAAATGGCCGGAAATACTTTCAAAGATTCTTGTAGCCAATTATTCAGATTGGCGCTGATGCTGACGGCCTGCCACTGCATCATAAGTGCGCCTGGCAACGCGGTGAGCCATGCCATGTCGAGCGGTTTGTTACTGCTGACCCAGAAAATCTGCTGTTGCAGGGTTGACTGCAGTGATTTGCTGACCCGCTCCAGTTGTTGTTGGTTCAGTTGCAGATTGATGGATAAATTCAGTTGCTGACCTAGCTGCTTATTCAGTTGTTCCAGCAGTTCACGACGACCATCCAGCGCTTCATTTAATGTCGCCATCTGTTCTGCGGTTAATGCATCACCTTTGTTTTTTTCCAGTAGTTTCTGGATGTATTCAT
>ERZ650300.2413-NODE-2413-length-10032-cov-9.356921_pt1 | contig 10032 bp, 9 predicted proteins | sample MGYA00376236_ERZ650300 | MGnify/ENA primary metagenome ERZ650300 (study PRJEB26733, sample SAMN07839303) | wastewater metagenome | biome: urban; feature: wastewater treatment plant; material: waste water | place: USA: North Carolina | collected 2016-04-28 ... | reverse complement strand
TTAAAATAAATAAAGCTTCAAATAAAATAGCAAAGTGATACCAAAATGCCATCATATCAATTCCACCAAAAAGTTCATGTAATATTAAAGCAACTCCAATAGCAAATGTTGGAGCTCCTCCTGTTCTTGATAAAATTGTTTGTTCACCAATATTTTTAGTTAAAGTCATAATTTCATCAGGAGAGATAGTAAATCCCCAAGTTGAAATAGTTTGAGCAACAGTAACTACATCTGTACCTATAATTGTAGGAGCTGAATTAATTGCAAAATAAAGTCCTGGATGTAAAATAGTAGCAGTAATTAAAGCCATAATAGCAACTGCACTTTCCATTAACATAGAACCATATCCAACAGGAAGAGCATGAGTTTCATTTTCAAGCATTTTTGGTGTTGTACCACTTGAAATTAAAGCATGGAATCCACTAATAGCTCCACAAGCAATTGTAATAAATAAAAATGGAAATAATCCACCAGCAAAAACAGGACCTGTACCATCAAAATATTGTGAATTTGTTTTTGGCATTTGAATATCTGGAGCAACAATAACTATTGCAACAGCCATAAGTAAAATAACACCTATTTTCAAAAATGTAGATAAATAATCTCTTGGAGCTAATAAAAACCAAACAGGTAAAATAGCAGCTATAAATCCATAAGCCATCATAATAATTGCTAAAGTTGTAGCATCAAAAGTAAATCTTGCTGCCCAAACTGGATCAGCTGATATTATACTTCCGTAATGAATAGCTAAAATTAAAAGAACGAAACCTATAACAGAAGCTTCACCTACTTTTCCTGGTCTTAAATATCTCATATAAATTCCCATAAATATAGCAATAGGAATAGTCATAGAAATAGTAAATAATCCCCAAGGAGAATGAGCAAGAGCTTTTACAACCACCATAGATAAAATAGCAATAATAATAAGCATAATCCCAAAAATTGCAATCATAGCAACAGAACCAGTGAAAGTTCCTAATTCATCTTTTATTATTTCACCAAGTGATCTTCCATCTCTTCTTGAAGATATAAATAAAACAACGAAGTCATGAACAGCACCTGCAAAAACTCCACCAACTAAAATCCATAACATTGATGGTAAATATCCCATTTGTGCAGCCAAAATAGGACCAACAAGAGGACCAGCACCTGCAATTGCAGCAAAATGATGACCAAATAAAACTGATTTATTTGTAGGAACATAATCTCTTCCATCATCATGTATCATGGCAGGAGTTGCTCGATTTTTATCAAGTTCTAAAACTTTATAAGCAATAAATCTTCCATAAAATCTGTATCCAATAGCATAAATACAAACAGCAGCTACAATTAAATACATAGCTGAAACAGTTTCACCATTTTGTAAAGCTAAATATCCAAAGCAAGCAGCCCCAATAATAGCAACAAAAATCCAAATAATTTTGTTCATTATATAACCTTTCGAAAAATAAATTGAGTTTTAGTATAACACAAAATATATAAAGAAGTATTAGCTATATTTATTAATAGAACTTAAATATTATTTATCATCTTATTTATTCTCTCATTTGATTTGATTATTTGCTCCAGTGGAATTTCTTTATTTAAAACTTGTGCATAAACCGTATCAACTATCTCTTTTAAAGTTATTGGTTTTGCTAATTGATTTGCAAATAAAAGCATATTTACACCTGAATTTATTGCAAGTGTTAAAGTTTGTTTTAAATTATAGTGTTTTGAAATAGCATACATTTGTAAATCATCACTTACTAAAACCCCTTGAAATCCTAATTTATTTCTTAATAACTTTGTGTTTATGTTATAAGATAAAGTTGCTGGATTTATTGCATCTAAATTTTTGTTGTAAACATGAGCTGACATTATCATATCAACTTTATTATTTTTAATAAAATATTTATAAGGTTCTAACTCTTTTTCATTCCAAGTATTTGTAATATCAACAAAACCTAAATGAGAATCACCCAAAGAAGAACCATGTCCTGGAAAATGTTTTAAAACAGAAATCACATTTTGTTTTTTTAATTCATCTACAAAAATCGAAGAGTATTTTATAACCTCTTTTGATGATTCACCAAAAGAACGACCACGAGTTACAATTACTTTATTTTCTTTATTAATAGCCAAATCAACAACTGGTGCAAAATCTGTATTTATTCCTGATTGTTTTAAATCTTTTGCTAATAATTCATATGTTTGTTTAGCAAAATTTTCACCTTTTAGGGCTACATCACTAGCTTTTAAAGTATCAACAAAACCATCTTCTTTTTTTAATCTTTGAACTATTCCACCTTCTTGGTCAATAGAAATCAAAAGTTTTTCTTTTGAAATAGCTTGTAATTGAGCTGTTAAATTTTTTAACTGTTCTTTGTTTCTTACATTTTTTCTTTTATTTTTATCATTTGGGTCTTTATCAAATAAAATAACTCCACCAAGTCCTGATTTTATATTTTTATATATTTCATCATTTGGATTGATATTTTCTCCACTAAATCCCAAAATAACCATTTTAGAAATCATTTTTTCTATCTCTTGCTTTGAGTAAGACTCACCTGCAAAAAGATTAAAATTAAATGAAAAAACTAACGCTATTAAAATAAAAACTTTTTTTTGCATAATCACCCTTTTAATCAACTTTCTCTTCATCTTTAAATAAATATCTTTGTGAAGAAATAACAGATAAATATCTAACAATCAATAAAAATAAAATAACTCCTGATAAAATCAAAAGATTATAATTTATACCATTTGAATATATAGCTTCTAAACTTGTTAATTCTTCTTTATTTACTTTTACAACATTTACTATAAACTCTCTTAATGCTAAAATAATAAAAGCATCAACTAATAAACTTAGAGTTACTCGCTGTTCTCTTATGTAATTTACAACTGCTCTTACTATTTCCAAAAAGATAATAAAATAAAGCATATAAATAATAAAATCCATAAGCATATCCAAAACAAGTGCTATTAAAAATAATACTCCTGCTATTAATAATTCTATATATAATTTATCTGAAAAAAAACTTATTATTTTCGTTCGCATGAGTTTTCCTTTTTATTTCATCCAATTTTTATAGTTTGTAAAAGCTGGAAATTGGTGTTTAAATTCATCTTTGTCAAATGAATAATAATATGAATCCATATAAGCACAAAGTAAATCATAAGATTTTTTTAACTCCAAAAACTTCTCTTCACTTCCCGTTTGCATATCAGGATGATAAATTTTTGATAGTTTTAAATACTTCTTTTTTAAATCTTTTTTTGAAACTCTTGTTAATATTCCAAACATATCAACAGCTTTTTCAAACTCTTCATATTCCATAAAAATCCTTTTAAACAGTTTTGTATTGTACACAAAAAGTTTTAAACAAAATTAATATTATTTAAATACAATACCAATAAAAAAGGAAAAAGATGATTTATACTTTATATTATGTCCATGATCCAATGTGTTCATGGTGTTATGCTTTTAAACCAACCCTAGAAAAGCTTAGAAAACATCTTGATTCTAATATAAAAATAGTTAATGTAGTTGGTGGTTTAGCCCCACATAGTGACGAAATTATGCCAAAAGAGATGCAAGAAAAAATAGAAAGTATTTGGTATGAAATAGAAGAAGTTACAGGAACAAAATTTAACCATGATTTTTGGAAAAAATGTGCTCCAAGACGTTCAACTTATCTTGCTTGTGAAGCAACTATTTTAGCTAGGTATGAAAACAAAGAAAATGAAATGATAGAAGCTATTCAAGAAGCATATTATCAAAAAGCTCTAAATCCAAGTGATGCAACAACACTTATAAGTCTAGCTAAACAAATTGGAATGGATGAAAAAAAGTTTGAAGAGGATTTAAAATCACAAAAAATAGAAGAAGATTTACATAATGAGCTAAATTTTAGACGCTCTTTACATGTAAAAACTTTTCCTTCATTAATTTTAAAATACAAAAAAGAGTTATATCCTATAAATATAAAATATAATGACCATGAATCTATGTTAACTCAAATAAAAAATATGACTGAAAATACTTATTTTTAAAAAAGAAGTTTAAAACTTCTTTTTTTTATTTCACAAAAAAATCTATATTTTTATTTTAAAACAGGCTCCGAAATAATCAATATTTTTGTAATTAATTGATTTATTATAAACAAAAAGTTTTCCATTTAACTGTTTTGTAACTATTTCTTCACTCATATATAAACCAATTCCTGTTCCTAAAGATTTGTGTTTAGTTGTAAAATATGGTTCAAAAATATGTTCCATAATATCTTCATTAACTCCGCCAGCATTATCTTGTATTTCAATATATGTTTTATCATTTTTTTTGTATAAATCTATGAAAATATGTCTGTTTTTTATATTTTTTTCAACTAAAGCATCTTTTGCATTATTTAAAATATTCATAATAACTTGTAAAAATTGATTTTCTATTCCATGTATAAAAAGATTAGATTCACCTAAATAAACAACTTCTATTTCTTCTTTAATAAACTCTGTATTTAAAAGATTTATTGTTTTATCAATTGATTTTTTTACTTCAAAATCACTCTTTTCTAAATCATCTTTATAAAAATTTCTAAAATCATCAATAGTATCAGATAAATATTTCGTAGAATGTAATATAGCTTCAATAAAATCTTTTAAATCTTCTTTTGTGTATAACCCCTCTTCTTGATAAAGTTTAATTCCACTTGCTGAAACACTAATTACACTTAAAGGCTGACGCCATTGATGGGCAATATTCCCTATCATTTCGCCCATAGCTGCCATTTTTGATTGTTGCTGTAAAATTTTTTCTTTCTCTTTAATCAATTTTTGTTGCTCTTTTTGTAATGTAATATCAGAAAAAAGAGCAATATAATTTACAAGTTTTTTATCTTCATTATAAACTGTACTAATTTTTAATCTTTCAACATAAAGTTTTCCATCTTTTCTTTTATTAATTATTTCGCCTTCCCAATAATTACTTAACTCAAGATCTTTCCACATATTTTTATAAAAATCTATATTTTGAATATCTGATTTTAAAACTTTTGGATTTTTACCTTTTACTTCCGATAAAAAATAACCCGTATTTTTTTCAAAAGCTTTATTTACATTTATAATATTTACATTTTCATCTGTAATAATAATTCCATCATGGGCATTTTCAAAAACTTTATAGGCTTGTTTTAACTCTCTTTCTCTCTCTTTTTTCAAAGTAATATCTAAAGCAATAGCAACATATTCTGTTTTATTGTTTTCCGTTTCAAAAGAAGACAAGATAAACTCTATAACCTTTTTATTCCCATTTGAATCTATAAGACTTAACTCTTTTTGTACCTTATTTTGTTCGTCATAATTTTCTATAATATTTTTAAGCCACTTTTTTTCTTCTTCCATCCAACATGAATATTCCCAAATCTTTTTTTCATTATTTATTAAATTTTCATTTGATAATAAAGAAGAAAAAGATTCATTTATTTCTAATATTTTTCCTTTTGAATTTACAATCAAAGCAAAAAAGTTGCTTTGTTCAAATAGAATTTTAAATTTTTTATGAAGTAATAACTCTTTATTTTTCTTTTTATTATAAATATATAATAAAGATAAAACTAAAAATATTGATAGAATTAAAAGAGTAAAAATAATAAAAAGAAAAATATAACTTTTTTCTTCCCAAGATTGTAAACTTTTTTCATAATTTAATCTAACAATCACTCCAAAAGGTGAGTTTAAAGTCTTAGCAAAAGAGATAATATTTTTTTCATTATTAAAATTTGTAATATCTGAAAAAGAGTTTTTTTCTTTTATGGTTTTAAAAATTTCTTCATCATTTATCATTAATTTATTTTTTTGAGTAAAATCATTTGAAACAAGAACTTTTCCATCTAATCTTATTAAATCAATATAACAATGTTCTATATTTACAAATTCATTGTATCTGTGAATTAAAAAATCACCATTTACAGCTATCAAAACTTTATAACTTTTATTTTGAAAATTTATCTCTTTTAAAATAGGGAAAAAATTTATATCAAGTCGATTTGAGTCATATTTAATCTCTCTAGCATCAATAAAATCTCGACCTTCTAAGATTTCTCCAACTAAAAAAATATCACTTTTGAATTGAAGTTTTGGATAAAAAGAGTCAAGTTTTATATTCAAATTTTTATTTAGATTATTTGAACTATTAACAATTTTATTATTTTCATCTAAAATATTTATAGACCTAATTTCGGGATTATGTTTAAGTAATTCTAATAATATTCCATCTAAAGAAGAACTATTTTCTTCAAAAGTCAAATGAGAAGTTATGTTATGAACAAGTAAATCCATTCCATTTATAGTTCTTGAAAAGTTATCAACAAAAATATTTGAATATAGTTGTACTAATTTAAGATGGGTTTTTATAGCTTCTTCTTTAAGCATAGAAATAGAAAAAAACACACCTGAAATTATTAAAGAAATAATAAATAAACTAGTAAATAGTAACTTAGAAAATAGTCGGAAAGTCATTAATATCTATTTACTTCAAATTTACAATTGGTTCTAAACCGTTATTTTTAGCTAATTTTAGTAGTCTTCCATCATTTTTTATTGTTTTTAAAAACTCTTCAACTCTATTATAAAACTCTTCATCATCATATTTCATAGCCCACGAATAATTAGTTTTATGAAAAGTCTCTTTTGGCTCAATTAAAACAGCCCATGAAGTACTTTCAATCATTTTTTTAGCAAAAGGATAATCTGTCATAAAAACATCTGCTCGTCCTGCTTGAACTTCTTGTTCCCTTTGATGCATTTTATCAACAACTAAAAGTTGTGCATTTTTTAATTTTTCTTGCATAATTGGTTCATGGTAAGTTCCCTTTGCAACAGCAACTACATTTCCACTTTTATCAATATCTTCCCAATTTTGAACTCTTCTATTATTTTTTGTTGTAATTGCATAAACATCACTTGATAAATGAGCAGTTGTAAATTTGATTTTTTCTCTTCTTTGAGGTGTATTTCCAATAGCAAACATTGCTATATGGCATTTTGAGTTTGTAATATCATCTATTAAAGTTGCAAATGAGCTATTTATAAATTTGAGATTAACGCCTAAATCTTTTGCAAACTCTTTTGCCAAATCACTATCTATTCCTATAAATTGTTGTGTTCTAATATCTAAATATGAAATTCCATAATACTCTGGCCAAACACAAACTCTTAACTCTTTTTCTTTTAAAATCTCATCCAAAGAGTTATATTGTGCAAAAAGTTGTATTTGTAGAAAAATAATAAAATAAAATAATATTTTTTTTAAATTCAAAATAAATTCCCTTAAGTAATAAAAATGTTTATTATTTGGTGATTATATTGAAATAAGTTGAGTTTTAACATTAAAATAAAATAAATTATTTAAAATTTTTATTTTTAATAATATTTTAATGTATTTAGTTATATTTTTAGTCATATAATTACTTAATTTACTTATTGACTAAACAATTATATAATACACCCTTTATTTAAAAGGATATTTTTTTATGCCAAATAATACAATCGTATATATTTTTAATAGATTAGTAAGATTATCAATTTTATTTTTTATTTTATATCTTATATTTACAAATTTTGGAACTTTTTTGATGATTTTAGGAGGTTTTTTTCTAATAGTAGCTTTTTTAATTTATAACTTTAAGAAAAAAATGAGAGCAAATAGTTTTAGTTTTAAATTTGATAGCACTCAATTTCAAAATGGACAAAATTTTAATTTTAATGATTTTAAAAATTTTAACCAATCTGATTTTAAAGGTTTCGCAAATGCTCCAAGATTTGATGAAGTTGCAAAAGCAAAAGAGTTTTTTGGATTTACACAAACTCCCTCAAAAGAAGAGATAAAAAAAAGATATAAAGAACTAGCAAAAAAATATCATCCAGATATAAATAATGGTGATGATGAAAAGATGAAAGAGTTAAATCATTATAGAGATGTTTTGATGAAAAGTGTAGAATAAATTTTTAAAGGACAAATATTGACAATAGACATGACAAAAGTAGCAAATGTAATTTTATATATGCTGCACAAACAAGTAAAACATTTAAGTGATAAAAAAGTAGCTATTATGCTTTTTTTGATGGATTATAATCATCTTAAATTTTGTGAAAAAAAAATATTTAATGAAATCATTGCCAAAAAAGAGAAGATGGGGCAGTTCATCGTTATTAATAAAATCGATGGCCTCTGGAATAAAGGCGATGTTGAAAATGAGGATGACGGTTATAAAAATGAGATAAAGGATAGGATAGAAGAGGTATCTAAAAGCTTTAACATTAAAGAATTTTTTGGAAAAGTCTTCCAATCCCTTTGTCTTGTCAATCTGCCAACGTGTATCATAGGAACAGTTAACAATGTCATCTTTATAGGACTCCCAAGTTGAATCAAAATTAGTTTGAGGTCCTTTGTAATACACAATTATATAGTAATCGTCAAGGTAAATATTATATGTAAAACATTTGTTTATATGTTTTTCCGTTAATCCTTTGTCGCGCCCTGTAAGTATAAATGCTTCGCATACTGTTATATTAGATCCATTCGATTGAAACATCACATCTGTCTCTCCAGCATCTTTTCCTGACGCAGATCTGCCAGAGCGTCCTTGGTCGTGGCAACTCCACCCCCAAATTTGGAACCGTAGTCGCAAAGTTGCAATCAGTAAATCATTATATCGATTCTCATGAGGAATATGTCGGATTCCCTCAATTTTTTCGAGCATAATTTTTCCTGCTTCAATAAGCTCATGCAATACGAACTCGCTTAAATTTCTTTTATTATTAACATTATCAGGCGTAACTTTAGCTATGTCCTGTGGAGTAAGCGATTTAAGATTGATAAGGCTTTGCTTGATAGAAAGAAGGGTTTTATCATGGGGCGGCGAATTATACTAATATAAACCTGATGGGAGTCAGGTAGAACCGATAGAAACCGTGGCGTAAGTCATGGCTATCATAAGAAAGGGGATGTGTCGTATGGCAACATTCACTGTAAGAGGCAAGAATATCGAGATTACTCCTTCCCTGCGTGAGTACGTGGAGAAACGCGTTGGCAAAGTCACGAAATACTTTGATTCCGTCGGCGATATCAAGGTGCTGCTGACGGCTTCGCAATGGCTGCAAACTCTGGATATCGCCGCAAGCATCCTGCGGCCGGCATGGTGGGATCCCGAAGCGGATGCAGATCGCATCACTGCCGATCTGATCACGGCGATCGACCTCATGAACCAGCGGGACAGACCCGCCCCGGTTGATCGCTGATGCGCCGCCCGGACAGCCCCGGCACAAGGTTTCGCAGATGGCTGCGCGCGCAGCCGCCGCAGGTCATTGCATCAATACGTAATTTCATACTGCTGTTCCTTTGTAAGGTTTAAGTGCACTATAAAGCTTCCCATTAGGTGAAGGTCAAGCGCTTTACACATCAAGCTAGGGGCTGCTGCTCTTGCACAGCCCCCTGTTCAATTTGATTCAAAATAACGCACTCCGCCTGATGATCTCCCGCGCAGCAGTTCACCGACTGCTGCAGCGTATTCACCATCGCCTGCAAATCAGCTATCTTGCGGTTCAAGGCGTCAATATGCTTTTGCGCCAGCTGCTTCACTTCAGCGCTTTGCCGGCCCTGATTCTTCCACAGCCCAAGCAGCTCTTTCATCTGCTCCGTGGAAAAGCCCAGCTCGCGCGAATGCTGAATGAATTTTAAGGTCTTGATGTCCTGATCGCTGTACATGCGGTAACCGGCGTCTGTGCGCTTCGGCGCCTGCAGCAGGCCGATTTCCTCATAATAGCGGATCATTTTGGCGGATATGCCTGACTGCTTGGCAGCCTGTCCAATATTCATTTTAACCCTCCATCTGCTTCATCCATGTGGGCTGGTAGCCTTTCAGGCGCAGCGCATTGCTGACCACTGGGGCATTAGCCGCGCAGACATGGAAGTGTTTGCCAAGGAAAGCCACGACCGTGCGCTGAAGGCAATTGCCGAAGGCCGTTTCGACCGCGAAATCGTGCCTTTCGGTG
>ERZ650300.2408-NODE-2408-length-10041-cov-27.065692_pt1 | contig 10041 bp, 8 predicted proteins | sample MGYA00376236_ERZ650300 | MGnify/ENA primary metagenome ERZ650300 (study PRJEB26733, sample SAMN07839303) | wastewater metagenome | biome: urban; feature: wastewater treatment plant; material: waste water | place: USA: North Carolina | collected 2016-04-28 ... | reverse complement strand
TTCTTTTGCTCAAGATTTCAAAACACCTTACGAAAAAGGCAACGGAAATCAAACCGCTACTTACGAAGAAATGGTGAAATTCTATGACGATTTAGACAAAAATTTCGAAAGTATTTCGGTGGTAGAAAAAGGAAAAGATGACAACGGAGAACCTATTAGAGTAGTGATTTTTAATAATTCTAATTCTCGAAAATTAGCCATTCTCAATCCTGTAATCCTCATCAACAACGGAATTCATCCTGGTGAAAGTGACGGAATAGACGCTACAATGATGCTGATGCGAGATTTGGCTTTAGGAAAAATAAAAATTCCTCAAAATACAAAAGTTGCCGCTATTGAAGCGTATAATATTTCTGGAATGATGAGAAGAGGGAAGTTTTCAAGAGCCAACCAAAACGGACCAGAAGAGCACGGTTTCCGAGGAAATGCTAGAAATTTTGACTTGAACAGAGATTTTATCAAAAATGATACAGAAAACGCCAAAGCTTTTCAAGAAATTTTTCATTGGCTAGAGCCTATTTATTTTATTGATAATCACGTAAGTAACGGCGCAGATTATCAGTACACTTTTACCTATATTTCTACCAATAAAGAAAGATTGGGGAGTTATCTCGGAACGTATTTTCACAAAGAAATGCAGCCGAAATTGATTGAAAATCTAGAAAAAAATAAAATCTTATGTGTACCTTACGTTAATATTCACGGTGATACGCCAGACGAAGGTTTCCCAGCATTTATGGATTCTCCAAGATATGCTACTGGTTACACCACGCTTTTTAACACTCTGGGAACCGTGGCAGAAACGCATATGCTAAAACCATACAGAAATCGTGTAAAAGCAACGTATGAATACATGAGGCATTCTATCAATTTTGTAGATGAGAATTATAAGGAAATCACCAAAAAAATGATGGAAGAATTCACGAATTATCAACCCAAAAGTAAATACACCATTCGTTGGAAATTAGACAGCACCAAATACAGTTTTATTGATTTCAAAGGTTATGAAGCAGGGAAAAAACCAAGTGAAATTTCTGGTAAACCGAGGCTTTTCTATGACAGAAACAAACCTTTTGTCAGAAAAGTAAAATTCTTTGATACCTATTCTTCAGACAAAGAAATTGTAATCCCGAGTTATTATGTGATTCCAAAATCTGAAGGAAAAATCATAGAAAATTTAAAAAGGAATCAAATAAAAATGAAACCTTTGGCTAAAGATACTTTGATCTTTGTAGAATCTTATAAAATTACGGATTTCAAAACGGTGAAGAATCCTTACGAAGGTCATTATTTGCATTATGAAACGGCAGTTTCAAAGAAAACCGAAACACTTCGTTTTAAAAAAGGAGATTATTTAGTACCTACAAAACAGACAGGTGTAAAATTTCTTTTGGAAACGTTAGAACCAGAGGCGATAGATTCTTATTTTAATTGGAACGAGTTTGATGGAATTTTGGGACAAAAAGAATATTTCTCAGATTATGTTTTCGAAGATACTGCCGCAGAATTGCTTAGAAATAACAAGGCTTTAAAAGCTGCTTTTGAGATGAAAAAAGCCGTAGAAAAAGACTTTGCCGAAAATGGTGCTGCGCAATTAGAATGGGTTTATAAAAACTCCGAATATTATGAAGGAACGGTAAATCAATATCCTATTTATAGAATTTTATAAAAAGCAAATCCTCAGAATTTTCTGAGGATTTGTATTATCTAGGTAGTCCGGCTTTTTTCGCTTTTTCGGCACGTTTTATGGCAAGACCTTCTTTCCAATCCATATATTTTTTCTTGAATTTTGATTTCATCAAATCATCAAATTTTCTTTGAACCGTAAGATTCCAAAGAGAATGAGCTTTTACAGCCCAAGATTTGTCCCAAGCTCTCAGAGAAATAGAGAAACTTCCGTCTAAATATTTCATCCAATGCCACCAACCAGTTGGCATAAAAAGTGTATCGCCGTGTTCTAAGAAACATTCTATCCCTTCAACGCCGTCTAATGCTGGGAATTTTTCGAAATCTGGGTTAGAAATGTCATAATCTTCTAGTGCATAAGTGGCATAAGGAATTTGGTATAATCTTTCTTTCCACTTGTAATCAAAAAGCAGAATATGTTTTCTGCCGTTGAAATGCGTATGGAAAATGTGCGCCATATCAATATCAAAATGCAGGAAAGTGACAGAACCTTTTCCTCCGAAAAACATATTAGGATATTTGTCTAAAAAACCTCCCATTAAATCTTTAGGAGAAAGGTAGTCTTTTAGTAATTTTGGAGCATGTTTTATAGGGTCAAATAAGAAAATTCTTAAATCTGTAGGCGTATTTCTGATGAGCTCTATATAATCTGCAAACTTCATTTTAGCAGCAGAAGCGTTAATTGGCGCAGAAGGATCAGCTTTAGAAGAATCATATAATGGAACCTCTACATCTCCTACCGTTTCTTTCATATAATCTAAGTTCCATTTTTCGTAGGCAGGCCAGTTTTTTGCCATACCACGGATAACTACAGGAATTCTAGGTTTTAGATATTTTTCTTCGAATTCTTCTTTGGTAATATTTTCTACTACATCTATTGGTTTAAGTATTAGAGCCATTTTTTATCATTTAAAAATATTTTGCAAAAATAATTAATATTTGGTTAATGTTGAAAATTTCAGGTTTAACCTTTGTCTATAATTATTATCTAAGATTTTGTAACAATTAGTAGAAAACTAATACTAACTTCTTAGTGATAAAAACTTAACTTATGAAAAAAATTGCTTCCTTAGCATTCTTATTAATTTTTACAACCCTAATTTTTGCGCAAAAAACCATTTCGGGGAAAGTGTACGGAGAAGACAAAAAACCGCTTCCTAGTGCCAGTGTGACCATAGAAGAAATTGGTAAAAATGCCATTCTTTCTTATGCTATTACAGATAGTAAAGGAAATTACAGCGTGACCTTTACATCTAAAGATGCAAAAGTAAATGTAAAAGTAAAAGCGTTTAATTACAAAACTACCATTAATCAATATGATAATGCTACACAAACGCTTAACTTTACTCTAGAGGAACAAGCTACAGAAATAAAAGAAGTAAAGCTGAAGACAAAATTAGTAACCAAACGTGGTGATACCATTTCTTATGATTTAAAATCTTTTGAAAGCAAAGCAGATAGAACTTTAGCAGATGTTCTTAAAAAAATGCCAGGCGTAGAGGTAAACAAAGACGGTTCTATTCTTTATCAAGGTGAGCCTATTAATAAGTTCTATGTAAACGGAAAAGATCTAATGGAAGGTGGTTACGGAACTATTAATAATTCTTTGCCAAAAGATGCGGTACAAAAAGTAGAAATTATGGAAAATCACCAACCGGTGAAAATCCTTCAGAACAAGGTAGCTTCTGAAAATGCCGCCATTAATGTAAAACTTAAAAATTCTGTAACCATGACCGGTAGAGGTGAAGCATCTCTAGGTGTAGCACCATCTCTTTGGAATCTGAAACTTTCGCCTATGTTATTTACCCCAAAAGTACAATGGGTACTCAATTATAAAACCAATAACATAGGTGACCAAGTAGAAAGAGAAAACCAAATTATGGCTTTCGGGAATAGATTCGAAGGGGTAAGAAGAAATTTTTCTGAAAATTCTTGGCTTAATGTAGAGAATGCTGCTACACCAACGAATATTCCTGTTAACAGATATTTGTTTAATAATGTGCATTATCTTTCAGCTAATTTATTAACCAGCTTATCAAAAGACTGGGAATTTAAGGCAAATACGAGCTATACAAATAATGCAATAGATAGAGAAAGTGTTGTAAATACATATGATGCAATTGGAAATCTGACAAACAGAACTTCTATAGCTAATAATTTCTACACCAATCAAGCCAAAGGAGAAATTATTTTTTCTAAAAATGCCAATAAAAGTTTTTTTAAAAATACAACAACATACAATGGACTTTGGAATACTGATGTAGCCAAAACAGTAAACGTTATTAATTCTGACCAAAGAAACAAAACACCTTCTAATAATTTCCAAAACTCATTAAGCGCTATCATTCCTTGGAAAGAAAAGTTAGTGAATGTGATGTCTTTTATAAGCTATAGAGATGACAAGCAAGACTTATTTATTAATCCTGCTAAATATGTTCCATCATTACAAACAGAGGCTCAGAATAGTGATATGATTCACCAATTTTTAAATCTTAAAACATTGGAAACCATACATTCTGCTTCAGTTGGTTTTTCTAAAAACAGCTGGACTTTTACACCAGAGGTTGGGGTTAATTATACCACCAATAAGTTAATAACAGACCTAAACGGAGAGACTAGTGGAGGAGTTCAGAATTTTGGAATAAATTATGAGAACAATCTCAAATTCAAAAGTTTAAAGCCTTATGCACAGATGATGGCAAATTTTAAAAAAGGAGGTTTTGAAGCTAATTTAACTTTCCCTGTTAATTTTAATAACATTACTGCTACAGATTCTCAAAGTTTAGACAAGTCATTAAATAAAGTAACTTATGAACCGAGATTATTTGCCAGATATGATCTTACCTCTTTCTGGAAAATTTCAGCATTCTCAGGAATAAGTAATTCTTTTGGAACAATTAATGACATTTATTCTGGAAAGATTCTACTTTCTACTAACAATTTATCTACTAAAGATACAGATATTCAGCAATCAACTTCTAAATTTGTAGGCTCTGCTTTAGAATATAGAAATCCATTAAATAATATTTTCTTTAATGTAAGATATAATTTTAATGACAGAAGTAATAATATAAGTTACAGAAATTTTCTTAATATCAGCACTCAACAACTTACGGTTAAGGGGTACAACTTAGAAAATGTAGGTAATTCTAATTCGATAAGAACGGAGCTAGGAAAGTATTTTCCTAAATTTAAAACCAACGCTTCTGTGGGGTACAGCTATTCACTAGGAAAGTCTCAACAATTGCAAGCAATACTTATTACTACTAGTGATGATATTTCTAACTTTCCGCCACCAACTGAAGCAGACTTCCAAAATGTAAAGTCAAATAATCAAGGTATAACTTTTAAATTCAATAATAATTATTTCTCTTGGTTAAGTGTAGATTATAATGCAAGCTTAACTTTTGTTAAATCAGAAATTTTTGGGACTAAATACACCAAAAATACTTCTAAGAATTTTAATCACACACTTTCTACTTATTTGTACCCTATTAAAGACCACACTATTGGTTTTACGTGGGACGAACTCCAGTTCCAAAATGCAGGAGAAACAAAAAAGAATTCTTTCTATGATATATCTTATCAATACTCTTTAGTTCAAGAGAAAATGGATATAGAACTTAAAGTGGTAAATATTGCCAATACAAATGTTTTTGAAGACATAAGGTTTGACTCTCAGTTAAATCAGGTAAGACAGACATCTGTAAACATCAGACCAAGACAAGTTCTACTTACCGTAAAATTCAACTTTAAATAACAACTTATAAAACTACAAAAAGAACGTAATATGAATTTATTACGTTTTTTTTATGATATTTTTTCAAAATAACCTAACCGTTTTAATATTTTTTTATCTTTGTTATCAATATTATCAAAAACAATTTATAAACTTAATTAAAAACCTTCTTTAGACACCATTATGAAAGGGATTTTAAAAATCTATCATCCAGACGAAACCCTTAAATACAACATCCAAAGCACTTATTGCAAAGCGGTTTATCTTAATTCAAAAAATTTTCTAGAAGTAGAAATTATAACAGATGATTCTCTAGATCATGTAGATGACGATTCTCTTCAGTACAATTTTCCGCAGCTCTCTTTAGATGTATTTGATTTTCCGATAGATACTAATGAATTGGAAGGGAAAACCTTCAATGTAGAAGATACAGAAGATGATTCTTATACCGAAGTAGATTTGTATGACGACGAAGAAGCTTTTCTCTACGAAAACGAACTCTCTTTTTCTAAAGACGAAAATGACAATCTTCAACTCTTTTGGCAAGGTAAAATAGATGATTTCTATACCGGTTCAGACGAGCCTCTGCTTTTCAAACTCAAATGTCATTTTAAACCAGATGACATCGAAGTAGAAGACTAATCATACTTTTATTTATAATTGTTTTTGAAAGGATTTTCTTTCAAAAAGCATTGCTATTTAAGGAATAATCAATAATTTTTCCTTACATTTATCGTTATTATTAGGTCTAATATAAATTTCAAAAAATGTTTTTACAAACTAGTTCATTAGCTCAAAATACAACCGTTCAAAAACAAGTTTTCTCTCTTTGGGATATCCTTTTCAGTGGAGGAATCATTGGGAATACCATTATGATTGCTATTTTCCTTCTCGGGATTTTGGCGCTTTATGTGTTTTTTGAAAGATATTTTTTCATCAAAAGATCATCAAAAGAAAACCCTAATTTTCTAGAAAACATAAAAGATTGCATACACGATGGTAGAATAGAATCTGCAATAGACCTTTGCCGAAGAACAGATTCACCAGAAGCCAGAATGATAGAAAAAGGACTTACCAGAATCGGAAGACCCATTTCAGACATTTCTAACGCCATGCAAAACCAAGGACAATTAGAAGTTTCTAAATTGGAGAAAAATCTCAATTTATTAGCTTCCGCATCAGGAGCAGCACCTATGCTAGGTTTCTTAGGAACAGTAGTAGGGATGATTATGGCATTTTTCGAAATTTCTAACGTTACAGGTGCGGTTTCTCCCAAACTTCTAGCATCGGGGATTTACACTGCAATGGCAACTACCGCAGTTGGTCTTTTCGTAGGAATCCCTGCCTATTTTTTCTATAATATATTGGTTACCAAAGTAGATAGACTGGTGCTGAAAATTCAAACTCATGTTAATGAATTTTTAGACACTCTGAACAAACCATTATAATCTTGAATTTCTAATTTTAAATTACAATGGAATTAAGACGAAAAAACAGAGTAAGCGCAGAATTTAGTATGGCTTCTATGACGGATATTATCTTCCTATTGCTCATATTCTTTATGATTACCAGTTCTGCCATTAGCCAAAGTGCGATAGATGTTAATTTGCCAAAAGCATCTGCCCAAGACCCTAGTGTTACAGATCCTACTACAGTAACCATTAATGCAGAAGGAAAATATTTTGTAAACGATTTAGAAGTGCCAAAAGAGCAGTTAGAACAAAATATTGTAAAATTAGTAGAAGGTACACCCAATCCTACTTTTACCATTAGAGCAGATGAAAACACCAAGCACAAAGATGTAGTCTTTGCCATGGAAATCGCCGAGAAACATAAATATGGCTTAGCAATTGCTACAGTTCAAGAGTAATTAATAGAAACGGACTTTAGTTCGTTTTATAAAAAATAACATTAAAATTGGCTTTAGCCAAAGTATATATTGGAAACCATTACTCAACATCAACGAAACGAAAGAAAAGACCAGTTGAAAAGCGCTACAATCACGGCGCTTATTACTGCATTATTGTTTCTTCTCATTTTTTATTATCAATTTGTAAGAGAAATTCCAAAAGAAGAGAAAGTAACTACGATGCTCATTAATTTCGGAGACAACCGAAACGGAAATGGAGCAGAAGAGCCAGCCAATCAAGAAGGTAGTTTAGCTTCATCTGAAATCTATATTCCCGAAGAATTAAAAACACCAGAACCAACTTCTGAAAAAGCAGTGGAAACGCCAAAAGCTGTAGAAAAACCCGCAGAAAAATTAGTTACTGGGAAATCAGAAAAAGCAACTATTGCTAAGTCTGATAAAAAAGAAAAAGTAGCAGATAAAACAACTACTGCTTCTAAAACAACTACATCTAAAACTTCATCAGTGGCCAATACTTCTAATAAAAAAGCTCAGGGAGACGGACAAGGAACTGCTGCTATTGGAAATTTAATAAAAGGAAGAGGTACAAAATCAGGCTCACAAGGTAATGATGGAGCAACAGGCAATGCAGGCGATCCTTTGGGAGGAAACGGAAATGGTGACAGTAAAATAGGAGTTGACAGAAAATTAATTTCCTTTATCCCAGGAACGATGGGGCGTGGCGGCGAACAGCCACCGCATAATTGCGACGCTTCTGGAACGGTAAATATTGCTTACACTGTAGATAAATCAGGAAACGTAACTTCTGCTCGCCGTGGAAGCGGTATTTCTGACCCTTGTGTAGTAACCGCAGCCATAATCTGGGTAAAAAAATATGTAAAAGCAGAAAAAGCAACTACCAATTCTACAGGGGTTTATAAAATTACTTTTTAATAGACAAAGCTCCAGAAGGGCATTTAGCTACAGTAGAAACTATTTTTTCTGAAGTAGAATTTTCCATCTGCACCCAAGGTTTTTCTTTTGGCTTAAAAACTTCAGATAGATTTTTCACACAATTTGCAGAGTGAGTGCATTTAGAAGCCTCCCAAAGTACTGTTACTTCGCCGTTTGTATATTCTTTTATAGGGTTTTCGCTCATAATTATCGTCTTAAAAAATTAAAAAAGTACATCTTTATAGTCATCAGTTTTATCAAAAACCCTTTTAGCGAAAGGACAAAGAGGGAGTATTTTAATATGCTTTTCTCTTGCCATTTCTACAGCTTTATGCACCAACTGTTTTCCGATGCCTTTTCCTCCTAATTTTTCAGAAACACCGGTATGGTCTATAATAATTTTATCTTCGCCAGACCAAACGTAAGTCATTTCGGCTATGATTTCATTATTTTCCTCAATAAAAAAAACGCCTTTTTTACCATTATCTTCTTGTTGAATTTCCATTAAATTTATTTTTGAAGTTTTTCAAATTTAGTAAAAAAGAAAGACTATTTGAGGTTAAATTTTATAATGAAAATAGGTTTCCTTATCTTTGAATAAAAATTTTTGTGTCAAAAAATACGCTAATTTCTTTTTCCGAAGAAGCTTATCAAGAAGCATTGGATTGGCTTTTTGTACAAATGCCTAATTACCAAGTTGATGGGCAAAAAGCCTATAAGCCTGGTTTAGAAAATATTACCAAACTATGTGATTTTTTTGGAAATCCTCAAGAAAAATTAAAATCCATACATATTGGCGGCACCAATGGCAAAGGTTCTACCAGTAATATGTTAGCCTCGGTTTTACAAGAACAAGGTTACAATGTTGGTTTGTATAATTCTCCGCATCTCATAGATTTTACAGAAAGAATTAAAGTAAATGGTAGAAATTGTGAAAAAGAATTTGTTTTTGATTTTATACAAAAGCTTAAAAATCTTCCAGAAGAAATAAAGCCTTCTTTTTTTGAATTTACAACTATTATGGCATTCGAATATTTTTATCAAAAAAATGCGGATTATGCCATTATTGAAGTAGGTTTAGGAGGGAGATTAGATTCTACGAACATTATCAAACCTTTGGTTGCAGCCATTACCAATATAGATTTAGACCATCAAAATATTTTAGGAAATACGATTGAAGAAATAGCTTTGGAGAAAGCTGGGATTGTAAAACCTCATATTCCAATTGTTTCTGGCGACGAAAGAGATTTGGTGAAAAATATCATTAAAGAAAAGGCTTCTGTAAATGATGCAAGGTTTATAGATGCCACCGAAATTTCTACCGATTTACCAACCGATTTGAAAGGAAATTATCAAAAGAAAAATATAAGAGTAGTTCTGGCAGTGGTAGAAGAATTAAGAAAGCAAAAAATTGAAATTTCTGAAAAATCATTAGAAATTGGGCTCAAAAATGTACAAAAAAACACCAAATTTATTGGGCGTTGGTTTCAGTTTTCAAAAAATCCGTTGATTATTTGTGATACCGCTCATAATCAGGCGGGTTTAGAAATGGTTTTTGCCCAATTGAATACCATAGAAAAATATAAACACATTGTTCTTGGTTTTGTAAATGATAAAAAAATAGATGAAGTTCTAAAAATTCTTCCGAAAAATGCCAAATATTATTTCGTAAAACCTGCGATTAATAGAGGTAGAAATCCAAAAGACTATGAAAATTTATTAATCCTTTCAAGAATAAATTATCAAATTTTCGGAAGTGTAGATGCTGGTTTTCAGGAAGCTAAAATAAAATGTAAGCCAGAAGAGATGATTT
>ERZ650300.2404-NODE-2404-length-10052-cov-12.176753_pt1 | contig 10052 bp, 16 predicted proteins | sample MGYA00376236_ERZ650300 | MGnify/ENA primary metagenome ERZ650300 (study PRJEB26733, sample SAMN07839303) | wastewater metagenome | biome: urban; feature: wastewater treatment plant; material: waste water | place: USA: North Carolina | collected 2016-04-28 ... | reverse complement strand
CAGAATTATCGCCAGCAAAGCCGCTATATGCCAAGCCCTGATCCCTTTCATGTCAGTTCCCCCCTGATACCCAGGATTCCCCTTCAAGTTCAGCATCACCGGCTGCTGCTTCTGAGGCTGCCCGGATCTCTTCTGCAGTGGCCTCGTCCAATGTCGATACCAGGTGATCACCCAGCGGGAAAGCGCCACCGCCTGCACTCTCGCCGTCCTCTTCGAGGTGGAGATCCCAGCCGCCACCGTTGTCCATATCTCGCGGGGTAAGTCGGTATGTTCTCATCTTGCCAATCCTTAATTTGGTAACAGTTACCACATGTATTGCACAATACAATCCCGAGGGCTCATTTTCTCTTTGCTGCCCGATGGGCAGCCTTCATCGCTGCCGCTCGATCGGGGCGAGTGGAGCGCCTGAACTCACCAGGATCAAAAGCTGAGGCATCAACAGCAAAGTGAGGAAGGCCAAGCGCTCTTAGATAGCTGGCCAAGGTATCCAGTTTTTTGAAGTGCCGGGGCTCTTGGCTTCGCTGTGCGGCCAATGTCCGCTCGATCATCCCGTAGCGCACCAGAACGCGCCAACCGTCTGGGGTAGAGATGGCCATTGCAGATCGAATCGAACCAGCCTCAACCAGGTGGGTGAGGGTATTGTGCGTGATGGTTTCTACACTCATGCTCTTAAAATCATTTTTGCAGCGCAATTATTTATTAATTGTCTGGCGGCATACTGTTGTTTGCAAGCTGAGTTATAGGCTTTTTTCACCTCTATTGAACATAAAATCCGTTCGACGCAGTGACAGAGCACAGTGGTTGGATCAGTGGAAGGGGGGGGGCTGGAGCGTTAAATAGGCTGCCATCGCTTGCAATATAAGAGGCGGTCTATTTCGTCTTGTCTGGCTTCATGGCCAAGGATAGCCTCAGCTGCTTCCCTAACCGTTTCACTCTTCCGTAAAGCTCCTTCTAGCATCGCATCTAGGGTTTCGTGAGTCTTTGCCCTGCGAAACCTGATCAGCCAATCCGTTCTATCCATACCCTTAGAGGCCTACAACTTTTTTGTGATTGATCAAATTTGACGAACCCGTCAGATTTGTTATTATTAAGACAGAGATAAGGGCGCCGGAAACCAGTTACCCGGGATTATCTCTAAAGTGGCCTCGTCTTTGACGAGGCCTTTTTACTTTTGGGGCTTGTTCAGGTCTCCCTTCGGGATCACTGAAAACAGCTCCGCTCTGGGTTTTCTGCTTGTTAGCTCCAAGATGGCCAAGTCATTCACTTGGTTGCCATAGCCGTCATTGCGCGGTGTGTTGTTGATCAAAGCTGTTGCGTGGGGTTTCTTGGGGTCTTTGTGGAACTCGGAAAACGGTGACATGCTGCTTTTTATCTGCTCGATCATGTCTTCAATGGTGTAGCCATCAGCCGATCGGCTTGTGTAGTGATGGCGACCCATATAAAGCACCTCAGGGCTTTCCAGTGGCGGTAGCCCTTCGCTTGCCCGGTGTTCATTGATAGCACTGTGTTGTGCTTCTGTAAGACTCCCAATATTGATTACTGGCGCTCTTTCTTTATTGTCCAGTTGCTCCAAGTTGGCTCGTATTTTTTCTATAGAATCAGGGGGTAGCGGCATCGTTAGAGTCTAAAAAATGGTGATGCGGGATTATACACCATTTAGATAACACGCCTCATCACTGGCCAATGCCACTGATTTCCCTACACGCCCTTAATAGGGGTCGCCTCAGAAAACGGAATTTAAAGTACGTTAAGGCTGCGCCGAGGCAGGAACCCAGCGGTAAAGCGTAGGAACGGACACACCGAGATTCTTGGCCACATCCTTGGGGGGCACTCCGCTGGCCAGTAGCTTCTTGGCTGACTCTATCTTGCTGTCGGTCATCTTCGGCTTTCGACCCCCTTTGCGGCCGAGTTGCCTGGCAACGTCCAGCCCCGCTCTGGTTCGTTCGACGATCAGGTCTCGTTCCATCTCAGCGAGGCTTGCCATGACATGGAAAAAGAATCGGCCCGACGGCGTTCCAGTATCAATAGAATCGGTGAGACTCTTGAACTGGACGTTTTGTTTGTGCAAAGCGCTGACCAGCTCTACCAGTTGTTTGACTGACCGGCCCAATCTATCCAGCTTCCAAACCACCAATGTGTCGCCCTCACGCAGCATTTCTAGTGCCTTGCCCAAACCGGGCCGATCAGCACGAGTACCACTGATCGTGTCTTCAAACACCTTTTGGCATCCAGCTTTTGTCAAAGCGTCTAGCTGAAGCTCCAGGTTCTGATCTTGTGTCGAGACGCGCGCATAGCCGATCAGCATGATTCATTTCTCGCTTGATCTGAATCTTGAAGCACCGAGGGCAGCTGTTTGAGCAGTTCTGGCAACCATTCCTGAACTGTGTCCCAGACAATATCGAGGTTAATGTCAAAATAGCCATGAGCCATGCGGTTCCGCATATTCCGCATGCTGCGCCACGGTACTTCGCTGTGTGCTTGGGTAAACGCGGTATAGCCATCCATTATCTTTGTGGCAGCCTCACCGATGATAATAAGGCTCATGATGACGGCCTGTTGAGTACGCTTGTCAGCCAAGAAGTCTTCTTTGGCCAACCCGTCCACGAAACTGCGTGCATCGATTGCTGCCTGTTGTATGTGTTCGAGATAATCGGGCAATCGGTTCTCGTTCATACCGGCTTGGCCTCCGCAAGCACTTTGGCCCGGAACTTCGGCGGAAGATCGCCAGGGGTCAGCAAATCGACTTCAACACCGAGTAACGATTTCAGTTCGTCCTCCAAATCACCCAAATCTAATAGCGTTGCACCAGGTAGCGCATCGACCAACAGGTCAAGGTCACTGCCATCTAGGTCGGTGCCATACAGCACTGAACCAAAAACTCGTGGATTGGCAACACGGAAACGGCTTGTCGTCTCACGAATAATGCTTCGTTTAAGATCGAGCGCAACGGATGGCCTCATAATGGGTATCTCCTTATCAAAACTCGTTGAAATGATAGGCAACTGAGAATAATGTTTCAAGAATGATTTTCGAGAATCATAACCCCTTGATCTGCTGTTGTACCCGAGACCTCTTGGCGTTGCTCTTACAAACCCTCGTTTTCGAGAAGAAGGAAACCGCATGCCCCGCCGTTCGATCCTGTCCGCCACTGAGCGCGAAAGCCTGTTGACACTGCCCGATGCCAAAGATGAGCTGATCCGGCTCTACACCTTCAACGACGCCGACCTAGCCCGCATTCGGCAGCGTCGGGGCGCGGCAAATCGGCTTGGTTTCGCGGTGCAACTTTGCTACATGCGCTATCCGGGCATCGCGCTCGCAGCTAACGCAGAGCCGGACACCTCTTTACTGCGCATGGTCGCGGACCAGATCAAGCTGCCGGGCGATATCTGGGACGAATACGGTCAACGCGCCGAAACGCGGCGCGAACATCTGTTGGAGTTGCAGTCAGCCTACAGCTTCCAATCATTCACGACACTGAGCCATTATCGGACTGCCGTACAAAGTTTGGATGATCTGGCCTGGCAAACCGATAAAGGTATTGTGCTGGCACGTGAGCTGGCCGATGGGTTGCGCCGCAAGTGCATTTTGCTGCCAGCAGTCGGCGTGATGGAGCGTATCTGCGCCGAGGCGATCACCCGCGCCAACCGGCGTATTCACACCGCATTGACCGAGGCCCTGACAAGTGCCCACCGTCAGCGCCTGGACGAACTCCTCAAGCGCACGGACGGTGGTAAAACGACCAAACTGGCGTGGCTGCGCCAATCGCCTGCAAAACCGAACTCGCGCCATATGCTTGAACACATCGAACGTCTCAAAGCCTGGCAGGCGCTTGACCTGCCTGCTGGCATCGAACGACAGATACACCAAAACCGGTTGCTCAAGATCGCCCGTGAGGGCGGCCAGATGACGCCAGCTGATCTGGCCAAGTTCGAGCCGCAGCGACGCTATGCCACCTTGGTCGCACTGGCCATCGAAGGCATGGCCACCGTCACCGATGAAATCATCGATCTGCACGACCGCATCATCGGCAAGCTGTTCAACGCGGCCAAGAACAAGCATCAGCAGCAGTTTCAGGCCAGCGGCAAGGCGATCAATGACAAGGTGCGGATGTATGGGCGCATAGGACAAGCCTTGATCGAGGCCAAGCAAAACGGCGGTGATCCGTTTGCCGCTATTGAGTCCATCATGCCGTGGGACACCTTCACCGCCAGCGTCACAGAAGCGCAAACACTGGCGCGGCCTGCGGACTTTGACTTCCTGCATCATATTGGCGAGAGCTACGCCACCTTGCGCCGCTACGCGCCGCAGTTCCTCGACGTGCTTAAGCTGCGAGCGGCGCCAGCCGGTAAGGGGGTGCTCGAAGCCATCGACGTTTTGCGTGGCATGAACAGCGACTGCGCCCGCAAGGTGCCCGCAGACGCGCCAACCGCATTCATCAAGCCACGTTGGGCCAAACTGGTCCTAACCGACGAGGGTATCGACCGGCGTTACTACGAGTTATGCGCGCTGTCAGAACTGAAGAACGCGCTCCGCTCGGGCGATGTGTGGGCACAAGGCTCGCGCCAGTTCAAAGACTTCGACGAATACTTGGTGCCGGTCGAGAAGTTTGTCGCCCTGAAGCTGGCCAGCGCATTGCCGCTGGCTGTAGCCACCGACTGCGATCTGTACCTGCGTGAGCGGCTGGAGTTGTTGGAGCAGCAGCTCGCCACAGTCAACCGCATGGCGGCGGTCAATGATCTGCCGGACGCCATCATCACCACTGCGTCTGGCCTGAAGATTACGCCGTTGGACCCGGCGGTGCCCGATGCTGCGCAAGTCCTGATCGACAAAACTGCCATGATCCTGCCACACCTCAAGATTACCGAATTGCTGATGGAGGTCGATGAGTGGACGGACTTCACCCGCCACTTCACGCACCTGAAGACCGGCGACACCGCAAAAGATAAAACCTTGCTGATGACGACGATCCTAGCCGATGCGATCAACTTGGGCTTGACCAAAATGGCAGAGTCCTGTCCCGGCACGACCTATGCCAGGCTGTCCTGGTTGCAAGCTTGGCATGTCCGCGATGAAACCTATTCGACGGCGTTAGCCGAGCTGGTGAACGCGCAGTTTCGGCACCCCTTCGCCGGAAACTGGGGCGACGGCTCCACGTCATCTTCGGACGGACAGAACTTCAGAACCGGTAGCAAGGCAGAGAGCACCGGGCATATCAACCCGAAATATGGAAGTAGCCCTGGGCGGACGTTCTATACCCATATCTCTGACCAATATGCGCCCTTCAGCACCAAGGTGGTCAATGTCGGTGTGCGCGACTCGACCTATGTACTCGATGGCCTGCTGTACCACGAGTCCGATCTGCGTATAGAGGAACACTACACCGACACGGCTGGCTTCACCGACCACGTGTTTGGCCTGATGCACTTGCTTGGGTTCCGCTTTGCGCCGCGCATCCGTGACCTAGGCGACACCAAGATGTACATTCCAAAGAGCGAAACTGCCTACGATGCGCTCAAGCCGATGATTAGCAGCGACAGGCTGAACATCAAGGCAATTCGTGTCCATTGGGACGAAATTCTACGGCTGGCCACTTCGATTAAGCAGGGTACAGTGACGGCATCGCTGATGCTGCGCAAGCTCGGGAGTTATCCACGCCAAAACGGCTTGGCCGTCGCCCTGCGCGAGCTGGGACGCATTGAGCGCACGTTGTTCATCTTGGACTGGTTGCAAAGTGTGGAGCTGCGCCGCCGTGTGCAGGCAGGACTCAACAAGGGCGAGGCTCGCAACGCGCTGGCCAGGGCGGTGTTCTTCAACCGGTTGGGTGAAATCCGCGACCGCAGCTTTGAACAGCAACGCTACCGGGCCAGCGGCCTCAATTTGGTGACGGCAGCCATCGTGTTGTGGAACACCGTCTATCTGGAAAGGGCGACGAACGCATTGCGCAATCACGGCAATGGTGTCGATGACAGCCTGTTGCAATACTTGTCGCCACTGGGCTGGGAACACATCAATTTGACCGGCGATTATCTTTGGCGCAGCAACGCCAAGCGAGGGGTGGGGAAGTTCAGAGCGCTACAACCGCTACCAAAGCCTTAACGTACTTTAAATTCCGTTTTCTGAAGCGACCCCTTGTTCGCTATCACCCGCGATCCGCTGCTCTGGGATGAGCTGTTTGAGGCGATGCGAGCACTGCAGGCCACCTGGTACGCCGGTGACCAGCCTCGCCCCCACAGCAAGGGACGGCCCAGGGCAGACCGCCGCTCGATGACGGTGGCCAGCGCCCTGCGTCAGACTGGAGTGCCCGATCTGGGGAGTTACCTACAACTGCAAGTCCATCGACAAAATGACTATCCGGTCGGGCCGATCATGGCCGGTTGCCACGGCTAACCCCGCACGGTAGACAACTTCCCCGCCCACAGGGGACAAGCCCCTGCGGTACGGCCTGCGGTACGGCCTGCGGTACGGCAGTAGTCCATCGAGCCAACACTAGCGCTCTCAAATGTTCTGTGTGTAACACAACGCATAAAACGGCCACCGTATAATAAATTAGCGCTAAAGCCATATATTGTATTTCATATGTAATACATTACCCCGTGATATCACCAACAATAATGTATTACATATGTGATACATTTATGCGTGTCTATTTTTTTAATGTATTTCAAATGTAATACATTCACCACTTGTAACCAACATTGAAATGTATTACATTTGAAATACATTCAACCATGTAGCAAGGTGACTGAAACATGACAACGACAATTGGAGTGATAAACCAAAAAGGAGGCGTGGGTAAAACCACCACAGTCATCAATCTCTCATCACGGTTTGCAGAGCTTGGCAAGCGCGTGCTGGTGTTTGATTTGGATCCACAAGGCAATTTGAGCACTGTGCTATCCGGTGGAAAATACGATTTCGATCTGACGGTCGCGGACTTGTTCGACAAGCCCAAACGGATTGATATCAATGCCACCATTATTCCATGCATGGCCAACGGTGAGATCATTCCCAATCTTTACTTGGTACCGGCTGACATCAGCCTGTCACGGATCATCGAGCAGAGCCTGACCCAAATACACCGCGAACGGATCTTGATGCGTCACCTGGAGAAGCTGCAGGGCCAATTTGACATCATCCTCCTGGATTGCCCGCCCAACCTGAGCTTAACCAGTACCAATGCCATGATGGCCGCCGATATGTTTTTGATCCCCGTCGATGGTGGTTCCTTTAGCCTCAACGGTCTTGCCGACCTTCTGGATGCTTTGGAAGAGGTAAAGGAGACTGAGCATGTTCCTTATTTCGCCTTTAGAAATGAACGAGCCAAACAAAACAAATTGATCAACGACTTTCTGGATGAACAGTTGGCAGCCCTCAACGATCGGGTTGGCAAGGAGGGGCCTGGAGGCGTCCTTGAATCCTGTGTCAGACGGGAGGAATCCATCGGTCAAGCCAGTGTCACAAGTGTGCCACTCCGTTTTTATCGTCCAGGCGCACTTGCAGTTATGGATTATAAAAACCTTGCCACAGAAGTGTTGCAGAAGATTAATGAATTACAAAGGTAATACAAATGTCAAAACTGGAAGGTAGTTCGGCTCTTACTCGGCGCAAAGAAAAATCACGGTCAGACAAGATAACCACTGTCGGCAGCAGACGCAATGTCACCACCGGCACCTCGCCGACCCCCATTCGATTGACACCCGATGAACGGGCTGAGTTGAATTTGTGGGTTGAAGAGTTACAGCAACAAACACAAAAAAAGCTGACAGCCGCCAAATTGATGCGTGGATTGATCCATATGAGAAAAAGCATCAATACAGGAAAACTGATCGAAGCGATCAAGGACATCACGTGATGATGACCATCAGTCATCACCACTCGAAATGAAAAATTGATTAATCAATAGTTGATTTTGATTGGTGTAGGCAGACCTTCAATCTTGGCTTGGGGAGCCATACATGCAAGAGCAAAAAGCCAAATGGACATTCGAGCAGGGCGGCTTTTCCAAAGCGCTGATAGCCTGTGCCCCAATGGGGACGGGCTACCATCTTCACCTCATCAGATTTGGCCGCCATACCGATTTTCCGCTAACGTACGTTTTCGTTCCGTTGGACTTCACACCCCCCAAACTGGCTGCCAAGGATCAGAAGCTGGAAGCCTATCGAGCAGCCCTCAAGGAGCAAGAGACGGTGCTGGCCATGTCCGAAGTCGAGCGCCAGAAGCAGGCCGCCGAGATCCGGAAGCTGGAGGGCTACCGCAATGATCTGTCCGATCAGCTCAATGAGGCCGAAGAACGGCTGCGGGAGCTGGAGCCAGAACCAAAACAGCACTCCCGACCACGGATTCGCTGAGCACCTATGGCACAATAGTTTTTTTGAGAAGCAAGGTTGTGGAGGAAGTGTGGATCCAAGCAAAAGTGGGCAATGGTGGAATGGTGGATGGCAGCGCAGGGGAAAAAGCGAATGGGAAGGTGATAAGAGCTCAAACATCCGATCAGATGATCGTGGCAGCGTCACCTTAATTGAAAAGGGCCAAGGGCATTGGATAGAAAATGACGTTTGCGAAAAACCCATCGACATATTAGCAAACGGTGCTTTTCTATGGACTGAAACCAAGGGAACAGGACACGCCTTCGTTTCCATTCACAAAGAATGGAGCATAGATGCATACACATACGGTAGATATGGCACCCCATCATCATCGCCTGTCGGAGATGGCGTTTTAGTTCACCATCGTTTTGACAAAGCCAGAGAATACTACCAGCAAGAACTATACAGGATGAATGCCAGAGCATTTAAAATAATGGATGTTGACGAAAGCATAGCTCTAGCTATTTTTCAAAAAAAGTGGTTATCAAGCTCCATACAACCAACTGCTGACAGTTTTAAAGAAAGCGGCAGGGTTGTAGATAAATACGATTTAACTGGAAATAATTGCTCAACAACGTCAATAAATGCGTTAAAAATGGCTGGAACCAAGGTTTTTGAAACCACCCTAAATCGCAGCAATCCCAGCATGGTCAGGGCCGTTGGAGCATCCTCCGTAGCAGGTGCGATAGCGGCAAGCGTGGTGGGAGACATGACATACACGGAAGATTTTGTAATCCCTTCATCACTGGAACGACACATGTCACAGCTTGCTTCAAGCTCAAACATGCTTGTCGTTGAGGTTACTTCTCTCATGAAGTCAGCCATCCCAAACACGATGGGAAAAAATCAGATTGAATCCACGGGTTCCGTTGGCGAGACATTGGGAGCAGCTGGTTATGGTTCTGGTTATGTTGGAAATAGTTCAAGCGGATTTTCCCCTGGAACAACTGGCGGCATCTTAGGTGGCAGTAATGATTAAGAAACTATTCTCCATTCTTGGGTTGGCGGCCCCGATTATTATCCACATCGTTGTTATGTCGGTAATATTGGTGTTGGTGTTGTTGAATATAAAATACGGTGTTGAGGCTGAATTAATGAGCACCAATTATTTTTATTTGGTTGATTCGATATATGGAATTGTTCACCTCCTTTATTTTGGCTCGATAATTTCATTTATTGTTTTGTATTTGTCTTTTTGTTTTATTTCTAAATGGATTGGAAATAGAAAACAAATTAAAGCCAACCACATAGAAAACAATAAATGAAGGCATGGCACGTAGCGGCGCTGTTCGCCACAGTGTTCTTCCTGAAAGGGGCTGTGACGCCTCGGGAGGCTGGTTTATGGGCCTGATCGGGCAGCATGACTTCTTCGGGTGGGAGGCCCCCTCATACTTCGAAGGGGCCGCATGGATGGCGGCGTTTGCCGCCCTGCTGCGCTGGGCTCGGCCTTAGTCGGCGGAGAAGCAGGACAGGAGGATGAACAGGAACGGCAGGCCAGTGAAGATCAGCATCACTCCGCCGATGCCCGGATGTGCGCCAAAGGCGGCTGTCAGCAAGGCTACATACCGGGGTATGAATTCCAATGGAACAGTTCTGTGCGGTAAGCCGTTGACCTCCCAAACCGGCAATCAGGGGTGACATGAGTCCCCCAGTGAGAGATGATGACCTTGCGTTGCCGCTACCCAT
>ERZ650300.2400-NODE-2400-length-10069-cov-5.228480_pt1 | contig 10069 bp, 7 predicted proteins | sample MGYA00376236_ERZ650300 | MGnify/ENA primary metagenome ERZ650300 (study PRJEB26733, sample SAMN07839303) | wastewater metagenome | biome: urban; feature: wastewater treatment plant; material: waste water | place: USA: North Carolina | collected 2016-04-28 ... | reverse complement strand
TCTCTCAATAATTTCTATCTTTTTCACCTTTATTGCCTCTACATTATTAATTTTATATTCTATATATCATCTGCCATTTGACTTTTTTCTTCTACAAGTAATATAATATATTTATTACATATGTAGGATTTAGCAGGAGGATTTTATTATGTCACTACCCCAGATTTCAGAAGCCGAATTTGAAGTTATGAAAATTGTATGGAAATATGCTCCCATCAATACAAATGAAATTACAGAAAAACTTACTCTAACTACCAGCTGGAGTCCAAAAACAATTCAAACTCTTATCAAGAGACTTGTTTCCAAAAAAGCTCTTTCCTACGAAAAACAAAGCCGGGTATTTGTCTATACTCCATTAGTCCAAGAAGATGAATATATACGCCAGGAAAGCAATTCTTTTTTAAAGCGATATTATAATGGAAATCTTTCTTCTATGCTGGCTTCTTACCTTGAAGACGATAAGCTCTCTTCAACAGAAATTGATAACTTACGCCATTTATTATCAAAACATCAGAAATAGGAGGTTTTGAATGAGCAACTGGATTATCCACTTTTTAATCAGTAATATCTTCATATGTATTTTTACACTTGTAATAATCGGAACAAAAAAACTTCTGAAAAAATATTTATCTGCGACTACACAGTACCATCTCTGTTTTCTTTTATTTTTACTACTTGCCGTGCCATTTTTTCCTGTACAGATTCATGGCTCACAACTTTTTTCATGGTTACATTTTTTTCAAACTGACTCAGGACTTAACTCTGGTACCGACACGCTATCCGAACTTACCAGTAATACACAAAATATTTTGTTAAACCAGGTGAATGATTTTTCAGTTTCCATCAGTAGTCAATTTTCTGGAGGCTTGAATACCATACTCTTTCTAATATGGATAACGGGTGTTATGATTATGTCAGTCCTCACCCTTCATTCATTAAACTATGTACGTTCCATAAAAAGATCTGCTCTCCCGCTTCAAAATCAGCAGGTAAAAACTATTTATTACAATTGTTTAAAGGAACTTAAAATCTCTCACCCAGTATCAGTCTACAGTACTGCATTTTTAAAATCACCAGTTTTAATCGGAATAATACATCCCAGAATTTACATTCCCATCCATTTAATTTCCGAACTGAATCCTGATGATATGCGTTTTATGCTGCTACACGAATTACAGCATTACCGTCACAAAGATACATTTATTGGCTTCCTCATGGTCATAAGTAATATACTCTACTGGTTTAACCCTTTTGTTTGGTACACTTTAAAAGAAATTCTCTGTGACCGTGAAATAGCCTGTGATTCTGCTGTATTGCAGATGATTTCTGCTGATGAATACCAAGCTTATGGAACTACACTGATTAATTTTGCAGAAAAAATATCCTCTTTTTCCTCTCCACTGGCAGTTGGAATGTCCGGAAATTTCAGGCAGATGAAACGACGTATTCTCAACATCGCCGTTTTTAGGAAAGAAACTCTTTATCAAAAAATGAGAGCATTGATAATTTATCTGGTCATTAGTGCTGTTTTTATTGGATGTACACCCATTTTATCCATTGATGCCTCTACTCAAAGCGTATATCATTTTAGTGATACAGACAAAAATATCTCCCTGTTAGATATATCCGAAACATTTGGAACATATGATGGATCATTTGTTTTGTATGACAATAATTTGGATTCCTGGAAAATATACGATCTTGAAGAAGCCACCAAACGTATTCCGCCAGAGTCTACCTACAAAATATACGATGCATTATTAGGGTTGGAATCCGGAATCATCACACCAGAACACTCTTCCATGACATGGAATGGTGATGCCTTTCCTTTTCCATCCTGGGAAGCTGATCAGGATTTAAACTCTGCTATGCAAAATTCCGTTAACTGGTATTTCCAGGCAATTGATTCGCAGCTCGGAATTAACAGAGTCCAGGAATTTTTGAATAAAATAGAATATGGAAACCAGACAACCAGTTCAAATCTGGATTTATACTGGTCCGATTTTTCATTAAAAATCTCGCCTTTAGAGCAAGTAACATTATTGAAAAAATTTAACACAAATGAATTCCATCTAAATTCCCAAAATGTATTTTCTGTTAAAAATGCTATAAAAATTGCCAGTACACCTAATGGTAATTTCTACGGAAAAACTGGAACCGGTCGTGTCAACGGACAGGATATCAACGGCTGGTTTATCGGATATGTAGAAACTTCCGATAACAGCTATTATTTTGCAACCAATATCCAAAGTGATTCTAATGCAACTGGCAAAAAAGCATTTGAAATCACTTCTGATATCTTAAAAAAATTACATATATGGAATTAACAAATATGAAAGGGCTGATAGTTGTTATCAGTTCTTTCTTTTTATTCTATATTGATATTTGGGAACTTCTTTCGTACCATTATTCAGAATTTTATTCCCCATATATTTAAAACTCTTATCATCGTTGAACTTAACAGTCAGCTCACTTGTAATAACGGCATCATTACATATAAATGTATCACATACAGCATCAACAACCAGCACATTGTTTCCCTCTCCGCTATCTCTTATTTCAACGACCTCCGGTAAAGATGTTCCAAAATAAGTAGGGCTATAATTTAAACAACCTAATCGTTCCCAGTCATAAGTTTGATGTTCCGAATCAAATACTGCCCATTTTTTAATTTGCTCCGCTGTTATCGGCAAAAACTCCATTATCAGATTTTCAAACTCTTCTGCCGGAATTCCACTTGAGTTACCTGAAAACTCATATCTCTCCCCGTATTTCATTCGATATAAATATTCATATAAACCATTATAATCTAACCCTTCCATATCAGATCTATCCCAATCAGAACATAAAAGATTATTCCCCTGATATCCAAGCAAATACACACACCTCTTTGAAACTTCCCTGCATTCATCACTTAAAGGTTTAATTCTTATCATAGAACTGCCATCAACCGCTTCTGATACTTCCGGATACTTTGGAACACATAGCGTATAACCAAACCAGCCTTTTTCTGTATATTTCCATTCTTCTATCCTTGTATACGAAACATATACAATAGATGGATTGTCGTTCATACCCCAAACAGCTTTCACAGCCAGCAAATACATATCTGTCCCATCATAATTGAATTTGAGTCTTTCTATCCCACCATCCCTGTTAATCCTATATAAGACGATATCTCCTGTCAGATCCTGTTCTGCCCTGAAAAGAAATTCTTCCATTTTAGAATAATTAGCCATATTTGAATACGGCGCTGATGTAATAACAGGGACATTTTTTTCCTTTAATACTTCCTGCATTTCTTCCATTACTGTCTCAGAAACTACTACATTCGATGAAGTTCCTTTATCCGCCTTTTGATAAATGGCTTTCATCTGATTCATAACATTCTTACAATCTTCAATAGCTTCTTCTTTCACGACTTCATCTACTGGCAAATCATATCCTCTTTCTTGTACAGCATAATTCGCAGTTTCCTGTGAAATATATTCTAAATCAGCCCCTTTACATTTTGTATTTCCTATGAAAAAGCATCCCAAAATAAATAAAACACTCACCATCTTTTTCAGTTTTCTTTTTGTACTCATATCAATTATCTCCATAACATTCCTCCCACTTTTCGTCTGATAATCTTTCCGTATACCAGGTAACCTCTATTTCTGACCTTGATACATAATTGGATACATATTGAAATCTATCTTTATCTAACAGCCGAATGGTTACGCTATGACAAAACGCCTGATCTAATTCTTTTTGTGGCCATACCGCATTTACTTCCAGTGTTATTGTTCCATCTTGATTTTCTATGTAGGAAACAACTTCCGGATATGGAATATATGGTGTGGGAGCAAAATCATATACGATTCCTCTGGTTCGATACCGATATGTCTGTATTTCTGTGTGAAATACCGTTCCTGTCTGCAGTATCTCTGCGCTTATATTAAAATATTTTTGAAATATCGTTTCAAATGATTCTTTTGGGATTTCATAAGTCTTTCCTTCCTTAAATTCATCAGTTTTTTCTTCCATTGAAAGTAAACGGTCAAAAACATCATAAAAATTTATTCCATCATAATTTTTTTCACTCCAATTAGAAGTAAACAATTTATTAAGTGTATATCCAAAAGGAAGTATATATTTTCGATTCAGCTCCCTGCATTTTTTATTTAACGGCACTACCCGAAAGGCCCGATATCCAGACGGTCCATCATATCCAGCCGGATGATATTCTTCCATAAAGAAATACCCGTTTTCTGTATATTTCCATGAATTAGCTCTAAACTCATGATAATATGTTTCCTGCCAAGTATCCTCTTTCCATTTAAAAGAGCTTACTTCAACGTCTATTTTCCCCTGTTTGGTTTTCAGATCATACCGGATAAAATGATCCCCTGCTATAACTTGAAATATAGTAGTTTTTCCATTCTTCTCTTTTTCTGCTTTTTTCAAAAAATCATCTACTTTAATACTTTGAACCATATCCAGCTGATTGTAGGAATCAATTACTGCATATCCATATTTTCCAAAATAATCCATACTTTTTTGTATTGTACTCAGCTCATATAGTGCATTTTCTTTCGCAGCATTCTCATATATGCTCTGATAGTCTTCTGCCAGCATTTCACACTCTCTGTAAATTTTTTCTTTCGTATCTTCAATTGTCTTTTTCTGCTCTTTCTTTATGCCACATCCACTACAGACAGCAAGAAAAATAACTCCCACAAATATTTTCCAAATTTTTTTCATATCATTTTCCTCTTACATTTGTAATATTTAAAGGTAAAAATTATTCATTACCAAGATATTCATCCAGTATCGCCTTATCCTTTTCCACCACATAACCGCTTCCTCCAATATCTTTCACATTCTCTACCATACTGATGAGCAAAATAGGATTCTTTGTATCTCTATCTGTAGTAAAAACTGTAAACCAGCCAATTTCTGTTCCAGATGTATCTTCTTTTGTAGCTTTCAGTTCCGCTGTTCCGGTTTTTCCTGCTAATCTAATGTCTTCCCGGCATGCTCCATAACCAGTTCCTTCCGGGTTATTCACTACACCCTCTAACCCCTCCATAACCTCCGAAACAATTTGTGGTGAAAAAGCATCTTTTATCCAGATTTCACTGGAAGTGCTTCCACCATCCGCGTGAAGATATGGCTTTATCATATTTCCATCATTTAGAAAAGCCGTATAAATGCTTGCAAGATGCAAAGGATTTACCAGAATCTGTCCCTGTCCATACCCACTGTCAGCAAGCTGGATTTCTGTTTCTATCTTGTCCATATTAGAATATTGGGACTCTGACATTTTAATATCAAATGGAAGTTCCTGATTAAATCCTATTTGATTTAGAGACTGCATCAGTTGATCCGCACCAATTTTTAATGCTGCTTTTGCAAAATAAATATTATCTGAATAAATAAGCGCATTTTTCAAGATCACAGGTTCATAATCATGAAGTGTAGTCACTGTATAATCTCCCCACGAGGAATCTTTCTGCCACGCCAGACCCTCATTTCCAAAATCGTCATTTGCAGTAAATGCCCCCACTTTTAATCCAATTGCAGCAATTACAGGTTTAAAAGTTGAGCCAGGACACCATGTCTGGCGAAAGCGGTTGTATAAAGGCCTGTCTTCATTTTCATTTAATGCACTCCACTGGCTGTTGTCCATTCCACGTACAAAATCATTATTATCATAAGATGGCGTACTTACCAACGCCAATACTTCCCCTGTATAAGGATTCAAAGCTACAGAACATCCTCTGTCTTCTTTAAATTGTTCATAAAGAGTACTTTGAAGATCACCATCAATCGTAGTATGGATATCTTCTCCATCTTTTCTAGGCTCATATGCAATAACACTTTTTTTATTTCCATTTGCATCTACAATACAGATTTCACACCCATCTGTTCCTTTTAGTTCTTTTTCATAAAGCGTTTCCAGTCCAGTCTTTCCAATCACACTGTTTGTACGATACCCTTCCCCTTTATGTTCCTGCAAATCTTCGGCTGTAACCGCCTGTACATACCCTACCAGATGAGAGGCAGCTTCTTTTAGATAATAAGTTCGTACTTTTACATCAGATAACATAATACCTGGAATCTTCAATAATGTGTCCTGCTTTTCTTTTTCTTCCAGAACAGTTTTATCCGGATTCACTGTCAGAAGATCGACCTCTTGTATTTTAGGAATTGTTGCTACTGGTACAAAAGAATCTGCTTTTACCCAATCGGCTTTTAACTTATCCTCAATTTCGTCTGCTCCAATTCCAAGATACTCTGCCAGTTTTTTTATTGTATCTTCCCTGTTCTCCATTCTGCCCGGAACAATTCCTACCGAAGATGCAGTTCCCTCTCCAGCCAGCTGGCGACCATTTCTGTCTAAAATATTTCCTCTTTTTGCCTCTTCTAACGTTACCTGAACTTTATCCGTTGCAGATAACTCTGGAAAAATCAACTGATCCTGCCAGATTAAATGATATCCTGTCCAGTTATGTGAAAATACCGCATTGTTGGTAAATTCTACATTTCCTGCAGCAGTCTGCATATTTGTTGTATAGGAAACTGCCGCATTTCCGTTTTCTTGTCTTTTTACTGTAATATCGGTTATGGACAGATCAGACATCTCAATGCCTTCATATATTTTAGAATTTCGTTCTATAAATTCTTCCTTACTGTTCATGCTGCTTTTTTTCTGATCCAGCATGGCATACATTTGCTCATATTCCCCTTTTTCAATATATTTCATATATTCCATTAGTCTTTTTTCAGGAACATTACAATTCATTATTGTTACAATACCGATTCCACCACCAATCAATATACCGCTAAATAAAACTATTTTTGTAATAATCTTCGTGTGTTTTTTTCTTTTCTTTTTTCTCATATAGTTTTATTTCTCCTTTTTTCATATTTTCTTAAATATTACACTTGTAATATTTAAACGTCAAGCTTTTTCTTAGGTTTATATATGTAGACAAGAGAAAAGATTTGCATAAAAAAGAAAGGGCATCTCAAAGCCCTCTTTGATAAAGAACTTTACCGACACCCTGAGGTAATGGTTTCTCCGGATGTTTCCCAAACGCTATAATCACTCTCCAGAAGAACCAAAAACGATTTTTAATTTTCTCTCAGAAAAAAAAGAACTACTCTAAATCTGCTGATCTTTGAAATAACCCTGCTCGTTTCTTATAATCACAAACATATTCAGGCAACACATTCTTTGCTGGCAGATTATTATAGCGGAAAACGCAACAAATCCCTTTATTAACTTTTGTTCCATATATTTCCTGTACCAATCCTATTGTTTCATCATCTGAACAAAAGCTCTTCGGAATCTCCCTACAATCCCTGATAATAACGCAAATCTGTTTACTATGTCCTCTCTGTCAGTATACAAGCCAGCTAATCTCTTTATTATAGTATCTAAATACTTCTTCCCAATTCCACTACTCAAAATTTCTTCAGTCACTGTTTCTGCAGATGTGTTTTTATATCAGCCAGAGTTTCCCTGGCTGAATTCTTCCAATATATACCTGTTAACACTTCTCAATGCTGACACTTTTTCCTTCGCTTCTCATCTTTCACCTGCTATACTGCACTCTGGCTTGAATTCATTCCCTCTCTTCCAGTTCCGATTTATAATCTTCCAAGTCCATAAGAAAAGTCTCATAGCCTTCATCACTCATGCAGAACAGCTTTCTTAGGGTATTGCAGACAAGCACGATCATATCCGCATCCCCTTTTAGAAATGGAATGATATGGTCGATTGCTTCCATTGTGTCATTTCTGTTTCCTTTATCAAACATTGCCGTTACTGAACATTCGTCTGTATCAAAGTTCATTGCCAGATTCATCATAATTCTACATCCCCCTTCTTATGTGCTTTGGATTTTTCAGTTGCCATTTCTTTCTGCTCCTGTGCTTTTGCTCTTGCCTGGAACTCTTTTAACGACTGCAGCACGGATTTTTTCAGTTCCCCTTTTCCACCCTGTGCAGGCTCTTTGTTTTGTTCCCGGTTCGATTCTACTGATACGGATTCTTTCTTGACTGGTGCTTCTGAAACTTCCTGTTTCACTTCCACAGTCTGTTCTGCTTCCTGCACTTTTCCATGTTTCTCATTCAGATACTTTTCCATATCGTTAATTGCTTTCTGTACCAATGGACTTTCCTTATAATGCTGAATCATATCCACATCTTCCCGGTCAACTTTTCCCAGTCGCATAAGATCATACGGTCCGTCATAATCACTTCCATCATGCAGTTCAAATCCAACACCTTTTATTCCATTCATGCGATCTGCAGGAATCGTTTCATAAATGCGTAGTGCTTCTTCCATAGTAAGATTCTCATGATACTCACCCATAACAGGAAATTCCATACACTCCGCAACATAAAAAGTGATCGTGGCTTCTGGCTGTTCCTGCTCTGGCTGTCTGGTAAAAACAGAAAGTATTTCTGCATTTTTCAGACGTGAAAGTAATGACTGGGCAGTGACTACATCGCTGTCTATATCCGATTCTTCTGCCACCTCAGTCAGCCAGTCTTTTAAACCTGCTGTATCCTTGTTCAAAATATCCTCTGTAATTTTCTCGACCTGTTCTTCCCTATTTTCAACACTATCTTTATATTCATAAGTATCATACTCATAACTAAAATTATCCAAGTCCACTGCGAGTTTCTTGATTTCCTGCTGATCAAGATAGGCTTCCGATTCCTTTATATACTCTGACAGAGTAATTCTTTCTTCTAAGATTGGGTTAATGTCTACTTTAATGCCTGCTATTGCCATACCATACGAATTCAATTCGTTAAAAAAACTATCCTCCCGAATATTTCCCCGATAAGAAAGCACCACATCAAGATCAGAATCTGCACGATACAGGTCATCTCTGCTTCTGGAACCATGTACTCTCGCCCCAATCAATGTAACTTCATTTTCCAGTCCCATTTCTTCCAGAACAGCTCTTGCATGAAATAAAACTTCATATTCAATTTCTGCCCTCCCCATTCCATTCAATGCTGTTTCACATCTGCCAAGTTCCGAAGTGAATCGAACATCTCCACTGGCCAGCACTTCTTTAGAATGACTGATTACCTTATCCCGAAACTCCCTGTCATCAACTTTTACACATTCAACATCTTCCAATCCTTCATTTTTCAAGCTGGCATACATTGCTTTCTGAATAGAATCTTCTGGATTTCCACAGGCATCTCCTGAAATTTCATGAAGTTCCTGATCATAAACCAGATATTTATAGCCTTCCTCAGTCGGTTGCACTGTTAAATACATACCAGACATTTTAAATTGTACGGTTATTCCCTCATAATTTTTTAATGCCGCTTCCCTGTCATAACCATCAAAAAAAGCCTTTGGGCAAGTACGTTCAAATTGTATCTTCTCCAGTCTCTCTTCTTCTGCATATTCAATTTCTGCATACATTTCTTCATAATCCATCACGCTTGCATCTTCTATCGAAAGTCCTTCCTCTTCCAAAATATTCTCCATTGCTTCAGTAATAGAAATAGTCGGATCATCATAAACGCCGCCATCCAGTTCCAGATAATCTTTATCATAGAATGTATAATCATAACCATCTTCTACCGTCTGAATTGTAAAATACTGATCTCCAATCTGGTATGCTATCTCTGTATCATGCACTGCCAGACTGTTTCCTATCTCTTTAAAAGTATTGTATATCTGCGGATTCAGCCATCCTTCCACTTCCTGGCAATCATAAATCAATGTATCTATTCCATTCTTACACTGAATAAAATCAAGACTACCTCGCAACGGTGCTGTATTTTCAATTCCAAGAGCTTTCATTTTATGATTAGGCAGAGAGTAATATGCTCCAAGGGCAGCTCCCAAATCCTTATATCTCTCGATCTTCATCCCACCTTTTGCTGCCAGATCTTCGATCACATAATATTGATCAATATAATATCGAGTGCGAACAAGGGGAACATGGTATCCATTTTGCTATGGATAATAACCTTTCTCCTGAGCGCTGGGATGCTCGCGATTATCACATTAACCACGCCCAAGGCGTTGCTAGTATTGCCG
>ERZ650300.2399-NODE-2399-length-10069-cov-9.846814_pt1 | contig 10069 bp, 9 predicted proteins | sample MGYA00376236_ERZ650300 | MGnify/ENA primary metagenome ERZ650300 (study PRJEB26733, sample SAMN07839303) | wastewater metagenome | biome: urban; feature: wastewater treatment plant; material: waste water | place: USA: North Carolina | collected 2016-04-28 ... | reverse complement strand
AGTTACTGAAAATACAAGATGAGAAGCAATATTTTTATTTTCAAGAATTTTATTTTTTATCCATGCAATAAATGTTGTGTTATTTATAGATTCTAATGATAAATTTATTGAAATATCATGTTCAATATTTTTTACGATTATATGTCTGATTACTTTTTCAATAACTTTTTTATCAAAATCAACTATTTTCTCATATTTTTCTGCAATAGAAACAAAAGTTCCAATGGGAATGCTATTATTATCTTTATCTTTGATATTTGTAAATGCTTCTTGCATAACAATTTTATTTTCAAGGCTATTTAAAATTTTACAATCACCGATGTAATTAACATCAAATTTAGAGTTATTAATAATATCAAAAACTAAATCTCTCCATGATTCCATATCCCTTGAAAGCTCATTTGTATCAGTTATAAAAAACTCATTTGTTCCAATTAAAGTAGCTTTTTCATAAGCTTGAGTAGCACTTTGTAGAATTTCAGGAATAGTTCCAATTGGATTAAATGGTGTTCCTCCAATATGAACAATCTCTTTTTTGTTAAATTCAATTGCTAATTCTTCAAATTTATTTTGTAATAGTTTTGTAAATTTAATTGCTTCTTCATACGTTAAATTTTTAGCAATTAAAGCAAATTCCGAACCAAAAAATCTATATGCATTTGTTTGTAAATTGTCTTCTGATTTTGCATGTCTTAAAATATCTCCAAATTTTTTAATGAAATTATTTACTTCATTTGTAGTATGTGATTTTGCAAAAGAGGCTAAGTCTGCAATTTTTATTACAAAAACATAACCTGTTGATTTATTTATAAACATTTTTTTCATATCTGTATCAAAATTTTGTTTTAAACAAAGACCTGTTAAATTATCAGAAGATAGTTTTTTACTTAAATTTTCAAGTGTGTGATTTAATCTATTTATAACCGCTTCAATTTTAGTTGACATGTCATTAAAAGCTATTGCTACTGCTTTTATTTCAGTTGTCCAAGGAAGTTCTTTGATTTTCCCAAATTTTCCACTTGCTATGTTATGTGCAAGTTTCTCTAGCTTTTTAAGTGGTTTTAAAATATATTGAACAAAAATAAATAAAATTATCATAGAAATAATAAAAGCAATAGTTGCATAAATTACAGCACCTTTTGCTTGGTCATAAAGTTTAGCATAAGCATCACCAGCATTTGCACTTACATAAATAATTGCTGTTGTTTGCCATCCGTTACTTATTTCACTTGATGTTTCATCTAATTCAATAGGAATCAAACTAATAAACCATTGTGGAATATAATCAAATTTTACATCTCTTGATACTCTAACTAAAACTTTATCTATATTCATTGGAATACTTTTTTCAATTTTCTTACCAGCAATATTTGTTGCTAAAAAAGAAATAATCACATTATCATTACTTCTAAAATTCTCATTTGGAGTAAAAATATATGTATTTTCTACTCCTGAAGTAGATACTTTTGTATTTTCAGTCTTTTGTTCAGTTGGATTTTCTAAGGCATTTAATTCATTTTCCATACTTGAAATAGAAGTTAATACTTCAATCTTTCCTATTTTCTCATCAACTTTTACATTAGAAATTTCCCATTTATCTGCTTGTAAATCTATAGAGTTTTTTATTAAATCACTATCCTTTATAGAAAAATAAGAGTTCTCTAAACGAATTTCTTTATAAAATCCTCTATTAGCGATTGCATTTATTGTAGATTCTATTTCGGGGTCATTTTTATCTTTTAAGAGACTCTTTAGACTCATTCCTAATAAAGTTGCAGTATCTTGAGCTTTTGTTACTGATTCAGTTTCTAGATATTCTTTAGTATTATTAACACTAATAATAAAATTACCTGTAAAAATCATAAAAAATATGATTGATATGATTATATATAACTGTTTAGATAAAGACATTTTGTATTCCTTTTTTAAAATCTATCCATTAAATCTTTCCAAGATTTAAGATTATTATCACCAACTCTTGCTTCACCTTTTGTTTTCGCTTGCCATAGTCCAGAAGCATTAAAACTATAAACAGGTTTTAAATCAGTTCTTTTTGATGCTACTTGTAATACTTTGTCAATATTATCTAAAACAACCGGTTCCATTCCAACTTTATGATAATAGGTTAAAACCATATGTGCTTCTTCAAAAGCAGTATTTGATTTTTTATAAGTAACATAGGTAATTCTTAGTTTTTCATCTGGTATACCTAATTTAATTAAAGAAAAATACTTGGCGATAGCATAATCTTCACAATCTCCTGCACCACTTCCCATAAATTCAAAAGGTGTTGCCCAATAATCTTGCTTTTTCCAATGAATTGAATCTGACATATAAGTAATTTGATTAAAAAAATCATTTACATTCTTGATTTTATTTAAAATACTTTCATCTTTTGATGTTTCCATCATTGAATCCCACTCTTCAACACGATTTTTACCCTGTGTACCAAATTTATTTTCGATGGCATTTAGTTGAGATTGGTCAATATTAAAAGTTTTTGAGGCAGTTGAAAAAAGAGAAGAAAAAGAGATAAGTACAAAAGATATAAATAATATTTTTTGCATCTTACCTCCTTTTTTTAATATTTATAATAGCAAATATTTTATTAAAAATAAATACGATTATTTTAAAAGATTTTTTACTTCATCCGCTGAAATTTTATCACTATCGTATTTTATTGCAATTACATTTTCAGTATTATTTATATACCACTCTTCAATAGCTTTGTTTGTTAATTTATCAGAATTTTGTAAATGGTACTCATCAAGACTTAAATAAACAAATTTTTTCTTAGCTGGATTTGGCATAGTAACAATTAAAATTGCCCATAAAACACAAACAACGGCAATTACAACTACTAAAGTATCCATTGAAGCGCTTTCATAAAAAGCCCCTCCTAGAAGTCCACCTAAGAAAGTTCCAACATAACCAGCAGCTGTGAATATTCCTAAAACTAAACCTCTTTGATGAACTTTTGCGAATTTTGAAGCAAGTGATTGCATAATTGGTTCGTGCATATTAAATCCAATAAAGAAAACAACAACACCAATTACAAAAACAGTTGCATTTGAACTAAATCCAATAATTAAATATGAAATTGCAAAAAGAATTATTCCAACTATTAAAATCTCTTTGAACTTACCTTTTTTCTCAGCTAATACAGCAGCTGGTCCCATAGCAAGTATTCCAAAAATCATAGCTGGAAGGTAAACTTTCCATAACTCTGACATTTGCCAATCGAAGTGTTTGATTAAAGTCATTGGAATAATCATAAATGCAAAAGTCATTAAACCTTTTTGTAAAAAGTTTGTAATGTTCATTTTGATTAGATTTGGATTTCCTAAGATTTCACCTAATTTTGCTTTCGCACTATATGTGTGAGTTATTTGTGGAGGATTTGGAACAAATTTTACTAAAACAAAAATAGAAACAAGTGCTAAAACTAATGTAATATAAAATAAAGATTCAACACCAAAAGCAGCTCCAATAGTAGGACCTGCAATCATAGAAATAGCAAATGCAAAAGCAATAGATGAACCCATAACTGCCATTGCTTTTGGTCTTTGTTCTTCTTTTACTAAGTCACTAATCATCGCAGTTACAACTGCTCCAATAGAACCAGCCCCTTGTAAAAGTCTTCCAAAAATTAAAGAGTAAATATCTGTTGAAACTGCACAAATGATTGAACCAATTGCAAAAAGCAATAGACCCATTATAATAGTGCCTTTTCTTCCCATTTTATCACTTATTATTCCAAATGGAATTTGAAATAACATTTGAGTTAATGCATAACCACCAATTACAATTCCAACTAAAGTTGTTGTTGCACCTTCTAAATTTATAGCATATACTGATATTACGGGTAAAACTAAAAATAGACCAAAAAATCTTAGAGCAATAATAGCACTAAGAGGTAAAACTGATTTAATCATATATAATCCTAAACATATTATAATTTTGTGCGATTATAGTCAATTATAGTTAATAATAGGTTGAAAAGCTTTTAAAAGGATAATGTAGTGAAAATAGTTTTAGCTTCGGCAAACAAGGGAAAAATAGCAGAGTTTGAAAAACTAATGCCAAATGATGAAGTGATTGCTTTTAGTGAAATTTTAGGGCAAATTGAAATAGATGAAGACCAAAATAGTTTTAAAGGAAATGCTATAAAAAAAGCTAGAACAATTTATGATTTGTTAATTGAAAAAGGCTTTGATAATGATGTTATTGTAATTTCTGATGATTCAGGAATCACAGTTCCAGCACTAAATAATGAACCTGGAATTTATAGTGCTAGATATGCAGGATTAAATGCAAGTGATAAAGAAAATAATGCAAAATTAATAGAAAATTTAAACAAACAAAATTTAGAAGAAACACCAGCATTTTATTCAGCTTGTATAGCAATTATTTATAAAAATGAAACTTACACAGTTCATGGTTGGTTGCATGGAGTTGTAATAAACAAAGAGATAGGTGAGGGTGGTTTTGGATATGACCCTATGTTTATTCCTGAAGGTTTTGAGCAAACTTTAGGTGAGTTAGGATATGAAGTAAAAAAAGAGTTCTCTCATAGAACAAAAGCTTTGAATTTAGCTATGAAAGTTTTAGATGTTATTCTTTAAGATTAAAAAAGATCTTGAACAAAAACTATACATAAATAAATATCTAAATCATGATTTTTTAGTATAAACTTTTTATTGAATTAAGAGGAGTTAATACAATGAAATATTTATATATTTTAAAGGTTGGGACAACATTTCCTAATACTAAAGAGAAGTTAAATGATTTTGATATTTGGATTTTAAGATTTTTTAAAAATAAAAATATTAAAGTAAAAGTTATTGATATATTAAAAGGTAAGAAATTACCTAAAATTATTTCTTCGAGAGGCTTTATTATTACAGGCTCTCATTGTATGGTAACAGATGAATTATATTGGAGTATAAAACTTGAGAAATATATTCAAAATATAGCAAAAACAAATATACCACTTCTTGGTATTTGTTATGGTCATCAACTTATAGCTAAGGCTCTAGGTGGTAAGAGTGATTTTAATAAAAAAGGAAAAGAAATAGGGGTTGTTGTTATTCAAAAAAATTTAAATAATTATAATGATCCTATATTAAAAAATTTTCCAAATAAATTTTATGCTTATGAAACACACTATCAAACAGTTGTAAAACTTCCAACTTTTTCAAAAATTTTGGCGAAGAATAATCAAGATAATCATCAAGCTGTACGATATTCAAAGAATATTTGGGGTGTACAATTTCATCCAGAGTTTGATAAAGAAATTATGAAAGAGTATATTTTAAATCAAGAAAATGATTTATTGAAACTTAACTTTGATATAAATAAACTACTTTTGGATTTAAGAGATTGTGAAATAAGTAACAGAATACTTGCAAATTTTTGGAAAATAATAACACAAAATTAAAATTTTTTATCTAATTTTAATTATCCTTTCATGCACTGAAATATCATAATCTTTTGCTTTTACAAAAACATTTATAGTGAAAATAGAGTTGTTTTTCTCTATTTTTGCATAAATCTTAAATAAATCATCTTCTATCTCAAAATCATTTATATTTGTCAAATCTATATTTTTTAAATAATCTTTCAAAAAGTTTTTATGATTTTTTGCTTGAATGTATAAATATTGGTTTGTTATATTTTCAGCTCTTAATGATTTTGTTTCTAAAATAAAAATACCTAAAATAGAAAAAAGAGTTATTAAAACTATTGTTATTAGAAGTGTATAAGATTTTTTCATTGGGCAAATTCCCAATTTTGAATGATTTTATTATCTAAATTTATAAATATGATTACTTTATTTCCTGATTTATTTAATTTAAACTCTTTTACATTTTTTAGAAGTAAAGAGCTTTTAAAATAAAGATTTTCATTTGAAAAGCTAAAATCATCTATTTGATTTAGGTGTTTCTCAAAAAATATTTTAGTTGATAACATATCGATTTTTTGAATTTCAAGCTCTTGATTTACTTTATTTTCAAAAAATAACTCTTTTGTAAAAAGAGTAGAATAAATAATTACAATTGAAGAGATGATTAAAGTTAGGATTACTTCAAGAAGTGAAAAACTATTTTTCATATTTAAAGATTTTCATATCTTCATTTTCAAATAAATAGCTTGAAACTGTAATATTTTCGATTGTAGTTTGATTTTTTATAATTTGAAGATTTTTATTTATTTTAGAAAAAGTTGAATATTCTTTTGTATCAAATTTGTTTTCTAATTCATTTAGCAACATAAAGTTTTTATGGTTTGTAACATCTTGATAAGTGGAATAAAAAAATCCACTTATCACAATAGATAAAAGTGTAATACTAATTAATGTTTCAAGTAGTGTAAAACTATTTTTTACCAAGTTCATTAGCTTTTTTGTGTGCTGCTTCAATTGCTTTCATCATTGCACTTCTAACACCTGCATTTTCAAGTTCAGCATAACCAGCAGCTGTTGTTCCTCCTGGACTCATAACTGAGTCTTTGATGATTGCAGGATGAGAGTGTTTTAGTAAAGAAGCCGTTCCACTAAATAATCCTTGAACCAATTGAGTACTAAGATGTCTATCTAATCCCTCTTTTACTGCACCATCTGTTAATGCTTCAGCAATTAAAGCTAAAAATGCAGGTCCACTTCCTGCAACGGCTGTTGCAATATCTAAATGGTCTTCAGTATTTACCCAAATAGCTTGTCCAATACTAGAAAATATTTCAGTTGCAACTGCTTTTGCTTCAAGATCACCAGTCATTGTCGTCATAGAATTTTGAACAGAAGCAGCTATATTTGGCATAGTTCTTATATAGTGTTTTGCTTTTATATGTTTTTTTAGAAATTCAAGTTTTGTTCCAGCTAAAATTGATAATAAAGCATTTGCATTTCCTGTAAGTCTTGCAGAAACACTTTCAAGTGCATATGGTTTTACACAAAAAATCACTGTTTTTCCTGTTATATCTTCATTTTCATCTAATGCTTTTATTGTAATTTGTGGAATTCTTTCTTGAATAGTTTTTAATTTTTCTACATCTCTTCCGATGATTTCCACTTCATGATTTTTCACTAAACCTCTTGCTAATGATTGAGCCATAATACCATTACCAATTAATGTAAGTTTCATTATATTGCCTTTTTTTAATTATTTTGTCCAATTATAGCAGATAATTCCTAAGCTACTATTAGATAGAATACTACTTTTATGAGAAAGGATGTTTGAAAAATGAATAAAAGCTTTAAATTAAAAAATTTATTATTGATAGCTTGTGCTGCTTTAGTATTTACTGCGTGTTCGAGTAAAGAGGAAGAAGAGTACAATAAACCTGCACTTTATTGGTATAACAAAATGTTAACACAGATTGCTTCAGGTGATTTAGATAAAGCTGATGATACTTATACATCACTTGAAAGTGAACATAGAAATACACCTTTTGTTCCAACTGCTATGCTTCTTTTAGTAAATGCGCATATTGATGAAGAAGAGTATGCACTTGCAAACTTCTATTTAGATGAATATATTAAAAGATTTAGTTTAAGTAAAGATATTGATTATGCTAGATATTTAAAAATCAAAGCAAACTTTTTAGGATTTAAATATCAATTTAGAGATCAACAACTAATTGAAGATACATTAGCTCAAATTGAAGATTTTAAAGAAAAATATAAAAATTCACCATATATGCCTTTAGTTGACACAATCAATTCAAGATTATTTATGGCAAAAGCTTCAATGGACAAAGAAATAGCTGACCTTTATACAAGAAGAGATAAAGAATTAGGAACAGCATTTTATAATGAAAAAGTAAAAAAATCTTGGGTTGATCCACAAGAAATAGAACCTGTGAAAGTACCTTGGTACAGAGCAATTTTTGAATAAGTATATATGATTTTATGGAGATAATTAAATGGAATTAGAAAATTATGATGAATTTCCACAAACTATACCTTTAATAATAGAAGATGATATATTTTTATACCCTTTTATGATTGCTCCTTTATTTTTAAGTAATGAAGAAAATATTAAAGCAGTTGAATATGCTATTGAACATAACAAACTTGTAATTGTTACTGTTTCAAAACATGGAAAAGAAGGAAAAAGAGAAGCAGACTCTTTCTATGATGTAGGAGTTGTTGGAAATATTATGAGAAAAGTAGCTTTACCAGATGGTAAAATAAAAGTACTTTTCCAAGGTTTAGTAAAAGGACATATTTCAGAATTTACAAAAGAAGAATCTTTATTTGCAAAGGTTGATATTTTAAAAAGTGAACCTTCAAATGAAGAGAGTATTAAATCAGTAATCGAAGTTTTAATAGACAATGTAAAAAAACTATCAAGATTAAATATTAAATTTCCAGCTGATTTAGTAAAAACAATTGAAGAAAATGATGATGCAACAAGAATTGCAGATTTAATTTCATCAGTTTTAAAAGTAAAAAAAGATGAAGCTTATAAATTATTTGCCCAAACAAATATTGAACAAAGATTATTTGATATTATTGAAGTAATTAAAAAAGAGATTGAATCTTTTAAAATTCAAAAAGAAATTACTCAAAAAGTAAACTCAAAAATTGAAAAAACTCACAAAGATTACTTTTTAAAAGAGCAAATTAAAGCTATTCAAAAAGAACTTGGAAGTGATAATCAAAAAGATGCTGAGATAAAATCTTATAAAAAGAAATTAAAAGCTAAAAAAGAGTTTATGCCAAAAGAGGCTTATAAAGAGACTAAAAAACAGATTGAAAAGTTAGGAAGAATGAATCAAGATTCTCCTGATGCTTCATTACTTCAAACTTATGTTGAACAAGTTTTAGATATTCCTTTTGGTGAATATGCAAATGAAAAAATTTCGGTAAAAAATGTTGAAGAACAATTAAATAAAGACCATTATTCACTTGTAAAACCTAAAGAGAGAATCTCTGAATATTTTGCTGTTAAACAACTTTTAGAGCAAAGAAAGATTGAAGATTTAAAATCAAAAGGTACAGTTTTATGTTTTGTGGGACCTCCAGGTGTGGGTAAAACTTCATTGGCAAACTCTATTGCAAAAGCATTACAAAGACCACTAATAAGAATTGCTCTTGGTGGAATGGAAGATGTAAATGAATTAAGAGGTCATAGAAGAACTTATGTTGGAGCAATGCCTGGACGACTTGTAAAAGGTCTTATTGATGCAAAAAAAATGAATCCAGTAATGGTTTTAGATGAGATTGATAAACTTGGGAGTAATCATAGAGGTGATCCAACAGCTGTAATGCTTGAGATTTTAGACCCTGAACAAAACCATGAATTTAGAGATTTATATCTGAATTTCCCACTTGATTTATCACAAGTTATTTTTGTATCAACTGCAAATGATGCTAGAAAAATTCCAGCACCACTAAGAGATAGAATGGAGTTTATTGAAATTTCTTCATATACTCCAAATGAAAAATATCATATTGCAAAAGATTATTTGATTCCTCAAGAGTTGGCAAAACATGGGCTTCAAAAAAGTGAAGTAAATCTTAATAAAGCAACTGTTGAGATGATAATTTCTAAATATACAAGGGAAGCTGGAGTTAGAAATCTAAGACGAGTTTTCTCAAAACTATTTAGAAAAGTTGTAAAACAGATTTTAAATGATGATACAGTTGAAAAAGTAACTATTGGAACAAAAGATTTAAAAGCATATTTAGATAATCCAATTTTTGAAATTGACCCAGCTGATAAGAAAAATTCAATTGGAATTGCAAATGGACTTGCTTGGACTTCTGTTGGTGGAGATGTTTTAAAATCAGAAGCTATTAAGTTAAAAGGAAAAGGTAGTTTATCTGTAACTGGAAACTTAGGTGAAGTTATGAAAGAGTCTTCAAGAATTTCATATTCAGTTGTAAAAGTTTTAATTGATAATGGAACTTTAAAAATTGATGATAAAATCATTCCAAAAACTCCACAAGAAGAGACAGATAAAATAAAAGTTGATTCAAGTGAAGTTTACAAAAGATTTGATATTCACTTACATATTCCAGAGGGTGCAACTCCAAAAGATGGACCAAGTGCTGGAATTACAA
>ERZ650300.2397-NODE-2397-length-10083-cov-10.326486_pt1 | contig 10083 bp, 6 predicted proteins | sample MGYA00376236_ERZ650300 | MGnify/ENA primary metagenome ERZ650300 (study PRJEB26733, sample SAMN07839303) | wastewater metagenome | biome: urban; feature: wastewater treatment plant; material: waste water | place: USA: North Carolina | collected 2016-04-28 ... | reverse complement strand
TTGCTTGTTTTACAAACTCTAAAATAATAGGATTTGGTGTCTCTAAATGTGATGTAAATTCTGGGTGGAATTGAACTCCAACAAACCAAGGATGATCTTTTAATTCCACAGCTTCAATTAAACCATTTGATTGACCTGAAATAATCATTCCAGCAGCTTCTAATTGTTCTTTATATTTTGGATTTGCTTCATATCTATGTCTATGTCTTTCGTAATAAATCTCATCATTACCATAAGCTTTTTGTAAATGAGTTCCTTTTAATGGCTCAAATGGATATTCACCAAGTCTCATTGTTCCACCCATTGGTGATTCGTGAGTTCTTAGTTGTTTATTTCCACTTTGGTCAATAAATTCATCAATTAAATAGATTAAAGGATTTTTTGTATCTGGATCAAATTCAATAGAGTTTGCATCTTCAATTCCTAATACATTTTTTGCAAATTCAAGAATTGCTAATTGCATTCCAAGACAAATTCCAAGATATGGAATATTGTTTTCTCTTGCATATTTAATCGCAGCTAATTTACCATTAACTCCTCTTTGTCCAAATCCACCAGCAACTAAAATTCCGTCAGAATTTCCTATAATATCGTAAGCTCCAACATCTTCAATTCTTTCACTATCACACCAATTAATATTAACTTTTGTATTAAGATGAGCTCCTGCGTGAATTAATGCTTCAATTAATGATTTGTAAGACTCTTTTAAATCTAAATATTTTCCAACAAATGCAATTGTAACTTCATCTTGTGGAACTAAAATATTTTTAACTAAAGTATCCCATTTTTCCATATTTGGTTTAATTTTAATATTAAAATGTTCAGATAATGGAGTTAAAATTCCTTCTTTTATAAAGTGTAAAGGAACTTGATAAATAGATTGAGCATCACCAGCTTCAATAACTGCATTTCTATCAATATCACAAGATAATGCTAATTTTTCTTTTAAACTTTTTGGTAACTCTTTTTCTGTTCTACAAACTAACATATGTGGAGTAATACCAATTCTTCTTAACTCTTGAACAGAGTGTTGAGTTGGTTTTGTTTTTAACTCACCAGCCGCTTTGATATAAGGAATTAAACTCACATGAATATTCATAGTATTTGATTTTGGAAGTTCATGTCTGATTGCTCTAATCGCTTCCATAAATGGTAAACCTTCAATATCTCCCACTGTTCCACCAAGTTCAATGATTAAAAAATCATTGTCTTCAGTTGCCGCATAAATTCTTTCTTTAATTTCATCAACAACGTGAGGAATTACTTGAATAGTTTTACCTAAGTAACCACCTTCTCTTTCTCTTTTTATTACGCTTTGATAAACTTGTCCAGTTGTAAAACTATTTTTTGCAGTTAGAGTTTTATCTATAAATCTTTCGTAGTTTCCTAAATCTAAGTCTGTTTCAGCTCCATCTGCTGTAACGAAAACTTCCCCATGTTCTAAAGGACTCATTGTTCCTGGATCCACATTTAAGTAAGGGTCGATTTTAAGCATACTCACTTTAAAGCCTGATTGTTTTAATATTGTTGCAATAGAAGCAGAAGTTATACCTTTTCCTAGTGAACTAAGAACTCCACCTGTTACAAAAATGAATTTTGTCATTAAAAATACTCCATGAAATAGTTAATAAATATATAATCGCGATTATAGCTAAGTTTAGTTGATAAGTAAGTTAAGTTAGGCTAGATAAGAGAAGTCTCTTATCTAGGTTTTATGGTTTTAATTTATCTAGTCTAGGATAGATAAATACGGCTTTTCTAAATACTACAACTTTTGTTGGATCTTCTTTAGCAAAAGCTTTTAATGTTACTGTTATTGGAGTATCTTTAGTATTATCACTTACTAAGATTTTATCTGTTTCTAGAATAACTACTTTTTTTGCAAGTTTTCCAGGACTTAAAGTAAATGGCTCAAATCTATCAATTTTTATATCTGGATTATCAACAATTTCTAATACATAAGTTAAAGGAACAGATTCTGTATTTTGGAATAATAATACAAAATTATTTGCTACAACTTGATTTTCTTTTACTTTGTATAATTCAGTAGTTTTGTTTACATTTAAAAGCATATTTTCTTTTTCACCACCCATTACAAATAAAAGACCAATTACAACAACTAATGCAACAAAATACATAATAGTAGATTTTCTAACCATTTTTGTAGGAATGTTGTTTTTAATTGCATTTGTACTTGACCATTGAACAAGTGAAGGTTTTCCTAATTTCCCCATAACATTGGTACATGCATCTACACATTCTAAACAGTTTATACATTCAAGTTGTAAACCTTTTCTAATGTCAATATGAGTAGGGCAAACTGTTACACATGATTCACATGTTGTACATTCATTTGTACTTTCTGGCAAATCTTTTACTTTGAAAATTATTTTTTCTTTATTTTCATTGTAAATATTTCCACCTCTATTTGTAGAGTAAATTGCTTGATATGTATCATTATCATATAAAACAGATTGAACCCTTGAATAAGGACAGATATAAACACAGAAATCTTCTTTTAAGAATGCCACATCATAAACTAAAAATGCTGCAATTGCTAAAACAAAACCAATTAAAAAAAGGTGTTCAGTTGGATTTTGTAAATAAGCGAAAAAATCTTCAGGAGGAACAAAAAACCACATAAAATCAGCCGCTGCAACAAGTGCTAAACAAGCCCAAATAATAAGTCCTAAAACTTTTTTTGTTTTGTTTTCAGCTTTTGATAAATCAGGTTCTTTTTGTTTGTTTTTGATTCTTCTTAAACCTAAAAGTGTAGATTCAATTAAATCTCTGTAAATTACTCTAAAAATAGTTTGTGGACATGCCCAACCACACCATGCTCTTCCTCCAAGTGAAGTAACAGCAAAAATTCCTAAAAATAGAAGCATTAGTAAAAATGGCATTAAGTAAAGTTCTTGCATATCAAACGCAACCCCTAATAAATGGAGTTGTTTTTTATCAAAAGATAATAGAAAAATATGATTTCCATCAATTCTAATAAAGGGCAAACTCAAAGCAACAATACTAGCTATCATATAACCAATATATCTTTTATATCTGTAAGGAGTTTTTCCTAAAAACTCATTTTTTTCGTCCATTATAAAACCTTTATAATTTTTTACAATTTTATATAAAGCAACCTTATAATTTGCATAATAAATTATAAGATTAAGTTATATAAATATATTTGTAGTAGTTATATTTGTGTTAATTTTTTGAATAACTCAATTTTTTCTTTTATTTCTAAAGCCATTTTATCTAAGTTTGCAATTTCAAAATTATTAATTATCGGATAGCTTTTTATTACTATTTCAAACTGATTTATTAATTCTTTTAAATCAGAAGATTGTATAACTGGAAGATTTAATTTATTAATTAACTTTTCATCATAAGTTTTATCATCTCTTTTAAATAATACTGGTTTATTTCCACAGCTAAGTGATTCAAGTGCTGTTTGAAGTGAAGCCGTAAGAAGATATTTTGAATTTTGAATAGTTTGAACATACTCTTCTTCATCAATTACATTTGAGAAATGATTTGCAAATATTTTTTCATTTCCTAAAAAGAAATAGTGACCCATTAAAAGATTGATTTCAAGTTTTTCAGAATTTTTTGCCATTTCTAAAAAGAAATTATTATAATCATCATCTCCAAAAAAGATAGTTTTTTCTAAGTTTGGATTTGAAACTTTTGTATAAATAGATTCATCAACGATGATTCCATCTAACTCTTCACCAATTCCATAAAGTAAAGAACAAAACTCTTTCATCTCTTCTTTCATATTTTCATTTACTTCAGGAGTTTCATAAACTAAAATATCACCTCTATGCATCATATTATGAAGATTTCTTACAACATCAATATTTACATATTTTTTAACACCTAAATTATCTTTAGCAAATGCTCCTGCTCTAAAATCGCTTGTACACAAAATTGGCTCAAACTCTTTTAAGGCATTTGCAACTACTGCACATCTTTTTGTAGCTTCAAGTCCTACTGTATGCCCACTTTTAGCATATAAATAAACTTGCATATTAAATCTCTTTTGATTTTATTGTCATATTCATTAAAATTTGAGAATATATTTTCATATGATACCTGTCTTTTATTGGGATTGTACAATATAATAAATTAAATTTTTGTATATTAATATGTACATTAAAAAATGATAATTACTTTTTTATTATTCAAATCTATTACCTTTTAAATTAGTAATAATTTTATTTAGATATTCAAGTAAATTGATTCCATTTATACACTCCTTTTGATATATTTCTATGTCAATATCATCATGTGAAGTTGGATTTAAAATAAAGTTTTTATAAAATTCGCCTCGTTTAATTAATGTTTTAATAGTTGTATCTGAAGTAGTACCATCAGAATTCTTAATTTTTTCAGTAAACTCAATTTCTGTTTTATTTAATGGATTAAATGCAGATTTGATAGAGCTTATTTTAGCTTGTTCACTTTTTTGGGAATCCTCTAGGATGTTTTTTACTTGCTTATAAAAATTGTTGGTTATCTTATGTGAATATATATAATGTTTATCTTTAGATGTTAAAGCATCAATAATATTCTGTAGATCCTCTACTCTACCTAATTCTAAAAGCTGTTCGAATTCACTAATAATTCTTTCAAATTCTTTCCGTATAAAATTCCCAGCAGAATGCAAATCTCCTTGTTGAAGTCTATTATTTGCTTCTGGAAGATAGCTAAGATTCTTATCATATAAAAAAGCTTGATTATCATATATAAAAAGTTTTTGTATTTTCCAATTTTTTTTATCTTCACTATCTAAATGAATCATTTTTGTTACCATATTAAAAAATTGTAAATTATGAGTTAATATAATCTTTTGATAATTTCTGAATTCTTCTAAAATATATTTAATGATTAATTTCCTATTTGCCATATCTAAAGAAGTAAGAAAATCATCTAATACTAAAAGTTTAAATTCATTTTGTTGTATTTCATATTTTTTTGCAAGAGCAAAATAGATAGCTACTCCAATAAGTTTTAGCTTTGCTTCATTAAAGTGTTGAGATAATTTGCCACCGTATTCAATCTCATCAATTTTGATTTTAATCATAGGTAAAGCTATTTCGAAATTGAGTCCAGTGTTTTCTAGACTAGTTGGTATTTCGGCACCTTGAAAATCAAAAGTAATAGAAAAATTTTCATCAAAATTTTCTTTTATAATTTTATTTATTGAATCTTTAGGAACTTCTTTTTGAAATGACTCTTCAAATATTTTATTTAATCGATTTAGTTCTTTGTCCAAATCTTCTCTATATTCTTCTATTTTTAAATAATAATCAACAGGTTTTTCACCATCTTTTAATGGTCTTTTTTGCTGATGTCTAATATTATCTTTCCATCTTCTAAAATCTTCAAATTTTTCATGAAAAACTTTTGTTAAATCTTTTAATTTTGGGAAATGTACAATCAAAGTATCTGTAAGTGCAATATAAAAATTCTCTTTTGTAAGTCTATTAAGTACTTTTTCATTTGCAAAATAAATATTAGAATTGTTTAAAACATTCCTTGATGTTAAATAATCATCATTTCTATTTAAAACTTGTTCATTATCAAAAGTAATATTTACTTCTAATTGTTCACTTTGGCAATTCCTACTTAAATAAGTATCTCTAATAGAGTTTTGTTGATGATAAAGATTTGAATATAAAGCTTCATATATAGAACTTTTACCAGCTCCATTTTCACCATAAATTAGAAAATTTTTGCTATCAATATCAATAGGCAAATCCTTATGAAATTTAAAGTATTTTAATTCAACTTTCTTAATTTTCATTATTCACCTCTAAAAAATTTTTCATAAGTTTTGCAAGATTCTTTATCTGGTAAATCATTCATCTTTCGTTTTAATTTATATGGGTATATTGAGAGTTGATCTGAATTTATATATTTTTCTAAAAGTTCAAATCCTCTATATAATCTACCAAAACCACTTGGACAAATATAGCTCATGTCATAAAAAAATTCCCATTTATTATGAATTGTTTTAATTATTAAATCATACATGTCATATTTTATTGTAGTTGTAGAACCTTTAGCATAAGACTGTCTTACCAAGGATTTTGCAAATTCAATTATTCTAATTTCATTATCCCAATCTTTATTTTTAACTAAAAAAATAATCATTGTATCTTTAGGATATGCATTTGTATATAAATCAATAAGTTGAAACCATTTTGCAAGTTCATTATTTGATGTTTGTTTTCTCATATCAAAAAATTCAATAGCATCAACTATACAACTTAAATCATCCAAAATCTCTTTGTATGTTTTCTTTTTAAATGGTGAATAATCCATTTTCTCAAAAAAATCTCTTAGTCCTATCTCTGAACTTTTAATTCCTTGTTCTCCTCTTGTGATATATGAATAAATTTTAAAAGCTCTTAATTTAAGTTTTTCATTTATTGCTTCGCATCTCTCATCAAAAATTTTCCATGAGTTTATAAATTTTTCTGTTTCATTTTCTCTATTTGCCATATAGTAGAGATTCGATTTAAAAATATCACTATCATCAAGAGGCATTCCTCTGTTATTCATTGTTTCAAAAATTTTAAGTGCTTTTTCTCTTGCTTTTGCACTATTTTCAGCTTCTGTATGTATTGGGAGTAAAGAAACATCATAAAGAATAAAATCAATAAAATCCTTTATATCATTTCCATCTTGATATATAAATTCTTTAATCTTTTCATAGAAAAAATAGATATTTGTTTTGAATTTGTCTTTTTTATCTTTAGGCTTTTCATATTGATAGTTTTCATCCAAAACTTCATTAAAAGACAAGGAATCTTTTTCTATAAAAATATTAGTTTTTACTCTTTGTTCTATTATTGTATTAGTTCGATCATTTAATATCCAAATAGTACTTTTAAGTCTTCTGTTATTTAAGTCAAATGCATATAAAGCTTTTAGGAACATAATTAATGTAGTAAGTCGTTGTTGTCCATCAATAACTTCGTATTCGTCTCTTAACGCTGTTGCTAAAACTAAATTTCCAAGAAAATAACCTTCAGTTTTGTTTTTCTGAAATGCAGTTTTTAAATCTTCAAATAATTCATCACATTCACTTTCTGTCCAAGAATAAGCCCTTTGATAAGGTGGAATAATATATTTTGTTCTATCCCCAAATATTTTTAAAATATACTTTTGTTCTGCACTTAATTGTAAAGCCATTTTAATCCCTTTTTTAAACAAGTTGCTCAATATATAAAACAAATTTTGTAGCATTTGATATTAAATTCTATCAAATATCTAATGAATAAGGTATTAATAAGTTGATTATTATAATAAAATGATAATACGAAGAAATATTTTAATATTTATATAAAAGAAAAATTACACTATAATTTATTAAAATTACTTTGGATACAAATTATGTATGATGATGCAATAACTTTTGGACAAAGACAAATTAAAAAAAACTATCGTTCCGTAACTGGACATTTCCCAAGTGTTAAAAATAATAGATCTATTGGGTTTGAATCCTCACTTGAAAAAATACTTTTTCTTTATTTAGAATTTGATAATACTGTAGAAACTTACCGAGAACAACCAAGAATTATGATAATTAAAAATGGTAAACCACAAAAGTATGATGTAGATTGCTTCGTTAGAAGATACGAAAAATCAAATCTAAAAGATGCACTTATCGAAGTTAAATACCTAAGTGAATTTGAAAAAAACAAAGATATCTATGAAAAGAAATTTAATGCAGCAAAAATAAGATCTGATGAAATAGGTGTAGATTTTAAATTTCTTACAGAACTTAATTTTAATGATATTTATATATCAAATATTGATTTTCTGTATAGATTTATTCTTCATCCATCTGAAGATAAGTATGATAATATTATATTAGATGTCTTAAAAGATAAAAAAATATCAGCCCTTGAACTTGCAAATTTAATTATGAAATCTCAAAGTGAGTATCAAAGAGTTTCAAATAATATTTGGAAACTTGTGGCTCGAAATATTTTAAAAACTGATTTAGAAAATGAAAAAGTTACGATGAAATCTATTGTGGAGATAAATAATGGGAGTAATTAAATTTAATATAAACTCAAAAATATTTTATGAAGATAATGAATATATCATAAAAAGTTATCCTTCTGCAGATAAAGTTTTATTAAAACAAAGTATTAGTCCATATCAAGAAATAATTGTAAAAGTAAATGATTTAATAAAAGATTCTCAAAATGCAAATGAACCTGAAAAATCACAAATAGAGTATGGTGATAAAGCTCTAGATAAAGCAAAAGAAAAGTACGAAATAATTAAACCTTTACTTGAAATGGATAATAGAACAGCTAAAGATGTAGAAAAACGAGCTAAAAGATTTAAAAAAGGTATAGCAACTCTTTATAGATGGATTGAAACTTTTAATAAATATCGAACGGTTAGTTCTTTAGCTGGAAATAGAGAAAACTGTGGCGGTAAAGGAAAATCTAGATTTCCTCAAAAAACAGAGGAAATTATAAATACAATAATCAATGAAGTTTATTTAGATGAACAACAATTGCCATTTTCAAATATTTACAATGTCATAGTTAATGAATGTAAAAAATTTAATGTTCAGATTCCTAAAAAAGGAGCAATCAGAAATCGGCTTAATAATATTAATCCCAAGTTAATTGCAAAACATAGAAAAAATATTAGTGTAAGAGAAACCAGAGGAATGCCTGGAAAATTCCCTGAAGTAAAATTACCTCTTGATATTATACAAATAGATCATACTAAAGTTGATGTAATTTTAGTTGATGAGGAAACAAGAGAAGAAATAGGAAGACCCTTTATTACTGTTGCTATTGATATGTATAGTAGAATGATTTATGGATTTTATATTTCGTTAAATGCTCCTAGTTATTTTAGTGTAGGACAATGTTTTTTAAATGCAGTATTACCAAAAGATGATTTTTTGAATCAACATGGTATAAAAGGAGAGTGGCCAGTTTATGGTTTACCTCGTAAAATTCACATGGACAATGGAAAAGATTTTAGGTCGATAAGCTTACATAGTTTTTGTAGCGAATTTGCTATTGAGGATATCTATCGTCCAGTAGCACGTCCTGAATTTGGTGGTGCCGTTGAGCGTGTTATCGGTACTTTTATGAAAAAAACACATGAATTACCAGGAAGCACATTTTCAAATATATTTGAAAGAGGTAAATATAAATCTGGTAAAAAAGCAGCTGTAACGGTTTCTGAATTAGAGAAGTGGTATCTTGATTTTATAATAAATGTGTATCATAAAACAGTACATAGTTCTTTAGGTATGACACCTGAAGAAAAATATTTAGAAGGAATTTTTGGATTAGGCAATTATCCTGGTACTGGATTACCACCAATAGTTGAAGATACAAAAACTTTGCGTTACTCATTATTACCTTCTATAGAGAGAACTGTACAGAAAACTGGTATCACAATAGATCACGTTACATATTTTTCTGAAGTTTTACGAAAATGGATAATTCCCCAAGGAGCATCTAAAAAAGCTTCTAGTAGATTATTTATATGCAAAAGAGATCCAAGAGATATTAGTAAAATATATTTTTATGACCCTGATATTAATAAGTATTTTGAAATACCATATAGAAATATTAAAAATCCAAAAATTAATCTTTATGAATTAAGAAATACTATTGCAAAAATTAAAGCAGATAAAGGGGAAACTCATTCTATTGATGAAACAACTTTATTCCAAACATATCATAGAATGAAGAAAATTGAAGAAAATTCTAAAATACAAACAAAAAAAGCAAGACGACAAAAAAGTTCTAAAAAACATTTAGATGAGAAATTAAAAACTCAAGAAAAGATATTTGAAAAAAAGAAAAATGATCTAGATGATAAAAAATTTGAACAAATTCCATTGAATGATGTAAAACCTGAATTATTCACATTTGATTTAATAGAGGAAGATTAACAATGAATTCAAACCTTGCCCCACAATTTAGAAAATATTTGGAAATGAGCGATGGAGAAAGAATTTATTTTATTCAAAAAGACAAATGGATAGATTACCCTTTAGCAAATAAAGTTTTATTAAAAATG
>ERZ650300.2394-NODE-2394-length-10089-cov-7.024118_pt1 | contig 10089 bp, 12 predicted proteins | sample MGYA00376236_ERZ650300 | MGnify/ENA primary metagenome ERZ650300 (study PRJEB26733, sample SAMN07839303) | wastewater metagenome | biome: urban; feature: wastewater treatment plant; material: waste water | place: USA: North Carolina | collected 2016-04-28 ... | reverse complement strand
TTATTACTTTTGTTTTGGTTGGAAAATATTTAGAGGTTATTGGTAAAAAATCTGCTGTTGATACACTAGATAAAATAAAATCAAGTTTACCATTAGAAGCTGTTGTTATTGAAGATAATGTAAAAAAAGTTATCGCATTAAATAGTGTTAAAATAGGGGATATTATTGAAATAAAAGCTGGAGACAAAGTTCCAGTAGATGGAATAATAACTAAAGGCGAAGGTTTTTTTGATGAATCAACACTTACAGGTGAGTCAATACCTGTTTATAAAAAAATAGGAGAAAGTGTATTTAGTGGTACAATAAATAGTAATTCATTGATTGAATATGAAGTTACAAAAGATTTTAAGAATTCTACTTTTTCTTCAATAGTTACTCTACTTGAAGATTCACTAAATTCAAAACCAAAAATACAAACTCAAGCTGCTCAAATTTCAAGATATTTTTCTCTTACAATTTTATCTCTTGCTTTTAGTACATTTTTAGTTTGGTATTTTTTTGGACTAGATTTAGGTTTTGATTATAAAGGAACTACACAATTTGAAAGGTCTTTTATCGTTGCAATTTCTGTTATTGTAATTGCATGTCCTTGTGCTTTAGCACTTGCAACTCCAATGGCTAGTTTAGTTGGAATTTCTGAACTTGCGAAAAAAGGTCTTTTATTTAAAGAAGCAAAATTTATTGAGTCTTTAGCTGTTACAAATACAGTGGTTTTTGATAAAACAGGAACTTTAACTAAAGGTGAATTAAATGTCGTGAAAGCTCGAATTATGGATGATAATATCCATAAATTAAATCTTTTGTATTCAATATTGTGCGTTTCAACACATCCTGTAAGTAATTCTATAAAAAAATATTTAGAAGAAAAATATGATTTAATAGAAAAAAAACTTGATAATGTAAAAAATATTGAAGCAAAAGGAATGAGTGCAAATTATACAAATGTTGATGGAAAAACTTTTGAACTTTTGGGTGGAAATTTAGATTTATTAAAACAAAATGAGATTTATTATAAATTTGATTCAAATAAAACAGTTTATCTATTCGCCATAAATAAAAGAGTAATTGCAACTTTTGAGCTTGAAGATGAGATAAAAGATAATGCAAAAGAGTTAGTAGAATTTTTACAAAATAAAAATATTGAAGTTGTAATGCTAACTGGTGATAATGAAAATGTTGCTTCAAATATTGCTTCTCAAATTGGGATTAAAAAATATTCTGCTTTTCAAACACCAATTTCAAAAGCAAATTACATAAAAGAGTTGAAAAAAGAGAATAAAACAGTGGTAATGGTTGGCGATGGAGTAAATGATAGTGTTGCACTAAGTAGTGCAGATGTCGCTATTGCTATGGGAAATTCAGCTGATGTTTCTTTAGCTATTTCTGATGTTGTATTGTTAAACTCATCTTTGAACTCTTTAAAAGATGCTTTTATAATTTCATTAAAAACTTTTAAATTTATAAAACAAAATTTAGCAATATCTTTATTTTATAATACGATAACTATTCCTTTAGCTATGGCTGGTTTAGTAATACCACTATTTGCTGCACTTTCAATGAGTTTAAGCTCTTTGATTGTAGTATTAAATTCTCTTAGAATAAAAATGAAATAAAACCTTTAAAAGGAAAAATAAAATGATAAATGATACACTTTTTTTTATGTTGATTGTTGGAATAATAATTTCAGCTGGGATGTTATTTATTTTTGTTTGGGCAGCTAAATCTGGACAATTTGACGATGCAAATAAAATGACACAAGGTTTGTTATATGATAGTACAGAAGATTTAAATGATGCAATAAAAAAAGAGAATAATTTAAAAGAAGCTAAGCAAGAAAAAGAGTTAGAAGAAAAAGCTAGTCAAAAAGACTAGCTTTTAATTATTTCATTGCAGCGATTTGTTTTGCTAAATCAGCAATATCAGCATCAGATAAAGCTTTAACTTGACCAAGCATAGTAGCTTTCATAGCTCCACCATAAGAACCATCTTTATAACCTTTTAATGCAGTTTCAATTTTAGCAGCATCCCAACCTTTAACAACTTGAGATTTTCCTAAAGCAGCTTTACTAAAATCTGCACCGTGGCATCCAGCACATGCAGCTAAAGAAGCAGCAGATAAAGACATAGCTGTAGCAGCTACTACGATTGTACTTAATACGATTTTTTTCATTTTTTTCTCCTTGAATTTAAGAAAAAATATTTTAGCTTTTTTTTCTTTTATTATGCTTAATATTTTTTCTTTTTAAATTAAATAAACACTGAAAGTTTTACTTATAATTGTAGATATTTTGTGAATTAAAAGAATATTTTATTTTGCAAAAATAAAGGCACTTTTTTATATAGTATGATTTATAAAAAGTTGTAAAAAGGCATAAGATTGAATCAAAAAAAAGTTTTAGAGATAAAAAATTTAACTTTTTATTACAAAAAAGAGAATCCAATATATAAAGATTTTTCATTAGAATTAAACAGTGGAGAGTTGGTTACTATTTTTGGTAAAAGTGGTACTGGAAAAACTACACTTTTTGAACTTATCTTAGGAAGTTTGAAACCAATGACAGGAACTATAGAAAAATCAAAAATTGCGATGATTTTTCAAGACCCTTTTAGTTCTTTTCATCCAACTTATTCAATAATAGAACAAATAAAAGATATTGTTGGTGAGATTTCTTCAAAAGAGTTAAATGAATATTTGCCTAAATTGACTCTACAAAAAGATTTATTATATAAAAAGCCTTATGAATTAAGTGGTGGACAACTTCAAAGATGCTCAATTTTAAGGGCTTTATTGATGAAACCAGATTTACTTTTAGTGGATGAACCAACATCTGCACTTGATAATATCATTGCTTATGATGTGATGAAACTATTGATTACACTTTTAGATAAATGTGCTATTTTATTAATAACTCACGATTTAGATATGGCTTCATGGTGTAGTGACAAAATTATAAGGTTAGAAGAAAATGCAAGAAAATAAAAAAGCTCTAGTTTTACTTAATATGGGTGGAGCAAGAAGCAAAGATGAATTAAAAATGTTTTTAACTAATATGTTTAACGATAGAAATATAATAACAGTAAAAAACGATTTAATAAGAAAAATGATAGCTTATTTTATAGTAAGTAGAAGACTTGATAGTGCATGGGAGAATTATAAACATATTGGAAATGCATCTCCAATTAATCCATTAACTGAAAAACTGGTACAAAAGTGTAATGAACAAATAGAAGATTACAAAGTTTATCAAGCTATGCGTTATACTCCTCCATTTGCCCAAGATGTTATTAAAGAGATACTTAAAGATGGAATAACAAATATTTTACTTTTGCCTTTATATTCACAATTTTCGACAACAACAACAAAATCATCGGTTCAAGATTTTATTGATTATACGCCATATAGTTGCAAGTTAGAATATATAGAAGAGTTTTATCAAAATAAAAAATTTAATGAGTGTATTATTAATGAAATCATCTCAAATGTTGAAGATGCAAGTGAATATAATCTTATATTTTCTGCACATGGGCTTCCTCAAAAAATAGTTGATAAGGGTGATCCTTATGAAGAACAGATGAATGAGCATGTGGAAATTTTAAAAAATATGCTTCAAATAAAAGGTGTTAATTTCAAATCAATAAATTTAGCATACCAATCAAAAGTTGGACCAATGAAATGGCTTGAACCATCACTTGAATATATGTTAAAAAACTTTAAGGATCAAAAGGTAATAATCTATCCAATAGCTTTTATAGTTGATAACTCTGAAACAGATTTTGAACTTGATATTGAGTATAGAGAAGTCGCCCATGATTTAGGAATAAAAGAGTATAAAGTATGTCGTTGTGTAAACGATAGTGATGATTTTATTGAAGCTATTAAAGATATTATTAAAGGACATAAATGAGAGTAAAAATTATTAAAAAATAAAAAAAGAGTCATTTACATGCTCTAATTTTTAGAGGAGTTATCATGAAAAATTTGTTGCTCAAAGTCACAGCATTTATATTACTATCATTATCAGTAAATGCAGATTGCATTTATGGAGCTAAAGATAAATCAAGTTTTGTAGTATTAGACAGTCATTCAATCTTATTAAAAGGTGGTTATGGTTCTGAAATATTAATTAAAACTTATTGCTATATATATTCAACTCCTAGTGTACAAATTTTAAAAGATAGTTTTTGCGATTATGAAAGTTCTGTTATGTATATAGATGGTGAAGTATGTGATGCCAATCAAGTTAAGAAATTATAAAAAGGTAGAAAATGAAAAAAATAAGTCAAATAATATCAGTTGCAACAACAGTTCTATTATTAGGTGGGTGTACAAATAATGAAATGTTAAATAATAGTTCCAATTTAAATGGAAAAGCTTCTTCAACAAAAAACATTGATGAAAAAAAAGAGTATTATCCTGATGGACGACTATCAAATATTATAAAAATACAAGATGGAGTTGAAAAATGAAAAAATTAGTTTTATATTGCTTGATTGTAACTGGACTGTTTGCAGCTAATGATGAAGCTTGTAAATTTTATGACAATATGTCAATGCAACACTTAAGTAAAGCAATGTATTATTTGAAAAATCAAGAGTTTGAAAGTGCTACTATTAATTATTTGTTATTTGATGATGCTATTGTAAGTGCGATTACTAATTGTAATGAGCAACACAAGGCTCTAATGATAGAGAGAAAACAAATGGTTGATAAAGTTTTTAGGAGACAAAAATAAAAGTTTATAAGAAAGTAATTTTTAATAATCTAGTTAGTTGTTAATAACTAATTTATAAAAGGACACAAATGAGAGTAGAAGACACACTTTTAGAAGTTGCAAAAATTTCTATTTTAAATAGGTTTGATGATAGTTTTAAGATTGATAAGGCTGATTTATTAAATCGACACACAATTTTAACTACACATGGTGCTTGTTTTGTAACTATAAATTTAAATGGAAGATTAAGAGGATGTATTGGTTCATTGGCTGCCCATAGAAATCTACTTGATGATGTGATAGAAAATGCACAAAAAGCAGCTTTTGAAGACCCTAGATTTAATCCTTTAACCTATGAAGAGTTTAAATATTGTAGTGTTGAATTATCTATTTTAAGACCTGCTGTTAAACTTGAGTATTTAGATGTGGCTGATTTAAAAACAAAAATAGAAGTTGGAGTTCATGGGGTTGTTTTACAGCTTGATGGAAAAAGAGCTACATATTTACCTCAAGTTTGGGAACAAATACCAACATTTGAAGAGTTTTTTGAATCTTTAAGTAAAAAAGCAGGATTTAGCGAATCTGTTTTAGAAAAACATCCAAATATCTTTACATATACGGTAATAAAGATAAAATAGTGGAATATTTCAAAAAAGAGAATGATAGATTAGTTTGTCTTTTATGCTCTTATTATTGTAAATTAAAAGAGGGACAAACAGGTATTTGTGGGGTAAATAAAAATGTTGGAGATAAAATTGAGTGTTTAGTATATGGACATTTTTCTGCACTAAATATTGATCCAATAGAAAAAAAACCTCTTTATCACTTTCTTCCTCAAAGTAAGTCTTTATCACTTGGAACCGTTGGGTGTAATTTTAAGTGTTCATTTTGTCAAAATTATGGAATCTCACAAGAGACAAAAATTGATAAATCAAAATATTTAAGCCCTGTTGATGTGGTAAAACTTGCTATCAAAAACAACTGCAAATCTATCTCTTACACTTACAATGAACCAACTATTTTTTATCCATATGCTAAAGATATTGCACTTGAAGCAAAAAAATATGGAATAAAAAATGTTTATGTTAGTAATGGTTTTGAAAGTAGTGAAGTTATTGATGATATGAAAGGTATTATTGATGCTGTTAATATTGATTTAAAATGTTTTAGCAATAGTTACTATAAAAAAGAGTTAGGTGGAAATCTAAATCAGGTATTGGAAAATCTAAAACATTTTAAGAGAAATGGCATTTGGGTTGAAATCACAACACTAATAGTTCCTACAAAAAATGATTCAGTTGAAGAACTTACAAAAATAGCAAAGTTTATTAAAAATGAGCTAGATATTTATACTCCATGGCATTTATCATCTTTTCATCCAGATTATAAAGAACTTGAACTTCCAAGAACACCATTTGAGAGTCTAAAAACAGCTTATGAAATAGGTAAAAGTGAGGGGCTAAAATATGTATATATTGGAAATATTGGTTATGAAAATAATACAAATTGCCCAAATTGCAATGAGTCATTAATCACAAGAGTTAGGTATGATGTTTCAAAAAATAGCATAATAAATGGAACTTGTCCAAAATGTAATAGCAAAATTGATGGAGTTTTTGAAATGAGTGAAAACAATAGAAAAAGCGCAGTTAGTGGAACTTTTTATCCAAAAGATAAAAATGAGATAATCTCTATGATAGATGATTTTAATAGTAAATTTACAATAAATGGTTCATTTGATACAAAGGCTTTGATTGTTCCCCATGCTGGTTATATTTTTAGTGGATTTACTGCAAATATTGCTTATTCAATAGTAAAAGATAAAAAGCCAAAAAGAGTTATAGTAATTGGACCTTCTCATAAAGTATATTTAGAGGGTGCTAGTATTGCTTTGTTTTCTGAGTATGAAACTCCATTTGGAAATATAAAAATCGACCAAGAGTATTCAAAAGCTCTAAAAGAGAAGTTTGGATTTTTAAACTTTACTCCAACTGCTCACGCTGAACACTCTACTGAAACTCAAGCTCCATTTTGTAAATACTACTTTCCAAATAGTGAGATTATAGAGATAGTTTATGGAAAGATGAATTTTGAAGAGTTATCAAAACTAATTGATTTTATTTTTGAAGATGAGGATAATTTTTTACTAATTAGCACAGATTTAAGTCACTTTTATACTCAAGAAGAGGCAAATAAACTAGATAATATTTGCTTAAATGCCATAGCTAAAAGGGATTTATCACTGTTTGACAAAGGTTGTGAAGCTTGTGGGAAATTAGGTGTAAAAGCAGTTATAAAATCAGCAATAAACAAAGATTATAATACTCAAGTTTTACACTATTGTACAAGTTATGATAGAACCAAAGATGCTTCAAGGGTTGTGGGATATACATCTGTTTTAATAGGTAATGTAATATTATGATGTTTACATTAAAAAAACTGATTACAGCATTTTTGATGCCTATGCCTTTGGGGCTGTTTTTGCTTTTGATTGCATTTTTGTATTTACTCTCTGATTCATATAAAAAGGCTAAAATATTTCTATTTTTAGGTTTATCTTGGTTTTTACTTTTTTCTTTTCAACCAATTTCTAATGCAATTATAAAACCACTTGAAGATAGTCAAAAAGCGCTATTGACTATTCCAAAGGTGGAATATATTTTAGTTTTAGGTAGTGGTCATACTTCAAATGATAATTTAAGTATTACTTCTCAAGTTGCACCTGTGGGAGTAAACCGATTAGCAGAGGGTATTAGAATATACAAAGAGCTTGAAAATGCAAAACTTATAGTTTCAGGTTATGGGGCTGGTGATGAAAATTCACACGCTTTGATGCAAGAAAAATTAGCAATTTCAATGGGCATAAAAAAAGAGGATATTATAAGACTTGATACTCCAAAAGATACAAAAGAAGAGGCAATTGAAATTAGAAAACTTTTAGGAAATGAAGATTTTATTTTAGTTACATCAGCATCTCATATGAAAAGAGCAAATTTGCTTTTTCAAAAAGAGGATTTAAATCCATATTTAGCTCCAACTTACCATCTGGGAAATAAAACTCATAGTTTTAGCTCTTATTTTTCTGCAAGAAATTTTTATAAGGTAGAAGTTGCATGGCATGAATATTTAGGATTGTTATATTCATATCTTAGAAATGAGATTTGAGACAAAATTAATCCAATATCTGATAATATTGCAACAAAGTTGCAATAAAGGTTTTTAGTGGAATTAATAAATATTAGTAATCTATCTTATAAATATCATAAAACAGATGTTTTAGAAAATATAAATTTAATTATAAAAGATGATGATTTCTTGGCAATAATTGGACCAAATGGTGGAGGAAAATCAACTTTACTAAAACTAATTTTAGGGTTATTAACACCTCAAGATGGAAAAATAGAGAAAAATGTAGAAAATACTCAAGTGGGATATGTTCCACAAAATACAAATTTAAATATTGATTTTCCAATAACTGCATTGGAAATAGTTTTAATGGGAATTATAAGCTCTAAAAAACAAATTTTTGGATATTCAAAAGAGGATATTGAAAAAGCAAAAGCATCTTTAGCAAAAGTAAGTATGACAAATTTTGCAAATTCAAAAATTGGTGATTTAAGTGGAGGACAAAGACAAAGGGTTTTTATAGCACGAGCTTTGTGTTCAAATCCAAAAATTATGTTGCTTGATGAACCAACGGCAAGTATTGATGTAAAAGGTCAAAGGGAGATTTATGAGCTGTTAAAAGAGCTAAATAAATCTATTTGTATAGTTGTGGTTAGTCATGATATTTCAGTGTTATTAAACTATGCAAAAAATGTGGCTCATATAAATAAAAATTTAGTTTATCACTCTTTAGAAAATATAGAAAAAAATGTAAGCACACAAAATGAACATTTATGCGAAGTTGAACTTTTATCAGCTTTGGGTAAATCTCATGTTTGTTGTGAACATACACATTAAGGTTTAAGATGTTAGAAATATTACAATACGATTTTATTCAAAATGCCTTAATATCAGGAATTTTAATCTCAATTGCAGCTGGAATCATAGGAAGTTTAGTAGTAGTTAATAAGATTACATTCTTAACAGGTGGAATCGCTCACAGCTCTTATGGAGGAATAGGGCTTGCTATTTATTTAGGAATCCCAGTTTTACTTGGAGCAACAGTTTTTGCAGTTATAACCGCAATTATAATTGCCATAATAACTTTGAAAAATAGAACAAGAATTGATGCAATTATAGGAATGATGTGGGCAAGTGGAATGGCAATAGGAATTATATTTGTAGATTTAACTCCTGGATATAATGTTGATTTGATGTCATATCTATTTGGTTCAATTATTGCTGTTTCAAGTGAAGATATTTATTATATGACTGTTTTAGATATTTTTATTATAGGAATAGTTGTTTACTTTTATAAAGAAATTTTAGCAGTTTCGTATGATAGTGAATTTGCAACTTTACGAGGAATAAATGTAAAGTTCTTTTATACTTTGATTTTGATTTTAGCAGCACTTTGTGTTGTTGCAGCTATAAAAGCTGTGGGATTGATACTTGTGATTGCACTTTTAACAATTCCTACATATTTAGCAGAGACTTTTTCATCAAAATTATCAACAATGATGATAATTAGCTCTATTTTAGCTACAATATTTACAATTTTAGGATTAATCGTTTCTTACTCTTATGATATTAGCTCAGGTGCTAGTATTATTATGGTTGCAGTTGTTGTTTTAGCAATTGTGAAACTTTTAAAAATGAAAAAATAAAAACAAAAACGGAAAAACCAAAATGAATGAAAAACAAATAAACGAACACATCTATGTTGGAGAGTTAAATACTCTAGCAGTTAATAGAGTTAGTGAACCAGGAATTTATCTAATTAGTGATGACCAAACTGAAGTGCTTCTGCCAAATGCGTATGTAACAAAATCTATGGATATTGGAACTTTTCTTGATGTATTTATTTATACAGATAGTGAAGATAGACTTGTAGCAACTACTCTTAAACCTTATGTATATTTATATGAAATAGCTTCATTGGAAGTAGTTGATAATATGAAATTTGGTTCTTTTGTAGATATAGGATTACCAAAACATATTTTAGTTCCAAAAAATAGGCAAAAAGGAACTTATGAAATAGGAAAAAGAAAGGTTTTACAGCTTCAACTTGATGATAAAACAAATAGACTTATCGCTTCTGAAAAGTTTCAATTACTAAAAGAGATAAAAGAGCTAGAAAAAAATGCTGAGGTTGAAATCATACTTTATTCAAAAACACCACTTGGATATAAAGTAATAGTAAATAATTCTTATGAGGGAATGATTTATCACACAGAAATTTTTGAAAATCTAAAAATTGGTGATACAAAAA
>ERZ650300.2391-NODE-2391-length-10093-cov-9.633393_pt1 | contig 10093 bp, 9 predicted proteins | sample MGYA00376236_ERZ650300 | MGnify/ENA primary metagenome ERZ650300 (study PRJEB26733, sample SAMN07839303) | wastewater metagenome | biome: urban; feature: wastewater treatment plant; material: waste water | place: USA: North Carolina | collected 2016-04-28 ... | reverse complement strand
GAGTGTTTTTTTGGTATCAGACAGTTCTTTTTTTAATTTTTCAGTTTGACTAGCCAGTGCATTCGCTCGGTCAAATCGTGGTGCAATTTGATCAAATATCTGATCAATCATAGCGTTTGCAACTCTCTCACCGTAAGCATTCTTAGATTCAAAAAATTCAGGTTCAGGTACTTCATATGTGAGTCCTTTTTCAATACCAGGTTCATTTTCGTAATTGTTCAATTTCTCATAATATTCTTTGATAGACGTATGTTTTGCTTTACTCCCTTGTACGCCCCGATCTAATCCTAAATCTTTTACTTCAACTGCAAAATCAGTCTGCATCTGTGAAAGCGTGTGCCGAGATCCGCCAATAAATTTTTTAGCATTCAATCGTCCTGTTTCTTCGTCCACTGGAACGACATAGGCAACTAAATGGGGCGTTGTTTCATCTCTATGAATCGTGGTGCTGACAACATTATTTTTACCGTATTTATTTTCGAGCCATTTTTTAGATTGCTCAAAAAATGCAGTTTCTTTTTCAGTTCCCCAACCATCCCACTCCGGACTCGCTGTAATCAAATGTTCAATACATAAAACCGCATCTTTACGTCTTTTTTCAGGAATACGATCACGAATAGCGGTCATACATTTTTCATTTGTATCCAGCTCATGCTCATTCAAATGTGTACGGGCATCATCGGCATTTAACGTTTCTCGATTGCGATAATTATGCGAAAGACTGCCCCCAACATCGGCAAACGATTTCAATTTCTGAAGGCGCAAAATAGCAAATGACATTTGAGGAATCCAAGACCGCAAAAAGCACACGATAGCAGAGGTTTTTGAGCTTTGCGATAGCGAAGTGGACTCACTCCACTTTCAAAACGCCTTTGGGCATTTTAAAAGTTCATGAGCAAGGGGAATTCTCCCCTTGACCCCGACAAACTTTCAGTTTGTATAAAGCATTTTCTTGATTCGCTCGATTCGATTTTCTAAACCAATGATGCTTTTCTGGAGCCGTGCGCTATATGCTTTTTTTTGAAGATCAGAAAATTCTTTAAGCTCGTTTTCGAGCTGCTCAATTTTTTCTTGTAGCAAAACTTCCCTTTCAAACTGAGTGATTTTTTTCTCAAACATTATTTCGATTTAAATCCTAATTTTGCTAAATGAGGAAGCAACGTTTTTTGTTTTTCAGGATCTTTGAGCATCGAACGAATACGAGCAATAAATGGTTTCATATCTTCGCCTGCATGTGCCATCGTTTGAACTTCAGGGAGTTCTGAAAGTTTACTGCTAAACGTATCAAGTTGAGATTCTGTCATTTTGTGGAATAGGTCAGGTGTATTTGGATCTCGTCCTGTTTCTATAACTTTGGGCTTTGGTTTTTCTTTGACAGTGAACTTAAAGCCAACTACGGAACGCCCACGTTTCACATTTTCATAGCTTAGGTCTATATCTGTATTTGCGGTGATCTCATCCAATGACGGATCAATTACACGACTTTTTAAATTATTCATTCTTGTTCTATACGATTCAGGCAAGCCCAATTGTTCAAATAATTCATCTAAGCTAATTTGAAAACCACCCATTGTTTGGTGTTTCTTGGCTAAATGATATAGGTCTAGCGAATAGTCTTTTTTTAGTCTTAGGACGACCTCTTTTTTATATTTGGTATAAGGGTTTAGGGCATCAAATTCTCTAAGTAGCAGCAATACTTCATCTGTAAAATATAGCTCTGTCCCACCCTGATTTTTTAAATAGATTACTTTGTTTAGCCATCTAATTCTTACTCGATTACCTTCAGTATTGGTATAGCCAAAAAAACGAGTAAAAAGCCTATCAGTGGCTGATTCTAAAGCCGTATAAGCCGTTGATAAGTTAATGCCACATTCCTTTGAAAAGTCGCTCGATGATATAAAAATAGGGTCGTTGCTTGATATTTTGGTGGTTCTTGCTAAAGGCGTAGCCATGATAAACAAGCGTTTTTCATCAAGTGACATACTCCGATAACACTCCACAACTCTATTTTGTAAAACAATCCAGTCTTTTGGGTAGTGTTTTTTTATATCTAAATTCATTTTATATCTCATTAAGCTACATTTTTAAAAAATGTAGCTTTTTACTATTATGCTGTCAATAAATATTTGTAGCTTAATACTTGGCGTTTGTAGCTTTATAACTTGGCGTTTGTAGCTTTATGAGTGATTTTAACTTGGCGTTTGTAGCTTAATACTTGGCGTTTGTAGTTTTTTAAAGTCTGAAAGCTATATCTATCAAGGCTTGTAGAGGGGCGAAAAGCTTTTAAAAGCTTTTTAAAAGCTAAAAAAGAGAATCAAAGGCAAAATCAAAGGCTATGGCACTCGCTTCGCTCGTGTCGTTTCAAGAGCAAAAGCAAAGTCAAAAACATTGATAATGCATTCGCTTCACTCATGCTTTTTGAAGAGCAAAAAGCATCAATACTTCGCTCGTAGACACTCGCTAACTGCTGCTTACGTTAATTCAAAAGCAAAAGCGGTAATCAGAGGGGGGAAGGGCGGATTTTCTTTGTGTCACTCGTAGACACTCGCTCTATAAGACCTTCTATTGTTTAGAAAAATTAAATTTAATTGCTGTTTTTAAAATCAAATGTGGGCGAAAACCTGACAAACACTCCAATGGATAAAAATTTTCATTCTCTCAAATAAGCATCTAATGCATTTTAAGGCGTATTTAGATGTTGTCTGGTAGGGTAGGTGCTTGTTAGTTGCTAATCGAGCTAATACGGCTTGTTTGAGGCCTTGTCGTGGATTTTTAGATATGATCAAAGTTGGAATTAAACATAAAACTAAAAAAATCGTTCTAACTATGGCTTAAATGGATTGTCGTGATTTAACTTTTTCTCATATGTTGGAGTGTGCTCTAGAGTTGATTTTGGACTTTGTGTCGGCTCTTGGTTGTACAAGAAATTCTCGTAGTTTTTCACGGCTTTTTCGATTTTACTAATATGATCAAACATAGCTGTATCAACGCTTTGAGCTATTTTTTTATCTGCTTGAATGAGTTTGTATATGTCTTGAAAAGATTCTTTTCCAGGGCAGCTCGCGTAACGTACGCGATCTGTGTGTGATCGTTCTTTTGTGAAAACATCTTGAATTTTTTCATATCGTTCTCTAACTAGCTTCAAATATGATTGTTTATCGCCTTTTTGGACAGCTCCCAATTCTGAAAAAATATCATAAGTATTTGTATAAAAAGAATAAAATATGAATTTTTCGGAGAAGAAATCATTGGCGTAACCCGCATTTTTTGCTAATTTTTGGACTCCGTTTTGATAATCAAGAATTTCTTGTTGTGATTTTGCGCTTCGATCTGCTTCTTCTTGTTGTGATTTTTCCTGCGCTTTGCGATCATTTTCTATTTTTTCTTTACGTTCTTTCTTTTCTTTTGAGTAGCTTTCGCTAAGATAAATCATCACACTAAGATCGTTTAAAACATCATCTTTTTTAATCAGTTGAGAGACTCTGAGTGTACCTAAAATACCTTTGGGCTTGGGTGTAATACCGTTTTCAATGAGAAAATCGAGGTCTGCAATGTACTGCTGACTTTTTCGATGAAAATCATACTCTCTAACTGTTTTGATTTTCTCAAATGTTGATGCATCATCGTCAATTGCATTGTGAAAAGCATCATAAGTTTTTTTAAAATTCTGCACTCGTTCTTGTGCTTCTGCTAAGTTATTTTTATTAATTTCTACATTCATCTCGTCACGCTCATTTTTAAGAGTTGAAACTATTTTTTCACTTGCAAAAATTTCTTGCTCTAGACCTTTCAAGAGCTGAGGATCTTGGGTTCTTTCAAAGTTATTCTGCTTGATAAGATCATTACTGACACTGATTTCAGTTTCTACGCCCATTCTGCGTAGCTGTGTGACTTCATAGCCCTCATGTTTTGTCGCTTCAAGTCCATTTTTTTGATCTTTGTAACTGCGGTGATCGACTCGAACGTCATAGCCTGCTTTCTCTAAATGCTGATTGGTGAGATCCGCAAAAGACTCTCTCCAGTGGCAGACCGTTTTTGTGCCTGAGTCTCGACTGAAATCACGATATTTTTTTGCTGAAAAATTACCTGTCTGAGGGTCGATTGCACGTGTCGTAAACATGATGTGAGCATGATAATTACGTTCATCACTTCCGCCATCTGTATGCGGTGCGTGAATTGCTGCATCAACAATTACACCATGCTTTTTTACAAGGTTTTGACAAAGCTCATCGAGCATTTTTTTACGTTGTTGAGCATTCAACTCGCTTGGAAATGCAATTTCAAATTCTCGTGCCAGTAAAGCATTTTTTTTGCGTTCAGTTTTTTCAACTGAATTCCAAAGTTGATTGCGATCAAGTAGCACTGATTTTGTATTTTCAGGCGCATAAATATTGGTAAATTCCACGCCTGTTTTTTTTGTGTAGTCTTGCTCTTTTCCGTAATATTCGCATGTCAATTTTTCACCTGCACGATATGCAGCACAAGCAACAACGGAACGTCCGTCTGCTCTGCTAATCGCTTTGACTGAAAAATGATAAAGTGCCATTTTGCTTTTGCTCTTAATTTCGCTTTAGCGAAATACAAATGAGGAATCGAATTTGTCAGGGGTGTGGGGGAGGTATCCCCTGCCGTACTTCCAAACATCGAAGATAGTTTGGCTAAGTGCGCCCTTCGGGATTCTTTGAGTATCATATAGCAGCTTGAAACAAAGTTCAAACGCGCTTATGATCGAGAAGAATCCAAAAGGGTGTGTAATGTTATGAGTATTAATGCTTTAAATGAAAAAATTGAAAAACAGCTAGAAAAATTAAATCAATTAAAAGCACAAAAACAAGCAATCGAAGCTAGAGAAAAAAAGAAAATCTCAGAGCAACAAAGAAAAGAAGAAACTCGGAAAAAAATATTAATCGGTTCTATGATGCTAAAAAAAATGGAAGATGAAGCAGAAAAAATAAAAATACTCGCTGAATTAAACAAGTATTTAACAGAAGATCGAGATAGAAAATTATTTAATATGCTACCTGTTAAAGATGAAAATGAGACTAATAACTTAACTTCTAATCTTTGAAATCAGTATATTTTCTTAGTGCTTTGAAAATACGTTTTGCTGTTTCTTCTCTCACTGATTTTGGATCTCGTAAAATTCCTGAAATCCACAAAGCAAATGATGGATAATCTTGAAATGTACTAAGTTCTGAAATTTCTGAAACTTTAGAAAGAATTGAGCTGTATTTATTGATTTGTGCATCTGTGAGCTTGTAAAACATGTCTATAGTTTTTTGATCTCGCTCTTGTGCTATCAATTTCGGCTTATGTTTCTCTTTCACTGTGAACTTAAAACCGACCACAGAACGCCCTTTTTTTACGTTCTCGTAAGTGATCTCTATATCTGTATTTTTGGTAATCTCATTAAGTGATGGTTTAATCACACGATCTTTTAGATTGCAAAGTTTGTCGTATGACGGAGGTAAACCAAGCTCATTTTTTAGATGTTCTAAGGACATCTCAAATTGCCCCATTGCTTGGTGTTTTTTTGCTAAGTGATAAAGGTCAAATGAATAGTCTTTTTTAAGACTTAGAACGATGTCCTTTTTATACTTTGTATACGGATTTAATTTATCGAATTCTGTAAGCATTAATAAAACGATCTCAGGAAATCGAATTGCGATACCCCCATCTTCATAAGTGCAATCAATAACCCAGTTCGATAGAACTTTTTTACCTCTTTCATTGTGATAAGCAAAATAACGCTTAATTAATGCTTTGCTTGCTGTTTCTAACTGAGGATAGGCTGAATGTATTTTTATGCCGCACTCTTTTGCAAATTCTTCAGCCGTGATGATTATAGCGTCCTTTTCAGTAGCGCCTTTTGTACGTGCAATAGGACTGGCAAGGATCAACATGCGTTTTTCATCAATACTCATGCTTTTAAAACATTCTTGGATATTGTTCTGCATCACAACCCAAGATGGCGGATAAGTTTTTTTAATTTCCATAAAACTACAATCTCTATAATGTACCGAATTAACTACACCGAATTCGTTGTAGTAAATATAATATAGTGGCCAAAATTTGACTATGATTTTTGTAGTTTTTTAATAAAACAACAACAAATACATTGTAGTTTAAAGTTTGGTAAAAGTAGTTTTAAAGTTTGGCAAAAGTACTGTTTTAAAGTCAAAAAGTTTGGTAAAAGTAGTTTTAAGTTTGGTAAAAGTAGTTTTTTAAAGTCTGAAAGCCTTGCTATGCGTGGGCTAGAAGGGGGTCTAAAAGCTTTTAAAAGCTTTTTAAAAGAATAAAAAGAGAATCAAAGGCAAAATCAAAGGCAAAATCAAAGGCTATGGCACTCGCTTTGCTCGTGTCGTTTCAAGAGCAAAAACAAAAGCAAAAACCTGAATAATGCATTCGCTATGCTCATGCTTTTTGAAGAGCAAAAGCATCAATACTTCGCTCGTAGGCACTCGCTAAAAATTTTCTGTCATGATCCTAAAAAAGCAAAAGCGTAATCAGAGGGGGGAATAAGCGAATTTTCTTTGTGCCACTCGTAGACACTCGTTAATTTTTTATTTTAAAAATAAATACTTTTATGTGACAAAACATCAAAATTATTCAATAATTCATTTACTAATTAACAAAAATTAGTAATCAACAATCCTTATGTCAGCGCAAAAAACATAAGCAGACCCACTTCGGTGGGTTTTTTAATGCCTTAAAACGCTCTCATTTGCGTTTTAAGGCATTTTTATTACTTTTTGGTGTCTTTCCTTTGGTTTAGGGTTTGTTGTCCGTATTCGCGCCATAAAGCCCATTTCGGATCATCTTGTGGTAGCTCTGATGTTTTAAGGAGGATACCGAGCAATTCTGCTGGGTTGTGATTGTCTAAATTAGCGATTTCAAACAAGGCACCCAATTGAACAAGTTTGTGAGTTCTCTCTTTTCGTTTTTTGGCTTGTTCTTCGGTAAATATTTTCTTTGCGGCTCGTTGGGCTGATGCGGCTCGATCTGCTGTACGTTCTGCTTTGATTAGCGTGTTTAAGTGTTTTGTGTTGGTTGGGGTGCGTTCATGCTCAGGGATATTATGAAGTTCAATAAGGGTTTTTTGGGTAAGGCTTGGATTCTTTAAACCGTTGATATATGCAATACGATCACTTAACCATTTTTCACTCATTTTCATCTCAAATATAAAATTAACAATAATCCTATTACAGCATATTTATTTTTTATTGTTCGTCTAAATTTCGTCATCAAATAAGGACATTCAATATACATTCCTTACTATGCAAAAATGTTCATTTTTGATAGTTTGGTCGGAATGAGATATTGATTGTCCGTTCCATCAAATTTTTGATGGCGCGATTAGACGTTTCTCCCTTCGGGCAGAAACACGCGTTAGGGGGAAGCCCCCTAAGACCCCAACCAACCAATTTTTAAAAATTTCCTTTTATGGCAAGTGCCATAAGTAAAATTTAAAAAATTGGTTGGGAAAAAGCAAAGGCGGTTGCCGTGGCAGTACCACACATGAAAGTCAAAACAGGTGGCGCAGGAAAAGCGGCACCTCATGCTGAATATATTGCTAGAGAGGGCGAGTATTCTAAACGCCTAGAAAAAGGCGAAAAACTAGAGCATACAGAATATGGAAATATGCCTAAATGGGCAGAACACAACCCCTCTGAATTTTGGAAAGCAGCCGATTTATATGAGCGTAAAAATGGCAGTACCTACCGTGAATTTGAAATTGGTTTGCCTAGAGAGTTGAGTGAAAAGCAAAGAATTGAATTAGTACAAGAGTGGGTAAAACAGGAAATTGGCGACAAGCATCCTTATCAATTTGCGATCCATAACCCAAAGGCTATGGACGGAGGGGAACAACCCCATGCACACATTATGTTTAACGAAAGAAAGTTAGACGGTATTGAACGTGACCCCGATCAATATTTTAAGCGGTTTAATAGTAAAAACCCTGAACGTGGTGGTTGTCAGAAACTCAATACAGGCAAGGATTACGCAGTTAGAAAGCAGGAAATTAAAGAGGTTCGGGAAAGATGGGAAACTATGTGCAACCGAAGTCTTGAACGTGCAGGTTTAAGCATCCGTGTGAATCTTAAAAGTCTAAAAGAGCAAGGCATAGACCAAGCACCAGAAAGAAAATATATGCCAAGTGAAGCCCGTGACCCTGAAAAACGTGCTGAATTAATGGCGTTCAGGCAATCCCGAAAAAACACCCAAAGCCGTCAGGTTGCCCCTCAAGACGTAAAACAGGGGATTGATTCGACTATGCAACGCTTTGAAGCCTACAAGCTCAAGCAAGAGCTAGAACAACAGCAAAAAATTGCTGAAATGGAAAAAGCCCGACTAGCCACCGAAGCAAAAAAAGCCATTGAAATTGAAAGACAAAGGCAAGCTAAAGCCGAACTAAAAAAGGCAATGCCATCAAAAAGCAAAGGTATGGAGAGAGATTAAATGAGTAATGCAGAAGATAGAGCCTTTGAATTATTGGCTATTGCTGAAAAACAACAGTTAGAGATTCAAGCAGAATTAGTCGCTATTCAACACAATAACGAACGTCTGAAAGCTGAATTAACCGAAGCCGTAAAGAAAGCATCCCAACATTCAGCAGAATTGACGGCACGAAAGATTGAAACAAGAGCAGAAAAAGCCATTGAGGGTTTTGATCGTATCCGATGGATACATTATGCCTATGCTACTGGAGGGATGTTTTTGTTTGTGCTTTTCATCACTGTATTTTCTATTCTATGGATTCCATCGCTTGATGAAATTGCGGAACGTAGAGATACAGCCGAAAAATATGGCGTTGATATAAAAAATATTAATGGAAAATATGCAGTACATATCATGTCACAGCAATGCTATGCCCTAAATGGGTCTACCGTTAAAGATTGGTGTGTGATAGACCCGAAATAAACCACAAATTATTTATACCCAAGTTTTGTTAGCAGAGGGTAGAACTCTCTGAATTTCTCAGGTTGCAAAAGCATTTCAGCGATACGAACAGCAAATTGCTGATAGCTTTCTGTACCCTGCGAATAGCTTGACATTTCAGGCATTTCAGACATTTTTTTTGCAAATAAATGACGTTGAGCATCCGTCATTTTAGTGAATAGATCGGCTGTGTTTGGGTCACGGCTTGGGTTAGTTTTTTCTTTTGTCTTTTCAGTCTTTAATTTTTTGATAAGTATCTGAAAATGGGTAATGGAGCGCCCTACTTTTTCCTGTTTTAAACTAATGCGAAAATCACCCTGAGAATTAACTTCTGCAATAGCAGGCAAAAGCACCCATCTTTTAAATTCAAAAACTTTTTCATATTTACTAGAAACACCAAAAAAATCTTTCCATTCATCAATATACATCATCTTTGTTTTGCCTAAGTCTTTCCACTTACAGGCTAATTCATAAAGACGTTTTGCATTGGTGGAGGTCATATCTATGGTTTTACTGTAATTGTAATTTGTGTAAGCATCGCCAGTTTTATCAATCAAAAATTTCAAAGGGTCAGAAAAATGCAAATAAATGAATCCTTGGTCTTCCGCATAAGCCACACCCTGCAACCAGTTGTATTGGGCATTAGCCACCTGAAAACGTCCATGCTTTGGAGGGAGAACGCCAACACAATTCGGCTCGCCTTTGATTTTTTTATCTGAATCAACATACAGCGGAAACTTTATTTTCCGTTCCATTAACTTATCGGCTGTACTTTTTAGCTGTTGGTAGGCGTGACTTTCAGAAATTTTATTAGCGACAGCAAACTCTTTAGCAGTGATAAAGACTTCGTGGTTGCCTGTGCCTTGCCTATGGAGCTTGTTTATTGCAAGGGTCATCAAATCATGTTCAGCAAGCGTTAGATCGAATCCTGCTTCAATCAGAGTATTCGATTTTGAAATCAAAATATCTTTCTTATCGTCCGTATAAAAAATCGGATTCGATACAAATTGATTTTCATTCATGCCATTTTCTGCACCACCTTTAACGTAGAAAAATTATATCACTACTTAAACGTAGTTAAAATAATTTTCTCGTCAAAAACGTGGGGTTTCTACGTTTTAAACGTGGGGTTTCTACGTTTTAAACGTGGGGT
>ERZ650300.2389-NODE-2389-length-10096-cov-5.023902_pt1 | contig 10096 bp, 8 predicted proteins | sample MGYA00376236_ERZ650300 | MGnify/ENA primary metagenome ERZ650300 (study PRJEB26733, sample SAMN07839303) | wastewater metagenome | biome: urban; feature: wastewater treatment plant; material: waste water | place: USA: North Carolina | collected 2016-04-28 ... | reverse complement strand
GCGGTAATAGAAGGAGCGGATGTCGCCGCCGGCGCAGAATGCCTTCTCGCCGGCCCCCTGCAGCAGCACGCAGACGATGGCCGGATCCTGCTCCCAGCGGGTCAACGCCCCCTGCAACAACTGGATCATCTCAAGGCTCAGGGCGTTGAGGGAGGCGGGGCTGTCCAGAGTCAGCATGCCGATGTAGCGGCCATCCGCCGTGGGGTGGGTCTCGATGCGCACGGGCTCACTCATGGGCAGCCCCCGCAGACCGGGTATCTGCCCCTGCGACATGGCGGGCCGCCATCATTACCTCATTCATCCTTCACTCCCTCACTCTTTCGGTTTGGATTGGTCGTAACGCCAGCGCGGGGCCCGCTTCTCCAGGAAGGCCGCCACCCCTTCGCGCTGGTTGGCATCGTCAAACAGGGCGAGAAAGAGGCTGCGCTCGAGCGGCAGCGCCGCGTCCCTGTGAGTGCTTCGCCCCTGATTGATGAGCTGTTTGCAGGCGCGCAGGGCGCTCGGGCTCTGGCGCTCCACCAGCTGGGCCATCTGCTGCGCCGCCTCCCAGGCGTGCCCCTCGGTCACCACCTCCTCCACCAGCCCCATCTCGTAGGCCAGGGTGGCGCTCACCTTCTCGCCGCAGAGGATCATCCGCTTGGCCCAGCCCGGCCCCACCAGCTCGGTGAGGCGCTGGGTGCCGCCAGCACAGGGCAGGAGCCCCACCGAGGCCTCCGGCAACCCCAGCTTGGCCTGCTGCTCGGCGATGCGGATGTCGCAGGCCAGCGCGACTTCGAGCCCCCCTCCCATGGCATAACCGTTGATGGCGGCGATGCTGACCCCGTGAAAGCGGGCCAGCGCCTCGAAGGCGTGACCAAAGGCCTCGGCCACCTCGCGGGCATGCGCCAGGCTGCCGTCGGCGAACATCTTGAGATCGGCGCCGGCGCAGAAGAATTTCTCTCCGGCACCGCGGATCACCAGGGCCACCACGTCGGGGCGACCATCCAGCTCCACCATCATCTGCAAGAAGGCTTTCAGGCTGGCGAGCGTCCAGGTGTTGGCGGGTGGGTGATCGAGGGTGATGTAGGCCACGTGACCGTGATATTCGAGCCTGATCCTTGTCATTGCACTGTCCTTGTCATTAAACCTGCCGCCATGATGACAGGGTTGAATGGAGCCGAAATTCGGCTGGCTCACAAAGCCTGACGACGGCGCGGCGCCAGTCAGCCATCCCCCGGCAGAAGTAGGAAAACGGGCAGCCACCGCCCTCTACTCCAGCGACAAACCGGGATCCCCCAGCAGGCGGCGGGCGATGATGAGCCGCATCACTTCATTCGTCCCTTCCAGAATGCGGTGCACCCGGGTGTCGCGCAGATAGCGCTCGAGCGGATACTCGCGGATATAACCATAGCCACCAAAGAGTTGCAGGGCCTCATCGCAAACCCGATAACCCACGTCTGTGGCAAAACGCTTGGCCATGGCGCACCAGGCGCTCTTGTCCGGGCTGCCGCTGTCGAGCTTGGCGGCGGCCTGTCGCACCAGCAGACGGGCGGCGGCCAGCTCGGTAGCCATGTCGGCGAGGCGGAACTGCACGCTCTGGAATTCGCTGATCGGGTGTCCAAATTGCTGGCGCTGCTGCACATGGGCCAGGGCGTCGTCGAGGGCCTGCTGGGCAGTGCCCACCGAGCAGGTGGCGATGTTGATGCGCCCGCCATCCAGCGCCTGCATGGCAAACCTGAAGCCCTCCCCCTCCTGCCCCAGGCGGTAGCGGGCGGGAATGCGAACCCCGTTGAAGGCGACCTCCCGGGTGGGCTGGCTGTTCCAGCCCATCTTCTCCTCCGCCTTGCCGTAGACAACCCCCTGGCTGTCGGCGGGCACCATAAAGGCAGAGATCCCCTTGGCCCCCTCGCCGCCGGTGCGAGCCATCACCACCAGCACGTCGGTACTGCCGGCCCCCGAGATGAAGACCTTGCTGCCCTCGATCAGGTAATCATCGCCATCGCGCACGGCGCGGGTCTTGAGGGCGGCGGCATCCGATCCCGCCCCCGGCTCGGTGAGGCAGTAAGAGCCCAGCAGCTCGCCGCTGGCAAGCTTCGGCACCCACTCTGCCGCCACCTCGGCCGGCAGCCAGGTGCCCAGCATCCAGCTCACCATGTTGTGGATGGTCAGATAAGCCGTGGTGGAGGTGCAGCCCATGGCCAGACGCTCGAAGACCAGACTGGCGTCGAGCCGCGGCAGGGCCAGCCCGCCGTACTGCTCCGGGGTGTAAAGGCCGCAGAAGCCAAGCGCAGCCGCCTCCTTGATGGTGGCAACGGGGAACTCGTGCTCTCTGTCCCAGCGGGCGGCGTGAGGTTTGAGCGCCAGATCGGCGAAGGCACCGGCCGAGTCGACACAGGCCCGTTGGGATTCGGTCAGGGTAAAATCCATCTTGTTCGCTTCCTTTGTACTTGTTCCGTCGATCCGTTGCTGTCAATGGGGGCACCCGGGCAAAGTGGGCAACCTGCCGTCAGCGCAGCTGAATGGTCATATTGGGGCCGCTGGGAATGTCTTCGTCGAACCAGCGTTCGGTGACCGTCTTGGTCTCGGTGTAAAAACGCACCGCCTGCTTGCCGTAGGCGTGCAGATCCCCGTAGAAGGAGCCGCGCCAGCCGGTGAAGGAGAAGAACGGCAGCGGCACCGGAATGGGCACGTTGATCCCCACCTGACCCACCGCCACCTCGTGGCGGAACTTGCGGGCCGCGGCGCCGCAACCGGTGAAGATGGAGGTGCCGTTGCCATAGGGGTTGTCGTTGATGAGGGCGAGCGCCTCGTCCAGGCTCTCCACCTCCAGGCAGGCGAGCACGGGGCCGAAGATCTCCTCCTTATAGATGCGCATCTCGGGGGTCACGCCGCGAAACAGGGTCGGCCCCACCCAGTTGCCCACCGGGTAGCCGGGTACGTCGCAAAAACGGCCGTCCAGCAGGCACTCGGCTCCCTCGGCAATCCCCGCCTCGATAAGCCCCTCCACCCTGACTTTCGCCTCCGGGCTGATGAGGGGGCCGTAGGCCGCTTCAGGATCGTGCCAGACACCGGGTTTCACCTTGGCGAACTCGGCGGCGAGCTCCGGGATCCACTCCCTGGCGTTCCCCACGAACACCGCCACGCTGATGGCCATGCAGCGCTGACCGGCGGCGCCGACTCCCGCTCCCACGAGGTTGCCGAGTACCTGCGCCTTGTTGGCATCCGGCATGATCACCATGTGATTCTTGGCGCCGACAAAACACTGGGCCCGCTTGAGTTGCGACGTGGCGCTGCGATAGACGTGGCCGCCGACCCGGGCCGAGCCCACGAAACTGACTGCCTTGACATCGGGATGGGCCAGCAGCGCATCCACCTGCTCGGCGCCGCCATGCACCACCGACAGAATGCCCTTGGGGGCCCCCGCCTCGGTAAACAGCTCGGCCAGGCGCATGGGGGTGAGGGGATCCTGCTCGGAGGGCTTGAGCACGAAGCCGTTGCCGCAGGCCACCGCCAGCGGGAACATCCACAGCGGTATCATGGCTGGGAAGTTGAACGGCGTGATGCCGACGCAGACCCCGAGGGGCTGCACCCAGGAGTGGCCGTCGACCCTGCGCGCCACGTTGCCCATGGTCTCCCCCAGGGTCTGGCTCGCAATGGCGCAGGCCTGCTCCACCACCTCGATGCCGCGCCACACATCCCCCTTGGCATCCGCCAGGTTCTTGCCGGTTTCCTGGGCCAGCAGGGTCGCCAGCTCGTCGTGATGCACTTTCAACAGATGCTGGTAGTTGAACATGACCCGGGCCCGCTCGGGGGCCGGCACCTCCCGCCACTGCAGGTAGGCGTCGTGAGCGGTGCGCACCGCCAGCTCAATTTCCGCAGAGGTAGCTTTCGGCACCCGCGCCAGCAGACTCTGATCCGCCGGGTCGGTCACCTCTATCCACTCGTCGCTTGCGGACGGACACGCCTCGCCACCGATGTAGAGCGGTAGATCCCCGTACTGGGTGTGATGCTGGCTCATGCCCCCCTCCTAGCCCGTTGGCAGGCGATGGCAGGCCACCCTGGGCCGGCCACATCCATGTTGCTGTTGCACATCCTGTTCACTCCTTGCGCTCCTCTGCCCGGGTAGCCCCTTGCGGCGGGCTGCCATCGAATTTACCTTAGACTAACAATCAATTTACGTTTACGCTAACGTAAACTTGAATCACGAATGGACTGACCAGTCATCACCCTGATGGCAGGGGAAATCGGCAGTCCACTGCACCAAGGAGAGCACGGATGCATGCCCTGATGGATGAAACCCTCCAGGCCCTGACCGAACAGGTCGAGGCTTTCTGCCAGAAAGTGATCGCACCGCGCGCCAGCGAGATCGATCAGAGCAACGCTTTCCCCCGGGATCTCTGGCCCCGCATGGGTGAGCTGGGGCTGCACGGCATCACGGTGGCGGAGGAGTATGACGGGGTGAACCTCGGCTATCTGGCCCATGTGCTGGTGATGGAGCAGGTGAGCCGCGCCAGCGCCTCGGTCGGCCTCTCCTACGGCGCCCACTCCAACCTCTGCATCAACCAGATCCACCGCCACGGCACCCCTGATCAGAAGGCGAAATATCTGCCTGATCTGGTCAGCGGCAAACACGTGGGGGCGCTGGCCATGAGCGAGCCGGGTGCCGGCTCCGACGTGGTGAGCATGCGCCTCACCGCAGTGCGCGAGGGGGATCACTTCGTGCTGAACGGCAACAAGATGTGGATCACCAATGGGCCCGATGCCAACACCTTCGTCATCTATGCCAAGACCGATGCCGCCGCCGGGCCCAAAGGGATTTCCGCCTTTATCGTCGAGGCGGGTACTCCCGGTTTTTCCACCGCCCAGAAGCTCGACAAGCTCGGCATGCGCGGCTCCAGTACTTGCGAGCTGGTGTTCGACAACTGCCGGGTGCCGCAGGAGAACCTGCTGGGCCCCCTGCACGGCGGGGTCAAGGTACTGATGAGCGGGCTCGACTACGAGCGGGTGGTGCTGGCGGCCGGGCCCCTTGGCATCATGCAGTCCTGCATGGACGTGGTGCTCCCCTATGTGCGCGAGCGCAAGCAGTTCGGTCAGGCCATCGGCGAGTTTCAGCTGGTGCAGGGCAAGCTCGCCGACATGTATACCCGTCTCGCCAGCAGCCGGGCGCTAGTCTATTCGGTGGCGAGCGCCTGCGATCAGGGCCGCACCAGCCGCAAGGATTGTGCCGCCGCCATCCTGTTTGCCGCCGAGAACGCCACCCAGATGGCCCTTGATGCCATCCAGCTGCTCGGCGGCAACGGTTACATCAACGAATACCCCACAGGCCGCCTGCTGCGGGACGCCAAACTCTACGAGATAGGCGCCGGCACCTCGGAGATCCGCCGCTGGCTCATCGGCCGCGAGCTGATGGGAGAGAGCGCATGAGCAGGATCCACTCCCGTCTCGACACCGCGAGCCCCGACTATGAGGCCAATCGGGCCGCCATGCAGGCACTGGTCGACGATCTCAATACCCGCCTGGAGGAGATAGCCTTGGGCGGGGGCGCGGCCAACAACGCCCGCCACCAGGCCCGTGGCAAGCTGCTGCCCCGCGAGCGCATCGACCAGCTGCTGGACCCGGGCTCCCCCTTTCTCGAGCTCTCGGCGCTGGCCGGATGGCAGGTCTATGACGAACCGGTGCCCGCCGCCGGCATCCTCACCGGTATCGGCCGGGTCTCGGGGCGCCTGTGCATGCTGGTGGTGAATGACGCCACCGTGAAGGGCGGCACCTACTACCCCCTCACGGTGAAAAAGCACCTGCGCGCCCAGGCCATCGCCGAGCGGCTGCGCCTCCCCTGCCTCTATCTGGTGGATTCCGGCGGCGCCTTCCTGCCCATGCAGGACGAGGTGTTCCCCGACCGGGAGCATTTTGGCCGCATCTTCTACAACCAGGCTCGCATGTCGGCCCAGAGCATCCCCCAGCTGGCGGTGGTGATGGGGCTCTGCACCGCCGGCGGCGCCTATGTGCCCGCCATGGCGGACGAGTCCATCATGGTCAGGGAGCAGGCCACCCTCTTTCTGGCGGGGCCACCGCTGGTCAAGGCCGCCACCGGCGAGGAGATCAGCGCAGAAGCCTTGGGCGGCGCCGAGGTACACTGCGCCCACTCCGGGGTGGCGGATCACATGGCCCGGGACGATGCCCATGCCCTGGCCATCGCCCGCACCCTGGTAAGCAACCTGGGGGACAACCAGACGGCGGCGTCACCCGCCCCATCCGCTCCCTCCTATGATGAGCCGCACTACCCCATCGAGGAGCTCTACGGCCTGGTGGGCACCAGTCTCAAGCGCCCCTATGACGCACGAGAATTGATCGCCCGACTGGTGGATGGCTCTGTGTTTGACGAATTCAAGGCGTTGTTCGGCACTACCCTGGTGACGGGTTTTTCCCGCATTGAGGGCATGCAGGTGGGGATCCTCGCCAACAACGGCGTGCTGCACAGCGACAGCGCCCAGAAGGGAGCCCACTTCATCCAGCTCTGCAACCAGCGGGGGATCCCGCTGCTGTTTCTGCAAAACATCACCGGCTTTATGGTGGGGAGTACGGCGGAGAAAGAGGGGATCGCCAAGCACGGCGCCAAGCTGGTGACCGCCGTGGCCTGCAGCCGGGTGCCCAAGATCACTCTGATCGTCGGCGGCAGCTTCGGTGCCGGCAACTACGGCATGTGCGGGCGCGCCTATGAACCGGATTTTCTCTTCAGCTGGCCCAACAGCCGCATCTCCGTCATGGGGGGCGAGCAGGCGGCCGGGGTGCTGGTGCAGGTGCGCCGGGACAAGCTCGCCGCCGAGGGCAAGACTCTGGGCGAGTCGGAGGCGGCCGCCATTCGCGCCCCGGTGATCGCGCAATACGAGCGCCAGGGTCACCCCTATTACGCCAGTGCTCGCCTGTGGGATGACGGCGTCATCGACCCGGCCCAGAGCCGCACCGTGCTGGCCCTGGCGCTGGCGGCCTGCCAGGGGGCCGAGCCTGGCCCTGGGCAGTACGGCATCTTCCGGATGTAAGGAGTTCATATGTCAGACCCGCTCTTCAACGATCCCCTTGCCCATTTTCGCCTTGAGCGCCACGGCCCGGTGATCGAGCTGGTGCTCGCCCGCCCGGCCCGTCACAACGCCCTCGATGCCGACCTGATGCAAGGGCTGCTCGACTGCCTCGACGAGCTGACCCACGGCCAGCCCCTCGCCGACCGCCCCCACGTGCTGCTGCTGCGCGCCGAGGGGCCGCATTTTTGCGCGGGCGCCGATCTCGAGTGGATGCGCAAGATGGCCGGGGAGGCATTCGACCCCCGCGCCTTTGACAAGAATCGCGAGGACGCCCGGGTGCTGGCCCACCTGATGCAGGCACTGGACGAGCTGCCCTTCCCCACGGTGGCCCTGGTGCAGGGGGCCGCCTACGGCGGAGCCTTAGGCCTTGTCTGCGCCTGCGACATCGTGCTGGCCAGCGAAAATGCCCGCTTCTGCCTCTCCGAGGTGACCCTGGGACTGGTGCCTGCGGTGATCAGCCCCTACGTGGTGCGCGCCATGGGGATACGCCAGGCCCGCCGCTACATGCTGAGCGCAGAGCCTTTCGATGCCATCACCGCCTGCCGACTCAACGTGGTGCACAGGCTCAGCCAGCCTGATCAGTTGTTGGCGGAGGGACGCGCCATGGCCCTGCGGTTGTGTCGCAACGGCCCCCAGGCGATGAAGGAGACCAAGCGGCTGCTGGCCGCCATCGAACACCAGCCCGGCCATCAATACGAAGAGATAACCGTCGAGACCATAGCCCGGGTGCGGGTCGGACTCGAAGCCCAGGAGGGGATGCAGGCCTTCTTCGACAAGCGCCCCCCCAACTGGCGCCCCCGTTTCAAGGACGAAGCATGACTCAATACCACCCCATCAAGCCCCTGCTGATCGCCAACTTTGGTCAATATAACTGGAGTGTGGATCAACACGCTTCGCACTTGTGCGCCTTGAACAACAGGGAGGCAGCATGACCCATCACACTCCCATCAAGCGCCTGCTGATCGCCAATCGCGGTGAAATCGCCGTGCGCATCATCAAGACAGCACGGCGCCTCGGCATTCACACCATCGCCCTCTACTCGGACGCCGACGCCCGTGCCATGCATGTGCGCGAAGCCGACGAGGCCTGGCATCTGGGGCCGGCCCCTGCCCGGGAGAGCTACCTCGACACCGGCAAGGTGCTCAAGATTGCCAAAGAGGCGAATGCCGACGCCATCCACCCGGGCTACGGTTTCCTCTCCGAGAACAGCGACTTTGCCACCGCCTGCGAGCAGCGGGGCCTGCGCTTTGTCGGCCCAAGCGGCGCCGCCATCCTCGCCATGGGGGACAAGTCGGGGGCCAAGGGGCTGATGCAGGCAGCCGGCGTCCCCGTGCTGCCCGGTTATCACGGCGCGGATCAGCATCCCGACTTTTTGCGCGATCAGGCGAGCCAGGTGGGCTTCCCGCTCCTTATCAAGGCGGCCAGTGGCGGCGGTGGCAAGGGGATGCGCCGGGTCGATCAGCTGGCCGACTTTGACGACGCCCTGGCGGCGGTCAAGCGGGAGGCGAGTGCCGCCTTTGGCGACGACCATGTGCTGCTGGAGCGCTATCTCCCCCGCGCCCGTCACGTGGAGGTGCAGGTCTTTGCCGATGCCCTTGGCAACGCCATCTATCTGGGGGATCGGGACTGCTCCTTGCAGCGCCGCCACCAGAAGGTGATCGAGGAGGCCCCCGCCCCCGACATCTCCCCTGCCCTGCGCCGCGCCATGGGCGAGGCGGCCGTGGCGGCGGCCAAGGCCATCCACTATCAGGGGGCTGGCACCATCGAGTTTCTGCTCTGCAAGGAGGAGTTCTTCTTCATGGAGATGAACACCCGGCTGCAGGTGGAGCACCCGGTTACCGAAGCCATCACAGGCCAGGATCTGGTGGCCTGGCAGTTGGCGGTGGCCGAGGGCAAACCGCTGCCCCTCACTCAGGATGAGGTGGTGCTGCGTGGCCACGCGGTGGAGGCGCGCCTCTACGCCGAGGACGTGGCCGCCGGTTTTCTGCCCGCGAGCGGCCCCATCCACTGGCTCACCTGGCCCAAGGGGGTGCGCATCGACACCGGCGTCACCGCCGGCGATGAGGTGAGCCCCTATTACGACCCCATGATCGCCAAGCTCGTCGCCCACGCACCGAGCCGCAGCGAAGCCTTTGCCACCCTGGCCGATGCCCTGGCAGCCCTGGATCTCGGCCCTCTGGTGCACAACGGCCCGCTCCTGCAGCGCCTGTGCGAAGCGCCAGAGGTGCTGGCGATGCGCCACCACACCCAGTGGCCCATTCCCATCGACACCCTGCCCGTTCCGGCGCTCGCCTGGCCCCTCGCCACCCTCTGGCTCGCCACTTGCGAGCGCGATGCCTCCCCCTGGCAGCAGGCCGCAGGCTTTCGGCTGGGCCCCACCCGCCGCTTTTGCGCCACGGTGCGCATCGGCGAGGAGACCCGCACTCTCACCCTCGCCGAGCGAGGGGGTGCCCTGCTCTGGCAGGGCGAGCAGATCCCGTTCGAACTCGGGGCTGATCAGATCCGCCTGTGCCAGGGTGGACATTGGCAGCGCTATCCGGTGCAGCCCCTCGGCGAGGGCGCCTATTTGCTGCACCTGGCGGGCAGGCGCATCCGCTTCTCGCTCGATGATCAGCATCATCAGCTCCACCATGATCATGACACGAGCCATGTCCCGGGCATCCTGGCCCCCATGCACGGCATCGTGGTGGCGCTGCAGGTCGAGGCCGGCCAGCCGGTCAGCAAGGGGCAACCCCTGCTGGTGCTGGAGGCGATGAAGATGGAGCACGTCCTCAAGGCCGACCGGGACGGGGTGATTGAGGCCCTGCAGTGCCGCCAGGGGGAACAGGTGAGCCAGGGCGCCGTGCTGGTGCGCTTTGCCGAGGACCATACCGCGCAGGAGGAGCGCTCATGAGCCACACGCACGAGAACCGGGACGACAAGGTCAGCCTGGTGGAGATGGGGCCGCGGGACGGCCTGCAAAATGAGACCGCCACCCTCTCCCTGGCGCAGCGGCTGGCGCTCATCGCCCGCCTGGCCGAGAGCGGGTTGCAGCGCATCGA
>ERZ650300.2388-NODE-2388-length-10100-cov-5.697959_pt1 | contig 10100 bp, 9 predicted proteins | sample MGYA00376236_ERZ650300 | MGnify/ENA primary metagenome ERZ650300 (study PRJEB26733, sample SAMN07839303) | wastewater metagenome | biome: urban; feature: wastewater treatment plant; material: waste water | place: USA: North Carolina | collected 2016-04-28 ... | reverse complement strand
TTAAAGCCATTAAGCGATCGCGGGGAATGTCTGAGAAAAACTGGCCGTAACAAGTGCGGCCATACTTTTCTGGATGATCTAATATCGCCAACAGTAGCGCCAAGCTGGAAATAGTCGGCTCTTGCAGCTGTAATTTGGCCACCAGCAACGCCTCTTCCAACCAACTTACCAGCAGTGTAGAAAACACCGGATTACGGCTCTCAGTTGTCTGACGACTGACGGAAGTGAGTAACGCGGTGCGCAACGTCTCTGCGTTTAATGAAAATTGCCGTAATGCCTGATTTAAAAAATTGGCTGGGTTATCTAATAGTGCTAACAGATAATCCTCGACCAGAATTTCGCTACCTGCCCGCGCGACACAATGATTGGCGGCGACTTCAAGTGCCTGTTTCTCTTCCAAATCCAGTGTTTGGATCAGTTCATCTAATTTAATCGTTACCATTTATTTATTATCCGTTCTCTTATTACCCGCGACAGTGATCGTGCCCTCGCCAGCTTGATGACCGAGCCATGAGGTCCAGCCCAAGCGGCATCTATTGTTATTAGCCAGCTGTAGTGGTTGTGATGATCTATCTGGCATCGACAAGCTGATGTCATAAGCCAGCGGTTCCCGCAGAATAAAACCGACCAGTTCGCGCAATACCGCGTAACCGACACCGATCGGTAAAAAGTAGTGGAAGGTATCCCAATCCAGCTGGCGGATATGAATCCGGAAGGTCGTTCGGCGATCACGGATCGTCTCGCCCAACACCAGGCTGTGAGTTAGCTGATGATTCGCAACCCCCAGCCGATTGCGCTGTTCTGGCGGAATAGTGACGCAACGCACTACACACTGTTCAATGAAGAGATCTTTGTGATTGAAGTAGTAGCGCAGCACCGCTTCTAGCACCGCAGCCGATTGCACTTTGATGCTCAGCAACCCCAGATAAGGCAGTAAGCGCGCCCACTCAATGTGACTTTTCAGCCGCAGCTGCGAATAACTCAACCCAATCAACGCAAACATGCGGGCAGAAAACGGATCTTTCGCTGCTGCCTCAAATTGCAGGTAATAGCGATATTTTTTCCAGATGGGATACAGCAATGCCTGCAAGCGCTGATTAAACAGATCAATAAAATCGCGGGCGACTCGCCCTTGCGCATCGTCACACGCCACCGGCTCACAGTAATGCGCGGGCAGTGGCGAACCGGCACCAAACAGATTCAGACTGTTGATGACCAAGGTCGCTCTGACCAGCTCTTGCTCTAAATAGAAATGCGCCGCTTCAATATCACTTTTTGGAAACGCCAACGATGGGTTACCGGTAAAGGTGATCAGCGCATACGCGCGTTCTTCATCGATCTGATTAACCTGTGCCAGCCATTTGCAGCACAAATCAATTGCCTGAAACAAGTTATAGCGACTGACCGAGCCGTGAAAAGGCCCGCGCATCAGTTCAGAACTTGCTGACCCATACGTGGTGCCCATGTGTACGTTGCTCCGTCACTGCTGGTGACTACTAATTGATGAAAGGTGTTTAAACTGGAAAAACTGCAAAAAAACTCATTCAAAATCGAGGCAAACAGGAACATATCGCCTTCACATAAAAAATGCGCCGCATCAATTGCTATCGTGGTGCACATACCTCGCACGGGGAGCCCCTGCCAGATCTTGTCATGTGCTTGCTGACTTATCTGCTGAATGCCTTCCAGCATTTTCCGGGTGCGGCGTGCTTGTTTATCATCATAAAAGCCGGGGAAATCGTAGGTTGCTAACACCACCCGCAATGCCGGTACATCAGCCAGCGACTGATAATTCAGAGACATATTCGAGATGATCCGCCACAGCGTGTCGCCAGAAATTGGAGGCGGATAGGTTGACGATAATGGCGTTATATTGCGAAAAACGGCGTATTGCGGCATACCATCGGCTGCAATCGAGATGTCACCCTCTTTGATGTATTGCGACAGTGTGTGATCACAACAGGTCATCTCAACCGAGATAGTTTCAGCCTGCTGTCGACCCACCTGTTGATTAGTAAAACTGAGCCACGTCTCGGTGCCATGATGATTGATGCCCGGTTTATAGCGCACACGGAAACAAGCACTATTGTCTGCAACGCCCTGTTGACGGAAACTTTCAAACTGACTAAATTCCCGCATCCCAACATCGCCAGGCGTCCAGCCGGTCACCGCATCAATAGACAAAATACTGCCACTGTCGAGCCCGTTTTCCGCAGGGATCACCTGATATTCGGTCTGCCGCTGGTCATAACGGATCGGCACAGCATGCGATTTAAAAACATTACTGATTGGCGAGCAATAGAGCCTTACGTGCTCTTTTCTCGGTTGGAAGCGCAACATCGGTGAGCGCGACAATTCAAATTGCAACGACAAGCGATGCGCTTGTTGCCGATATTGGCTGTGCTGTAAAACTGCAAACCCACCGACATCAACAAACAGAAATTTTTGCGGAAAACAGAAATACTCTTGCAGCAACAGATACCCATCAAAACAGTTCAGCGGATAATCTTGTAGTCGCTCTTCCTTTTGAAAACCAACCGGCCTGATGTGTGCGCGATCGAGCGTGAATTGCTCTAATACCTGCCCTTGTTCATCTTTTAACACCAACAACGCGCGTGCAGTTAACTGCAACAAACTGAAATAGAGCGAGCTGGTGATCGCATGTTCACCCGCAAAATGTAATCGTAAAGTGGAAAATGCTACATCGGCCATCGCAACATGCGTGAGCGGTGTTAGCTCTATTTGCAAAACCCCTGCATCACCTTGCGGATAGTAATTCACATCGGCAATCTGTAGTGGCTGTAATTCGGTTGCATAGCAAGTCTGAAATTGGCCGCTGACCGCATGACCCACAGTATTCGAGCGCATTTCCGCTTTTTTGGGGATCACTGGCACGCGATTAGCTTGATGAACCGGCTTAAATTCCACCATCCCAAAGCTGGGTGTCGGATGCAGGTAGTTCGGCCACAGCAGTTGCAGTAACGAATGGCTTAACTCTGGCAATTCATCATCAATTTTTTGTCGCAGTCGGCCAGCGATAAACGCAAAACCCTCGAACAGACGCTCAACATCCGGGTCGCGACCATCCTGACTCAGAAACGGTGCTAAGGCTGGATTTTTACGGGAGAAATCTTGCCCAAGCTCTTTCAGTGCCAGTAATTCACGCTGGAAATAGGGGTTAAACGACACGTTGCAACCTCAATTCAGAACTACCACACACATCAATACCCACCGAAAATGGCGCAACCAGATCATCTTTTCGCATCATTCCGTTGATACGAAACGTCAACGCCAGTGGTGAACCTACCTCCGCAGCATGTACCACCCGAACATCAGTTAAGCGTGGTTCATACTGCATGATCGCCCACGCTACATGCCGACGAATACGATTAATGGAATCATAGATACTGGCGTTGGCATCATTTAAATCCGGTAGCCCATAGTCGGGCAGACAGAGCACGCTGCCCTGTCGCGACTGCAGCAGTTTGTTCAGATGATTCAATATCGACGCCAGCAATGTCTCTTCAGTGAGTCGCGTATCGCGACCCACTGTTTCTCCATTCAGACGTTCAAACAAACTGCCGTAAGCCACGTTTATTCCTTATCCAACTTACCGACCAATGACAGCGTGAAATCTGCCCCCATAAACTTGAAATGCGGACGCACGGCGATCCCGACGCGATACCAGCCCGGTTCACCATCCACATCTTCAACGGTAATTTGTGCAGCACGTAGCGGACGACGGCTGCGCACTTCAGCTGGCGGATTTTCCTGATCGGCGATGTATTGACGCAGCCATTTGTTCAGTTCTGTTTCCAACGTGGTACGCTCTTTCCAAGAGCCGATCTGTTCGCGCTGTAAGACTTTGATGTAATGTGCGAGCCGACAAACCACGAACATATAAGGCAACTGCGTGCTGAGTTTGTAGTTCAACTCGGCTTTTTTTCCCTCTTCGCTGGTACCAAAAAATTTCGGTTTCTGCACAGAGTTCGCCGAGAAGAAAGCGGCGTTATCAGAACCTTTGCGCATCGTCAGTGAAATGAAGCCCTGCTCTGCCAATTGGTATTCACGGCGATCAGACACCAATACCTCGGTTGGGATCTTAGTTTCAATTTCGCCCATGCTTTCAAAGTGATGCAGAGGTAAATCATTCACCGCACCGCCCGATCGCGGGCCAATAATGTTCGGGCACCAGCGATATTTTGCAAAACTCTCGGTCAAGCGGGTGGCAAAGGTATAAGCCGCATTGCCCCACAGATAATGCTCATGGGTAACAGACACATCTTCGTTATAAACAAAGCTTTTGACTGGGTTGTCATCGGGGCTGTATGGCTGACGTAACAAGAAGCGAGGTAGCGTTAAACCGACATAACGGCTGTCTTCATTCTCACGAAAACTCTGCCACTTGGTGTATTGCGGGCCATCAAAGTGATCGTTTAAATCTTTGATGTTGGGCAACCCCTCAAAACTCTCTAATCCGAAGAATTTAGGTCCCGCCGAAGAAATAAACGGGGCATGTGCCATTGCTGCAACCGCCGAGGCATATTGCAGCGTTTTGATATCGGGTGCCGAAGGACCAAAGGCGTAGTTGGTAATAATGGCGCCCACTGGCTCACCGCCAAACTGACCATATTCGGCACTGTAAATATGTTTATATAAACCCGAATGTGTCACATCGGCGGCATCTTCAAAGTCATCTAACAGATCGTCTTTCGAAACGTTCAACACTTCCAGCTTCACGTTTTGATCGAAATCCGTGCGATCGACAACCAGCTTCAATCCACGCCACGCCGACTCTAATTGCTGAAACTTTTCATGGTGTAAAACAGCGTCAACCTGACGACTTAATTTCTCGTCGATTGCAGCAATCATCTTATCCACTAACGCCTTTTTGACTGGTTCCGAGGAAGCATTACTCTTTAGTAATTCTTCGATAAATGCACTCACACCGCGCTTGGCGATGTCATAAGCCTCGTCTTGCGGCGTCAGTTTTGTTTCTGCGATGATGCGATCCAGAATATTGTCAGACGCCAACGACATCGCTGATTGTTCTTGTAAACCCGTGTTCATGTCCCGTGTCCTTGCTTGTTATTTTGCGTTCATGCCCAATTCCGCCAGCACTTTGTCTCTGGACTCCTGATTGGTTAGCACCTCTTCTATCGCTTTACGGAAAGAGGGCACATTGCCTAGCGGCCCTTTCAATGCCACCAACGCATCTCGTAACTCCATCAATGCTTTCATCTCTGGCACTTGCTGCACTAAACTGGCAGGGTCAAAATCTTTCATCGATTGAAACTGTAATTTAATGGCTAACTCTTCGTCGGTTGTTTCATCGGTTAAGCGATTAGGAACCTGCAATTCGAGATTTAAATTGTGCTTCTCTAACACTTCATTGAAATTATTCTTATTAATATTGATGGCTTTGCGGTCTTCAATTTTTCGATCGTCAACTTTTAACGTGTAATCGCCCATCATCATTAATTTGAGAGGCAATTCAAGCTCATCTAAACCTTCACCATTAGACGGTTTAAAGGTAACGTTAATTCGCTCTTTAGGTGCAACAGAGCTCTCTTTTCCCGACATTTAAGACTCCTAATTAAAACGCCATGGATATATCCAAGCGATAGAGATTATTTTTTATTTCATTGATTTTATCTGGATACTGCTTTGAGTTTATTTTTTCCAGACTACACTGCCATAGCTGTAATATTTCTTTAAGCAGGTGTGGTTCCCACTCTTTAATCTGAAAATGAGAAACAAGCTGGTAGATATCTTCTAAAATAAGCGTAGCTAAGTCGTGACGCTGATATTGTTGCGCCAACTTAACTAACGCTAATTGCCAACACACCTTTTCTCGCGTACTACCTGCGGTATTTGCCAGTATTTGTAAACCGAGCATCTCTTGTTTTAATAATTTGCTATTTTGCCTGACATTTTCTTGCGCTGTTTTTAAAGCACTATTCCAAGGATGTTCGGACGAGTACTCATTTATATCATCTGGTTTATCGACCATCGATTGTTGTTCTGTGGTTGACGCAAACAGCCAGGCTTCAGTTTCAGCATCCATAAACGGCGAGCCATCATCAAAGCGTAGTGCCACCAGTTCGGGAAACTTCGACAGGAATGAACTCAAATAATGCCGCACATATTCTGCCATCGCACTATGCCCTAGTGCTTGTAGCGCCTGAGCACACCAGTAATGACCATTAAACCAAAATGGTGCTTTAGAGAGACTCATTTCCAGATCAGGAATTAATGTTGTAAACTCTTTTGCCACCAATCGTTGTTGATATTCCTGTAATTTATTCGCTGTTAACGGCTTTAGCTGGGTGATTTTTTGCTTATTCGCCGTCGGTGCAGCTGATATCTGCAACCAGGCACAGCTGCGGGTAAGCAAATATGCGCGCGGATCAGCGAGGTCCTTCTGCAATAAATAGGGGATCAGCAGCCGCGATTGCTCCTGCAGATAACGGGCGATTCGCACACTGTCGCTATCCTCAGTAATAGCGCTGACAGCGGGTGCAACCGCCGATACGTTGGCCGTAGATTCAGATGGAATTATGGCTAATGCCAACTCAGATAGCTTATCTTGTTGTTGACGTCGCTGAATATCACGCAGTTGTTGTATTTTAGGCGGCAATAACGGTGCTTCTTCACCAAACTGCTTTTTCAACTCCGCATCACAAACTATCAACGCGTTAATTAACAATTCAATCGCGTCATGGCTCTGTTTCTCAACAAAGCTATCTGCGTTAAAATCAATTCGATCAAACAGCCAATTCAGTGCTGCTAGTCTGGCTCTTGATTTTAAAGGAAAACAACAATGCCCATAGAGAGTAAATAATCCACTTACCAATTCATAAATGTTACCCAGCCGAACGTAACCTTCAACTTTCAATAATGCTGCAGCATACCAACAAACCAAACGTATATCTTTGCTCCGATTAATTAACAATTGATAACTTAACTCATGAACCAATTTCCAATCTGTCTGCTGGTCTTTATGAAGACTGGTTAGTTTAGCTATCTCTGTCTCTACCTTTTCAAAATCAGGATCGTAGCGTATATCTTCACCTTGCGGCAAAGCATGGCCTATAACCGGTTCCATGATTGCTTTTATACTGCCGGAAATTGATTGCGTCATTTTTTATTTATATGGTTTACCGTGTGCAAAAAATGGTATGTAAAAAATAAATCTTGCGCAATATGGGTTGTTAGTTTTATGGTCAGACATATGGCAAACCTGTCAGATATCTGGGCATTGATAATTAATTTAATACTGAAAATTTAATTTATTTAAAATTAATACCTGTATTTAATGGCAGTGAATTATTTCAAATATATTGATGGTTTGAGATCGCATTATGTTTCTACCATCTATGCAGAAGCGTGTTGCTCTGTGCTATGCTTTCTGCGTTTATCTACAAGGAAGCATTGAATCATGTTGCAAGTTAATGAATATTTTTCCGGTAACGTAAAATCAATCGGTTTTGATAACGCTGACCAGCGCGCGACTGTCGGTGTTATGGCACCGGGTGAATATGAATTTGGCACTGGTGCGCCAGAGCTGATGGTGGTGATCCGTGGTGCGTTGACCGTGTTGCTGCCAAGTGAAACTGAGTGGCAGACTTTCGCTGATGGCCAGCAGTTCAACGTACCCGGTAACAGCAAATTCCAGCTGAAAGTCGCGGTAGACACGGCTTATCTGTGCGAATTTAAATAAAAAAACCCATTTTTGATCTATAGGCGCTGCACGGTCTGTGCGACGCCTATCCTGCACTCTCATTCTGATTTCTTTATGTTTATTCCCCCCGTTCACGCTGGAAAATAAAACTTGCCTTTAAAATACATCTAACGATAATCATTCTCATCTTGCTTATGATAATGATTATTATTCGAGGTTTTGGCATGTTTTTCGTCCCATTCCTGATCATGTTCCGTGAAGGGCTGGAAGCGGCTCTGATTGTCAGTCTGATTGCCAGTTATCTGAAACGCACTAATCGCAGTCAGTGGATGCGCTCGGTCTGGGCCGGCGTCATCATCGCCTGTTTACTGTGTCTGGGCTTAGGTTGGTTTATCAATGAAACCACCGGTGAATTTCCGCAAAAAGAGCAGGAATTATTTGAAGGTCTCGTCGCAGCAATAGCGGTCGTGGTGCTGACGTGGATGGTGTTCTGGATGCGCAAAGCATCGCATTCCATCAAAGCTCAATTACATAACGCTGTCGATAGCGCGCTGAATTCTGGATCAAGCCAAGGCTGGGCATTGGTGCTGATGGTGTTTTTTGCTGTCGCACGGGAAGGGCTAGAGTCAGTGTTTTTCCTGCTGGCGGCCTTTCAGCAAGATGTTGGCGCGGAAGCGCCGTTGGGCGCATTAACTGGCTTGTTAACCGCTATTTTGGCCGGTATCGCCATCTATTGGGGTGGTGTGAAACTGCCGTTACAACCATTTTTCCGCTGGACGGCGCTGTTCATTTTGTTTGTGGCCGCAGGTTTGGCTGCTGGCACCGTGCGCGCCTTCCACGAAGCGGGAGTTTGGAACTACTTCCAAGATGTCGCCTTTGATTTAAGCGGTGTGTTATCCACTCATAGCTTCACCGGCACCCTGCTGGAAAGCCTGTTCGGCTATCAGGAAGCACCATCGGTCAGTGAGGTGGGTGCCTATCTGCTCTATTTGATCCCGGTATTGTGTCTGTTTTTTATCAAACCGAAAGCATCAGCTCATACTATAACGGCTGCCAGTTCAGCCAAATAACCATCTCTCAGCGAAACATAGCCATACAGGAAAGAACGTAATGAAATTCAAATATACTGCTCTGGTTGCCACCCTATTTACTACTGCAATCACCACACAAGCCGTAGCAAAAACAGACGCCGCCGATCTGATCGGCCCGCTCGCTGAATACAAAATGTATGTGATGGACGAAGTGAAACAGTATGTCATCACCACCAAAGCCTTCACCGATGCGGTGAAAAAGGGCGATATCGCCACGGCGAAAAAACTGTATGCACCGGCACGTCAACATTATGAGCGCATCGAGCCGGTTGCTGAGTTGTTCTCTGATCTCGACGCCTCGATGGATGCGCGTGAAGATGATTATGAACAAGGTGCCAAAGACCCCGCGTTCACCGGTTTCCACCGTTTAGAAAAAGCGCTGTGGGCGGACAACAGCACCAAGGGTGTCGAACATTATGCTGATCAGTTGCACAAAGACACCGTGGAGCTGGAAAAACGCCTGACCAGTCTGGCTTTCCCACCCAACAAAGTGGTGGGTGGTGCAGCAGTGCTGATTGAAGAGGTGGCTGCGACCAAGATCAGCGGTGAAGAAGATCGTTACAGCCGCACTGACCTGTGGGATTTCCAGGCCAACATCGACGGCGCGCAAAAAATTGTCGATCTGCTGCGCCCTCTGATTTCCAAAGAAAACAGCGCGTTATTAACCAAAGTCGATGCCAACCTGAAAAAGGTACACACCACGTTAGCGAAATATCGCAACGCCGACGGTTTTGAATCGTATGAAAAACTGACCGATGCCGATCGAAATGCCCTGAAAGGGCCGATCACCGCACTGGCAGAGGACTTGGCAAAATTACGTGGTGTATTGGGTCTGAACTAAACAATCAACAGCACAACGACAGCGAAGCCTAGGCTTCGCTTTTCCGTTTCTGTCATTGGAGAATAAAAATGCCGTTTCGAATTAAACCAACTGTTTTTGCACTGCTACTCACCATTCCATTTATCACCGAACATGCTCTCGCGGAAACCATTGCCAAAGTCAATGTCAGCGTAAACGACAAACAATGTGACCCGATGACACTGACTGTACCGACAGGAAAAACGCAATTCATCATCAAAAACAACAGTATGAAAGCACTGGAATGGGAAATTCTAAACGGTGTCATAGTCGTAGAAGAACGTGAAAACATCGCGCCAGGTTTTATGCAAAAAATGACCGTAGACCTGCAGCCTGGCACCTACGACACCACCTGCGGCCTGCTGACCAATCCGCGCGGGAAGCTGATTGTAACGGGCGGTGAGAATGTTGCTCCGATCAAAGCGACCGCCAATGATCTGATTGGCCCACTGGCTGAATATAAATT
>ERZ650300.2387-NODE-2387-length-10100-cov-6.840219_pt1 | contig 10100 bp, 8 predicted proteins | sample MGYA00376236_ERZ650300 | MGnify/ENA primary metagenome ERZ650300 (study PRJEB26733, sample SAMN07839303) | wastewater metagenome | biome: urban; feature: wastewater treatment plant; material: waste water | place: USA: North Carolina | collected 2016-04-28 ... | reverse complement strand
TCTACCAGATCCTCTGCAAGGGGATCCCGGCGCCCCAGATCAACTGCGAGGTGGCCGTGCCCCTCGAACGCATGGGGGAGGCCCTTGAAATCCTGCAGGCATGGCAGGAGGCGAACCCCGGCGTGCTGCACTACCCCTTCATCCTGCGCTGCACCGGCCCCTCCGTGGCCTGGCTCAGTGCCGCCCATGACAAGTCGGTGTGCTGGATAGGTTTTCTGGTCTATCTGGCGGCGGACGGGACCTTTGTCGGGGGCTCCATGGAGCAGATGCGCGAGTTGCAGCAACTGCTGGTGCCCCTCGGCGGTATTCCCCATTTCGGCAAGCACCTGGCGATGGACCTCTACGACTTCCCGGCCCTGTTGCCGCGCTGGCACGACTTCTTGGCCCTGAAGCGGGAGCTTGACCCCCATGGCCGTTTCGAAAACCGTTGGCTCGGCGACCTGTTCGCCAACCGGTAAGGATCTGACATGACCGATATGCAAGACACTCGCTTACTCATCCTCCTGCCGATCAGAGGGGGGGCAACCCGATGACAGACATGCAAGACACCCGCATCCCCGTGACCCTGCTGACCGGTTTTCTCGGCAGCGGCAAGACCACCTTGCTCAACCACTGGGTCAAGCAGCCCGAGCTCGGGGAGTGCGCCGTGCTCATCAACGAGTTCGGCTCCGTGGGGCTGGATCACCATCTGGTACAGCAGGTGGACGAGCAGGTGGTGCTGCTCGATTCCGGCTGCATCTGCTGCTCGGTGCAGGGCTCCCTGGTGGAGGCGCTGCAGGGGCTCTTCATGAAAGCCATCCAGCGCAAAATCAAACCCTTCAAACGGCTGATCATCGAAACCACTGGTCTGGCCGATCCGGCCCCCGTGCTGTTCACGTTGAGGGAAGAGGGCTTTATCGCCCAGCGCTACCGCTTCGACGGCACCGTCACCGTGGTGGATGCCGGTCATATCGAGCAGCAGCTGGCCGCTCAATATGAGGCGGTCAAACAGGTGGCGCTGGCGGATCTGCTGGTGGTGAGCAAGGGCGATCTGGTGGATGAAGAGACCCTTGCTCGGGTGGAAGCCCAACTGGCGGCCCTCAATCCGGCAGCCCCCATCCAGCGGGTCAGCAATGGGGTGCTCTCGCCCGCGGTGCTGGAGAGGCTCGGCGCCTACAACGAGGCGGCGGGGCGCGACGTGCGCCAGTTGCTGGCCTGGCTGCGTACCGAATCCCCGAAACAGGGGCTGGCTTCGCCCATGCAGCCGAAGATGACGCCGTTTGCCGCCAAGGTGGGGACGGCCGCGCCCACCCGCTTCGAGCACGGCAATATCGAAAGTTTCTCCCTGCGCATCGGCGAGCCGCTCAAGCCGTCCCGCCTGCTGGCCGCCATCGATGCGGTGCAGGCCCAGTATGGCGACGCCCTGCTGCGCCTCAAGGGGATCTTGCAGCTGGAGGGCGAGAGCCAGCCCGTGGTGATCCACGGGGTGCACGGCCAGCTCTATCCGTTGCAGGCGCTGGGGGAGTGGCCCGAAGGCAAGGCCCAGTCCCGGCTGGTGTTCATCGTGAAGAGCCAGGACAGGGTAGGCATAGAGCAGTTGTTCTTCTCGACCCTCAAGGCCCCCGAACCCAGCCTGGAAGAGCACCTCAAGGCCATGCTCGGCCAGCCGGATGCCTGATATGCTGATATGACCCGCGCTCGTGCGGGTCTAATGAGATGGTCACCCCCACCCTGTGAGCGGTACGCTGACAGGGTGTTTTTCTTTCAGGAGAGGCCATCATGGAAAACGTTGCGCTTATTGGTATTGATCTCGGTAAACACTCTTTTCACATTCACTGTCAAGACCGGTTCGGCAAGGCTCTTCTTCGCAAGAAGTTCAACCGGACAAAGCTCATCGAATCCCTCGCAACTTTTCCTGTATGCACCATCGTCATGGAGGCATGTGCCGGAGCCCATTACATGGCTCGTCGGCTGGCTGAATTTGGGCATGAGAGTAAGCTCATTTCGCCTCAATTCGTGCGCCCATTCGTCAAGAGCAACAAGAACGACTTCATCGATGCTGAAGCTATTTGCGAGGCCGCCTGCCGTCCCTCCATGCGGTTTGTAACGCCCAAGACCGAAAGCCAGCAAACGTTGGGAGCACTGCATCGTGTGCGCGAATCGTTTGTGCGCGATCGGGTTAAGGCATCGAACCAGATACACGGCTTTTTACTCGAATTTGGCATCAGTCTGCCCGTCGGTCATGCCGCCATCAAGCGCCTGCCTTCTGTGATGGCTGAACACGAGTTACCAGCGCGACTGATTACCATGTTGGAGAGGCTGCATGCCCATTTCAAGTATCTGGAGCAGCAAATTGCCGAGATCGACAAGGAACTGGCCAGCCAGCTTGGCGATGACGATCTTGGTCAGCGTCTGATGACAATCCCTGGTGTCGGCCCGATCACTGCCAGCGTGTTGGCCGCCGAGCTCGGTGACGGAAAACACTATCGATGTAGTCGTGATTTCGCGGCGTCAGTCGGATTGGTGCCACGCCAGTACAGTACTGGGGGCCGGGCAAACCTGAAGGGTATCAGCAAGCGTGGCGACAAAAATCTTAGACGATTGTTGGTGCAATGTGCACGAGCCTATATGCAACGGCTAGAGCGGCAAACGGGACGATTGGCTGATTGGGTCAGGTCTATGTTGACTCGGCGACATTCGAATGTTGTGGCTTGTGCACTAGCCAACAAGTTGGCCCGCACGGCTTGGGCGCTGGCGGCACGGCATACCGAATTTCGGGCAATGCCAACCTGACGCGCCCCTATTTACTTTTGTACTGACACACCCACCTGGTTTTGCGACTGTGATATTGGATGACGTGAACGGCATACCGGCCTGACTGATAACCTGGCAAAAGAATAGGCTTTCTAGGCCGAGGGTCTTTTTAGGACAGTCAGGCGCGATTCTCATCGTGGCGCGGAGAACATTCTCCATCAAGACGCCGGATAGATTTAAGCAAGCCAACCACAACACCCGAAATCAAGGTTGCAAAAAAGGGGGTGACCATAGATTTTTTTGGGCAGATGAGCGGGTGAACAGAGGAGGGGACTGGTCGGCAGCCCGGCCATCAAGCGCGGGGGTCTTCCACCTTGATGTTGGCGGGGACCCGCTTTTTGCCAAGCACCATGGCGCGGACCAAATCGCTGCGGGTGAGGCGATCGGTCAGGAGTACCACGGCCGCATGGATGCCAACGGCGGCCATCAGGGTGTTGGCGATGATGCCGTGCAGCTCCTCCAGCCACTCCTCGCCCCAGAAGGCATCCCAGGTGGTGAGCCAGCCGGTGACGACGGTCCCGACCAGGGACAGCAGCAGCAACCAGATCATCAGGGAGCCGACCGGATTGTGGCCGAGGTAGTAGGGGTGGCGCCCCTGGGCGAGCTGGCGCAGGTAGTAGCGGACCCGGGCAGGGGTTGGCCACCACTGGCCGAAGCGGGCGTAATAGGGGCCGACCAGCCCCCACAGCAGGCGGATGATGAGCAGGATGCCCACCGCGTAGCCAGCATATCTGTGGGGTTTGCTGCCCTCTTCCAGCACGAAGAAGTTGAGCAGGCAGAGGGTGACGGTCGCCCAGTGAAACACCCGGATGAGGGGATCCCAGACTTTCACTTCAGAGGCAGGTGTCATGGCAAGGCTCCATGGTGGGGGCCGGGGGAAGACCGGCCCGGGGCGGCGTTACTCGTCGATCTCTTCTTTCACCTTTTTCAGGTCGGTCGGGTCGAAGTAGATCTCGACCTTGCGCTTCTCCTTGTCCCAGCCGTAGATCTCGTAGCAGCCGGTCTTGGTGGCCTTGAACTTCTTGATGTCGTAGCCCATCGCCTTGATCTGCTGCTGGGCGTCGGCTTCGCTCATCCACTTGCTCTTGTCGGCCTGGGTGCATTGGGGGTCGGCCAGGGCTGCGCCGCTCAACAGGGGGATCAGTAACAACAGGGGGGTCAGTTTCATTGCTTGCTCCTTGCGGGTGGTTGGGTCAACAGTCGCAAGGCTAATCAAGGAGCATTAAGGAAGAATTAAGGGAAAAGGGAAATGAATGGCTCTCCCCGGCGGTGGGCCGGGGAGAGGGTGATCAGCTCAGCTTGCCCCTGACCAGCCACTTGTCCAGCGCATTGGCGAAGCGCTGCTTGTCGGCGGCGTTGAAGGGGGCCGGGCCGCCGGTCTGCACCCCGGCCGAGCGCAGCTCCTCCATGAAATTGCGCATGGTCAGCCGTTCGCGGATGGTGGCGGTGGTGTACATTCGGGTACAGCCGACATACATGTAAAAATAGGACTTAACGCAGAAAACCCTCGTTGCGCGTCAGAGACCGTCAGATTGGCAATGACGAATCTATAGGTTCAGGGACCGTATCAAGATCGATAATGTAATCCCCGAAGCGCTTGATATGGCTTGTCACATAAGGGCTGAGCGTGGCGACATCTTCCCGATTTACCGGGAATCCCTCCTGTTTCAACTCACGCAAGATACGGGTCTGATCTACCACGTTGTGGAAAATTACGGCATTGGCCACCAGGTCGTTGTACTTGATGACCTTCTCTTGCTCCTCGGGGTCGTTGTCCGCGATGATCCCTTCCCCACCGAAGAACAGCCATTTGGAGAAGCCGTTGTAGGCTTCTACCTTGTTGGTCGTCGCTGTGATCTGTTCGCGTAGCTCCATGTCGGAGATATAGCTCAGCAGGAAGGCCGTTCGCACTACCCGTCCAAGTTCCCGGAAAGCCTGGTAGAGCCGGTTCTTGCGGCTGTAGTTACCCAACTTGCGCAACAAGGTCGACGACGAAATCTTGCCGGCCTTGATCGACAATACGACCCTCAACAGGTCTTTCCAGTGGGTTTCGATCAATTCCCAGTCAATGACATCCTTGAACAGCATGTCGAGGTGCTGATAGCTGGTTTCCTTGGTCGGCCTGAAAAATACCAGATCGTGCCAGTTGCGGATGCGCGGCATCAGCTTGATACCCAGCAGGTAAGCAAGCGCGAAAACCGGTGCAGATTGCCCCTGGGTATCGGCATGGACGGTATCTGGCTGGATGTCCGATTTGTTCTGGAGCAATCCCTCAATGATATAGACCGCCTCCCAAACCCCACAGGGAATGAAGTGGCTGAACAGTGCGACGTAGTTATCGGCCACGTGGTGGTAGGCGATCCCGCCATAGCCGCCGTAGCGGATGTGGTACTCCGCCAGCAGGTTCTGGTCGAACATATCGAATTTGGTGCCGTCGGCGGCTGCTGATTTGCCTTCCCCCCAGACCTTGGGCAGATCAAAGAGGTGGTAGCGGTTGATGATGTCTTTTAGTGCCGCATTCAACTTGTTGGCATTGGAATGCCGTCGGTTGATGAACGACAGCATGTGCGGTGTCACCGCGCCGCGCAGATGACGTGACGCCTGGGCCGGCCCGAGATTGCAGCCATACGTAAACGTGGTGAGGATGTAGCGCTCACCGGGATTCTCGATCTTTGGATCGGAGCCAGATAGTGGCCCGAAGTGCCGGTTCCAACTGGTCCAGTGGGCGACGTTGCACAGCACGTCGATGACATTGCGCTCAGGAAGTCGTTGCAGCAGAGCCGCCTCCAGGGCACGGGCGGAAGCCTTCGGCTCCCGCGGGCCACTCCGTTTGAGTACCGGGAGACCGAATTCATCAATCCCCAACGCTTTATTCTCGGGAAATCCGCTATCCACCTCGACCGCAGTCTCCGTCAACCAATCACGCAAGCCTTGGGTAAATCCGGGCGCATCCTCCGGAAACCCCAACTGCTGGCAGTAGTCGCCCACCAAGGGCTCACATTCATCCCATGAAAGAAGCTGGTCGCGATAGTCGGCATAGGCCTCCGATCCCTGAATCGACACGTCTCCCGACTTGATTTCTGCCGCCAGCGCAGAAAACACGCAAACCTCGAAATGCTGACGGCTGATTCGCTCGCCATCCTCGGTTTTCACCACCACCGTCCTTTTCCAGCGTTCGTTGGTGAAGGAAAAATCGATTTCGACATCAATCCAGGCGCCTTTGCGGTTCTCGTATTCAAGCAGAACATCCAGTGCCTGCATCAGCGACTGGTCTTCGCTGGTCGAGGTCATCGTCAGCAAATGCACCATACGGAACAGCGTCGGTCGATGGCTGCGATAGAAACGCCACAGCAGCGGGAAGTAGTTGTCGCCACTGAACGCGTTGATCGCGTCGCAGTCATCCTGTAGGGCCTTGGTGCCGCCCCGGGTCGCCAAGAGGGAGCGAATGGTTTTCCCGGCCACCTCGTCTGCTGACTGGGTTTCCAGCACCTGGATGACGTCCGCCAGGGTGGCGACGAGATGCTCGGTCTTCTGGCGGAATTTTATGCGCAGGCGCTCCAGTTCGTCCTTACCGCGCCGGTGAATGTGGTTCATCCGCTTGATGAACATCTCCGCCAGATCATCACGGGCCTGCACACGGGCACGGTGAATCAGGCTCAGTATCAGGACATAGCGCTTGGGCGGCGCGAATTTTTTGAGTTCTGCGGCATCCAGTGCCTTGGCCTCGGCAGCAAAATGTTTGATCTTGGCGAACGGAATACCTGACAGATGGTGATCCGCACCTACCGTATCTGAGAGTTTGACGATATGGTCCAGCAGATCCTGCAAATGCTCCAGTGAAGAGCGCTTCGGTAACTGCTTGAGAGCGAAGAACAGCGTTTTTTTCTGGGGACTGTTGCCGATCTCCAGCAAAGCGTCGAGTTGTTCGCGCTCGGTCTCGGATAAACGCTCCATCACCGCCGCAAAAAAGCGCCCATTGACCAGTGTGCGAATGCGCCGCGACATACGGTCAAACGTACTGAAGGCGGGCAACTCGATGCGCTGGCGGACCAGCTCTTCAATGGCGACGTTGATAAGATCAGCCGGGTTGTCCATGACTTCGGCAGCCGCCGACATGGCCTCGCTAGCCGCATGCAATCCGTCTTCGCTCCAGGCGGTGACCGCCAAGCGATCACGGATTGCCTGGTGGTGCCGATACAAGGTCCGCAATTCCGCATAGATTGGCGAAATTTCGTCATCTATTCCGCTCACGTTCCGCACATGCTGGACGATGGCGAGCGGAATATCCACCAGAGCAGGAAAATAGCCGAGGCGCTGGAACGATTTGAGCAATAGCAGGAGGCCGAATCGCGACTGAGCCTTGCGGGCCAAAGCTCTCGCGAAACTCAGCTCATCGTTGGTCGGGGTGTAAAGCGCATCCAACTCTTTAGCGAGTGGATTGCGTTTGAAACGTGGGTAGGCGGTACGTTCAATGGATGCCATCTATGCATGACCTTACTCGTTTCGGCCGGTCGATTCGACACGAATGTCGTCAAAATACACAACGCTGTCGGCCTTGGACCACAGGCCTATGTGCCCCGAAACCGGTTCGGACAAGGCGTGTTCCAGATACAGTTTCCCATCTAGATAGCCTTTGATGTTCTTCCCTTGAACAACCAACTTCAAATCATGCCATTGCTTGGATGGCGTCGGCGTATTGCGTATCCACTTGACCGAACTCCGGCTGCCGCGCTCGTATTTGAACAGGACGAGGTTGTCTTCGAGGCAGTTGGCACGCAGTACAAGATAGTCGCCGTTAGGCTTCAGGTTGAAGACGATGCCTGCTGCTTGGTCGATGCGTCCAGCAACGCACTTGAAGCGCAGTTCGATCTCCCCGGCGCGGAAATCGTCGATGCCCTGTGCCACGGCCAGCGGAAAGTAGGCGTAGGCCTGGACGTTGTCGAGAAACTCGGCGTAGCGCTCGCCGTAGAGGGCGCGGGCCTTGTCGGCCAGCCCGGCCGAAGGCTGTCCCCGCGACCAGCCGCGGCCGTCCACGACCAGCACGCGCTCCTTGCCATCGACACCCGCGATCCACTGACCGACAGTCGGGATGACGCTCTTCGGTTCCGCACCAAGGGTTTCGGACTCGAAATCGAACACCAATGCGCCATCAGTCGCACGGACTGGCGTGGCCGGTTCAGCGGCTATGCTGACGCTAGCGGCACTGACAGATGGCAGGTATTCGGGCTCGGTTGGCGGCGCCTCGCCGACCAGGAAACGAAAGGCCACCCATGTGCCCAAACCGACCAGGAGCATCACGGTCATCGCGACGAGTAGCAAATTCCGTTTTACGCGAAGCATGGCTTTGAGTCCTATCGAGCAATCTGCTCGACCCGGAAATCGTCGAAATACACCACGCTATCGGCCTTGGACCACAAGCCGATGCGACCTGACACTGGCTTTTCAAGATCGTGACTGAGGGTGAGTACCCCATTCAACCAACCTTGGACCTTGTTGCCAACGACGGTCAGCTTCAGTTCATGCCACTGGCCGCTGGGTGACGGCGTGTTGCGCACCCACTTCACCGACGAACGCTTGCCCTTCACGTATTGCCACAGCACCAGATTGTCTTCAAGCGGGTTGGCGCGCAGGGTGAGATAGTCACCGTTGGGCTGGACATTGAAGAGAATGCCGGCAGCTTGGTCGATACGCCCGGCCACACCCTTGAAGCGCAGGGTGATTGCACCATTGCGGAAGTCAGCCACTTCGTTCATTACCGCGATGGGGAAGTAGGCGTAAGACTGAACATTGTCAAGAAACTCGGCGTAGCGCTCTCCGTACAGCGCCCGAGCCTTGTCGGCCAGCCCGGCCGAGGTCTGGCCGCGTGCCCACTGCGAGCCATTGACCGACAGCGCCTTATTTCCCCCATTGTCGACGATGACCCAGTTGCCCACTGCGGCAGTGAAGGACTTGGGTTCGGCACCGACGGTTTCAGTATCGAAACTTTGTACAGAGGATGCAGCGAGTGCAGGAGCCGCGAAGATGGCGGCAAATAAAACAGAAAGCATGCGAAGTTTCATCGAAGTTCTCCTTGTTGCAGGTTACGGAAATGCTTGGGTAGTCGCCCGGTTCGGGCCAGGAGCCAGGCGGCGAGCAGGATCAGGATAGGCAGCAGCCCGTAGAACCAGATTTCAGCCGACCGCGCGTCGGCCACCAGTGGATGGCCCGGATAGGGCGGCAGATCAACCGGCGTCACCTGCACACCGGCCAGTTCGTGTAGCAGTGGCAGGATTTCGCGCGGACTGTTGGAGCGGCTCTCAACGCTGCGGCGGGCGCGCGGTTCGCCATACTCGTACACGATGCGGCCATAGCCTTCGTCCCCAGCGGCGCCGAATACCCCCGCCTTGCCGGTCTCGGCCCAGCGCACGCCGAGTCCAGGCACCAAGCGCTTGAGCTTGGCCAGCACATTGCCGGCGAACTCCCGTGCCCGGCTGTCCTCCGGGTTGAGGTGCAGGGTAATGACGAGTCCCTGATCCATGCGGGCGAGCGCCACCTCGTCGGCCGGATTGAAGCTGTTGCGCCGGTCTTCCGCGAGGTCGACTGCCCTTGGCACAAGGGAGGTCGCCGCCAGCACGGCGAGCAGCGCGACGATCCCGGCAGCGCCACGCAGCCAGCGCTGGCGGTTGGCCAGTCCGGGTGGCAGGATCAGCGCCGAGAGAGCCGCCAGGCCCAGGCCCAATGCGGCGAGGCCGACGGTCTGCCCAGCCGGAAACAGCCCGCGCTCGAAGGACTTAAGCACCTGCGTAGGTGAGATGCCGCCCAGGGTCTTCAGCCACTCGGGGCCGGTTGCAGCGGCGAAATCGAGTACCCAGAAGCCGAGCGTGAAAGCCAGGGTGACGATGGCGGCGGTGGCCGCCGATTCGGCCAGGGCCGCTGCGAAGAAGGCGATGCCGGCTACCGCCAGCGCGTAGAGGGCATGGCCGGCGAAGAGATTGGCGGTCTCGGCGAAAGCCAGATGCCCGCCAGCGAGTTTCCAGCACACCAGTGCCGACAGGGGAACGAGGAGACTGACAGCCCAGGCGGCCCCGACAGCAGCGAGTTTCACCGCGACCAAGGTGCTCGGCGACAGCGGCCATTGCAGCGCCAACTTGGCGGCACCGCTCTCCCGGTCTTGGCCGAGGGCGCGAATGGCGACGAAGGGAAAGAGCAAGGTCGTGCCGAGATAGAAGGCGCCCAAGGTGGGCACCAGGATGCCGTCCAGCGGTGTCATGCCGCGAGCCATCTCCGGGAATTGCAGGGCGGTGCGACTCGCCTCGCCGAACAGACGC
>ERZ650300.2385-NODE-2385-length-10103-cov-6.170382_pt1 | contig 10103 bp, 5 predicted proteins | sample MGYA00376236_ERZ650300 | MGnify/ENA primary metagenome ERZ650300 (study PRJEB26733, sample SAMN07839303) | wastewater metagenome | biome: urban; feature: wastewater treatment plant; material: waste water | place: USA: North Carolina | collected 2016-04-28 ... | reverse complement strand
AAAAACGCAATAACACTCGTATCAACACCCAAGAAGACCCATCTCACAACAGAGGTGAAAATAAAAAACAGACTGATATTTCAGTAGATTTTACTGACTTCGATATTGAGATTATTGAAGAAGTAATTGAAACTGAATCAAATATACAATATATTGAAAGTAAAGAAAAAAATGAAAATAAAGATGAAGAATCATCAGGCAACCGTTATGGCAATAGAAAGAATAAACCTACAAAATCTGAAAATTCAGAAAAAAAACCGAATAAACTAGATGTAGATGATCTTGCTCTTATATTTAGTAGTTTAAAAAACATTGAAGCTAAAAAAGATTCTACTAAATTAACTAAAGTATCTTGCATTGATCAAAGTGGAAATCTTTCAGACACCTTTTCACTTTTACAGATAAAGCCCATCGTTAAATTCCCTATTCATAATACTTGGATTAACGATGACGTTGGAAGATTACTTTTGTTTTTAAAGTTAGAGTTAGCCGAATTTCATGATCATCTTTACCTTATTGATATTAAGAAAAATAACAAAAATAATGAAGCATTTTGTTTTTTTCTATTTATTACCAAAGAGATGCTTAATGAAAAAAATATAACCATGATTTGTGAAGCAATTGAGGGGAAAAAAGGAACAAAAAAATGGTTCGATATTTGCAAGACTAACTTCAATCAAAAAAGAGCCATGAAGCACATGCATACTGACCAAGCTGATTGGGTTGCAAGTTTTAATAAAATTTTCAAAATATTAATAAAAAAGAAAAAATTATAAATAGAGAATTAAATTTACTAAAATATGCTTCGTATTTATTGAAGAATTACGAAGCAGCTTGTTTTAAAACTTCTACTTCAAAATGATCCATTAGCTTCTTTATTACTTCTTTTTAAATAGATAACTCATATAAAGAATAGTATGAAATATATCTAAAACTTCCAACAGGTTTCTCAATCAACCAATATTAATAAAGTTATTATAAAACAATAATTTAGCTTAACAAAATCAAGTGTTTATTATTAATAATAGTTTCAGCCAAATTAAAATTACTTCCCATTTAACAGTTTTCTCCACACAATCTCCACATAACATTAGCAATTCATAAACACTGCTATTTCAAAATAGTAGCATCTAAAACTCTCTCTGAAAAAACATGCAAACATGTCATCATTTAATAAGTTCAATACTTATTACAACTGTACTTTTGATCGGCTGTACACAATCCAAAGATGCTGAACAGTCCGCAGCAGAAATGCCGCCGGTGGTGGTCAGTACCATCACTGTATTACCGCAATCTATGAATGTAATTGAAAATCTTCCCGGCCGTGTTACAGCTTACCGGATTGCTGAAATTCGTCCGCAAGTAGGTGGAATTGTTGATAAAGTGCTTTTTAAACAAGGCTCTTATGTGCAAGCAGGTCAACCACTTTTTAAATTAAATTCTGAAATCTTTCAGGCAGATGTAAAAAGCAATCAAGCTACTTTAAACCGTGCACAAGCTGAGGTGACACGTTTGCAGGTGCTGTTAAAACGCTACACTGAATTGGTAAAAGTAAATGCGGTTAGTCAGCAGGAATACAACAATACGGAAGCAGATTATAAAAAAGCAAAAGCCGATGTGGCGCAAATGCAAGCTATGTTAAGTAGACAGCAGCTCAATCTTAAATATGCCACTGTCACAGCACCCATCTCAGGAACGATTGGTGAAATCTTAGTGACTGAAGGTGCATTGGTTGGTCAAGGCGATAGCAATGCGATGGCCGTAATACAACAGATTAATAAAGTCTACGTCGATGTAAAGCAATCAATTAGTGATTATGAAAAGCTACAGGAAGCTTTGCAGCAAGGTGACGTGTCAAACATCAAACATACGGTTGAAATCCTGAATAGTCAGGGTAAACCTTATAATGTCACAGGTGAAATCCTATTTTCAGATACTAAAGTTGATCCTGACACGGGTGATGTCACGATTCGTATTCTAGTCAATAATCAAAATCAAAAACTTTTGCCAGGCATGTATGTTCGAGTCAATATGAGCCGAGCTCAAGTTGAAAATGCGCTGTTAGTACCTGAACAAGCGATTCAACATGATATTAATGGTAAAGCCAATGTTACGATTGTTAATCAAAAAGGTTTAGCGCAAAGCAAGCCTATTCAGCTTGGTCAACGTTATCAAAATAGCTATGTAGTAACACAAGGATTACAAGCAGGCGAAAAAGTTATTGTTGAAGGCGCTGATCGTATACAGCCTGAGCAAAAACTAAAAATTAAGCAGTGGCAACCTACAAATACTCAGGAAAGTGGAGGCAAGAAATAATGTCTCAATTTTTCATTAAGCGTCCTGTTTTTGCATGGGTGATCGCTTTATTTATTATTTTGTTAGGTGTACTCAGTATTCCCAAGTTACCTATTGCAAGATTTCCGAGTGTTGCGCCACCACAGATCAGTATTACTGCAATCTATCCAGGTGCTACCCCAAAGACACTGAATGATAGTGTTGTGACATTGATTGAGCGGGAAATGTCAGGTGTCAAGAACTTACTGTATTACAGTTCAAGTTCGGATAGTTCTGGAACAGCAACAATCACCGCAACCTTTAAACCAGGCACAGATGTAGAACTGGCACAAGTTGATGTACAAAACAAAATTAAAGCCATTGAGTCGCGCCTACCCCAAACAGTTCGACAACAGGGGCTGATGGTTGATGCTGCATCATCTGGTTTTTTAATGATGGTGGGGTTGAGTTCACCAAATGGCAAATATAGTGAAATTGATGTCAGTGACTATATGACTCGCTATGTAATTGAAGAATTAAAACGGGTCGAAGGTGTTGGTAAAGTCCAAAACTTTGGTGCTGAGAAAGCCATGCGAATTTGGGTCGATCCAGACCGCTTGGTCTCTTATGGATTGAGTATTCAAGATGTGAATACAGCCATCCAAAACCAAAACTTGCCGATATCACCGGGTCGTATTGGTGATGTTCCTGCGTTGAAGGGGCAACAAATCACCATTCCTTTGACTGCTCAAGGTCAATTAGAAACTGTAGAGCAATTCAAGAACATTAGTTTACGTGCTCAACAAAATGGTGCCATTGTTCGATTATCGGATGTTGCTCGTGTCGAAATTGGTGCGCAAATGTATAACTTTGCGATTTTAGAAAATGGTAAAGCCTCTACAGCTGTGGCGATACAAATGAGTCCTGGTGCCAATGCTGTTAAGACTGCAGAGGGTGTAAAAGCAAAAATTGAACAATTAAGTCTAGCATTGCCTGATGGTATGAAATTCTCTATACCTTACGACACTGCACCTTTTGTAAAAGTTTCGATTGAAAAAGTAATCATGACATTGCTTGAAGCTATGGCTTTAGTTTTTATTGTCATGTTTATTTTCTTACATAATGTTCGATACACCTTAATTCCAGCGATCGTTGCACCGATTGCATTGCTTGGCACATTTTCAGTCATGCTACTTGCAGGTTTTTCGATTAATGTGCTGACCATGTTCGGCATGGTGCTTGCGATTGGGATTATTGTCGATGATGCGATTGTGGTCATTGAGAATGTTGAACGAATTATGGCGACAGAAAGTTTATCTCCAGTTGAAGCCACATCTAAAGCCATGAAGGAAATTACCAATCCGATTATTGGTATTACCTTAGTGTTAGCCGCTGTATTCTTGCCGATGGCATTGGCGTCAGGCTCGGTGGGGATTATCTATCGCCAATTCACCATTACCATGTCAGTTTCCATTTTATTCTCAGCTTTCCTTGCATTGACATTAACCCCTGCGTTATGTGCAACAATGTTAAAACCGATTGATCAAGACCATCAGAAAAAAGGTGTTTTTGCATGGTTTGATCGCAGTTTTGAGAAGCTGAACAATCGCTACGAACGTAGTTTATTTAAAGTAATTAAACATAAAACCCTCGCAATATTATGTTTCTTAGGCATTGTCATTGTGCTGATTTTTAGTTTTAAACACGTTCCGACTGCGTTTATGCCAGAAGAAGATCAGGGGTGGTTTATGACTTCAATTCAGCTTCCTGCGGATGCAACTCAAGAACGTACCCGTAAAGTCGTTGCTGAGTTTCAAAATCATTTAGACCAAGAAACGGGTATTAAAGACAATATGGCAGTCTTAGGTTTTGGTTTTAGTGGTTCTGGTCAGAATACAGCGATGTATTTTACTAATCTATTGCCATTCGAAGAGCGTACTATTACGGCACAAGAAGTCGTGAATAATGCAAATATAGCGATGGCTGAAAGTTCAGAAGGTCAAACCATGTCTGTGTTACCACCAGCCATTGATGAATTAGGTAACTCATCTGGTTTTTCACTGAGATTATTAGATCGTGGCAATATTGGCATGCCTGCTTTAAGAGAAGCGCAAGATCAGCTTTTAGCATTAGCAGCACAAAGTAAAATCGTGGCGGAGGTCTATCCTGAAGGTTTGCCAGATGGCAGTTCTGTACAGCTTAAAATTGATAGAGATAAATTGCAGGCATTAGGTGTTAATTTCAGTGATGTGACCGATATTATTTCAACCTCAATGGGTTCGATGTACATCAATGACTTTCCAAATCAAGACCGCATGCAGCAAGTCATAGTGCAGCTTGATTCCAAATCACGCATGAGTATTGAAGATATTCTTCAGATTAAAGTGAACAGTCAAAGCGGTAAATTGGTTTCAATGTCTGAAATAATTACACCCATTTGGCAACATTCACCACAACAATACAATCGTTACAACGGTCGTCCATCATTGAGTATTTCTGGCAGTCCAGCAGCAGGTGTATCTTCAGGACAAGCCATGACTGAGATGGAAAATTTGATTAAACAGCTTCCGAAAGGTGTGGGTTATGAGTGGACTGGGATTTCTCTAGAAGAAAAACAGTCGGAATCACAAACCTTGTTTTTATTACTGTTGTCGATGTTAGTCGTTTTCCTTGTCTTGGCAGCACTTTATGAAAGCTGGTCAATTCCATTCTCTGTGATGCTAGTTGTCCCTCTAGGGTTGATTGGCGCCTTTTTAGCAGTAATGTTACGTGGTATGCCAAATGATATTTTCTTTAAGGTCGGCATGATCACGATTATTGGTCTATCTGCAAAGAATGCCATTTTGATTGTTGAGTTTGCAAAAGCATTAAGAGAAGAAGGAATGGGTTTAGTGGAGGCAACCGTTGCAGCCGCTAAATTGCGCTTACGTCCAATCCTAATGACATCTTTGGCATTTACCTGTGGCGTTATTCCTTTAGTCATTGCCAGTGGCGCTAGTTCTGAAACTCAAAAAGCGATTGGTACAGGCGTCTTTGGCGGCATGATCAGCGCAACAATTCTAGCTGTTATTTTTGTACCGATTTTCTTTATTGTCGTCATGAGCATGGTTGAGAAATTCTCGAAACGTAAAGCGGCACATTAAGCATCAAAACTGAGAATAAAAGCTAAATATAAAAGCTGTGGGTTAACGAGTTTAGCCCACAACAAATCTTTCATTTACATCTTTATTTCAGAAGAAGAACTTGCAAAATTATTGTCCCAGCCGACACAGCTGTAGCTCCTCTTAAAAAAGAGGCTTTTTTTTAATCAAACCCGAGTTGCGCTATGATTTTAGGGATCAATCATCTTGTTTCTCCATATCTTAAACAAGCTGATGCGTTGACCTGTGTCAAATATTCAATCATTAAGCACTTAATCAATTGCCTTGTCGTCACCTCAAAAGTCGCATCAATTGATCGGCTGTTTGAGCAATCAAACCAAACATCAAATGACTCATCACCTTAGCGTGACCTCGATAATAAATCACCCGACCGCCAAACTCATCCTTTAAACGGGCATTACTGCGTTCAGCACTGCTACGGGTTTTATATCGCTGTGCTTCCGCTTTGCAAAATTCTATTTTTTCACCCTGACGCTTGTTGTGATCAATCAACGGAACACGACCTCTTGATCTCACAAACTCTCGAATATCCGTACTACAATAACCTGCATCCATCAGCTCATAACATGCCGTAACACGCTGTTCACTCATCAACGATAACGGCAGGGCAACACGACTATCATGAACGACCGCACCCGTCAGATAAGCACTGATCACTACACCACAACATGCTGTATCTAAATGAAGCTTGTAGCCTTTGGTACTCTCAGAATACCCTTTTGAGTTCGTTTTTGTGCCAACAGAACAGCCCGTAGGTAAATCTCGGAGCATTTCAGGAAGTGTCTGTGTGAGTTGAATCTGAATGGCAGTTAATATTTTAGTGGTCAAGGTCTTAGGCGAGTTGAATGCAGGGCGACCTCGTTTTTTGGCAGGCGGTTTTACAACAGGAGGGAGAACTATTTTCTCAACACCTTCGCGTGCTGGAATCATGGTTGCATCACGGCTAATATGACCGATTAACGTATCCGCAAGATTGGACTTCACCATCTGCTCATGAACGCGAGTGGTTAGTTTACGCGCTGCAAATTCAGCAAAAACACGGCTAAATGTCCCTTCGCTGGGTAGTTTTTTATACAGATTGAAGCCGCAAATTCGCCGCAATCTACGATCAACTTCTAGGCGTTCAATCAAGCCCCGTGTGGTGACGATACCAAGTTCAGCTTTTGCAATAAAGGCACATGCCAAAGCGCAGCGGTCAGCAGGAGGTCTTCCCACAGCACACCCTTGATATTGGTATACCAAGGATTCGATGTCACTCCACTCGAGCACACGAATAATGCGTTCGAGCTTTGAGCTGATGCCGTCTAAATCGGCTGCGACTAAAGGAATAAGTTCGTATTGTAAGGCTTGAAACCGTTGTTTGAGAAAAGGGCTTAATGTAGTATTCATGCTGTAGATGTTAGGGTGTTGGTTTAGAAGCTCATTTTAACATCTACAACTTTTTTCAAAAAATGTTAATTCAGGCTGTTTGTGGAGTTTTGCAAGTGCCTCAGAATTGATTTAATAAACCATCAATATAGGTTTGATCATGCAAGCTACGAATCTTGATCCGAAACGCTGGTGGATATTGCTCGCTGTCGTGCTTGCATATCTGCCGATTGTGATTGATATGACTGTACTGCATGTTGCGGTTCCATCATTAACCCAATCATTGAGTGCCTCAAGCAACCAAGTCTTATGGATTATTGATATTTATCCATTACTTATGGCTGGACTTTTAGTTCCGATGGGAACTTTGGCTGATCGTGTCGGCAATCGTAAGATTCTGCTGATTGGCTTGGTTATATTTGGAATTGCCTCAGTCCTTGCGGCATTTTCCCAAACGGCTTCTATGCTGATTGCCGCACGTGCTTTATTAGCATTAGGCGGTGCCATGATTATGCCCTGTGTATTGGGTATTATTCGCAGAACCTTCGAAGACAGTCGCGAACGTGCCATTGCGCTGGGTATTTGTTGGGGCACAATCGGATCAGCCGGTGCCGCCATTGGACCGCTCATTGGTGGTGGATTGTTAGAATATTTCTGGTGGGGTTCAGTTTTCCTCATTAATGTCCCAATCATGTTAGTTGTCGCCCCAATGTGCTATTTCTTATTATCCAAAAATGAAGCTGTAACCTCTGGACATTGGGCATTTGGTCAGGCGCTATTGCTAATTTTCGGTTTGGTTTCATTTGTATATGCGCTCAAAGCAGGCTTAGGCGGTAAACAGTCGTTGTTAATTGTCCTTCCTTTAGTCATTTTTTCTATTGGATTATTAACCATATTTGTACGCAAACAGCTGAATTCTCCTCAACCGATGCTAGATCTTTCACTATTTTCACGCCCTGCTATTTTAGCAGGCATTATTATGGCAATGGTTGCTGCAGGCGTTTTGGCAGGTGTGGAATTAACCTTAGCGATGGAGCTGCAATATGTCATTCGTTTAACACCACTACAAGCTGGTCTTTTTATGGTTCCGATTATGGTTGCTGCTGCTATTGGTGGGCCTATTGGTGGATTTTTATCTAATAAATTCGGACTGCGTCTAGTTGCAACATTTTCATTAATATTGGCAGCAATTGCGTTGATCAGTTTGAGTTATTCAGATTTTCATCATCCGGGAATTATTGTTCCCTTTATTTTAGCTTCAATTGGACTCACTCTAAGTATCGGTTTAACAGCTTCATCCATTGCGATCATGGGCTCAGTACCTGCAGAAAAGGGCGGTGCGGCAGGTTCACTTGAAAGTACAGGTTATGAACTGGGTACAGGACTAGGTATTACTTTATTTGGTGTTTTCATGGCCTATATATTTGGCAGTCATCTTCAAGTGCCGTCAGATTTAACTGCTGTTTTAGCAGAAAAAGCCAGACTATCGATTGGTGATACCTATTTAGTGGCGAGCCAGTTACCCGTTGAACAAGGTACAGCATTGATTAACGCAGGTAAAATTGCCTTCAGTTCAGCTCATGTTAATTTATTATTAACAGCAGGGATTATCATCGGCATACTCTCCATTGTGGTATTTTTTATGCTAGCGAAATATCGAGATGAGAATTCATTGTAATGAAATTTATTTGAGGATCATCAAACAGAATCGTTAAGTTCAGACATCAATTTATCTTAAATTTATGGTTTAAATGAAGCCGTATTGATCTGAACTTAACACATTATAAATGAGTTGATGTCTTACGATTTATACGATTTAGTTGAATAGTAAAACAGCTGCCACCTAAGTTTTTGGATTTAGAATAATAAATATGACCTTGGTGTGCTTCAATAATTGCATCAATCACTGCCAAGCCTAATCCAGTACCGCCATCTAGACGTGATCTAGAGTCTTCCAGACGATAGAATGGCTTGAACAGATGTGCAAGATGCGATTCATCAATACCAGGACCTTCATCTTCAAACATTAATAGCCAATGTTCTGCTGTGGCCATCGTTGTAATATTGATTTGTCCAGCATTCGAATATCTTAGAAAATTAGAAAATAATGCAATAAAGACTTGTTCCATCCTTCTTATATCAACGCAAACCAATTTATCCGTCAAATTTAAAATAATAGTTAAACCTTTAACCTGAAACCGTTCATTAAACATCTGCAGACATTTTTCAATACTATCTTTTAAATTGGTCTTTTCTAGTTCTAAACGTAATTGTTTATTTTCAATAAGTGTCAGTGTCCGTAAATCTTCCACAAGGTAAGATAAGCCTTCGACTTGGTTCAATAAGCTTAGGTGTAAAGCTTGATCGGCAATAAATATACCATCGACAATACCTTGCAAGCGACCTTGTAATATTGTCACAGGTGTTCGTAATTCATGTGCAATTGCAGCATTCCAAACAGTTGAATTCTTAACTGATACTTCAAGTTGGTTTGCCATTTCATTGAAGTTCTCAATAAGGGACTTGATTTCATGTGGAATATCATGATGTGGCTGTTTAATTCTGAGTGCTAAATTACCTTGTTGAATTTGTTGAATAACATCTGCTAAATCACTAATTGGCTGTGTATAGCGTTTTCCATATTTAAAGGCGAGGATAGTAGAAAGAAAAAAGCCTGTTAATAGCACTAAAAACAGCCAGATAAAGTCAACAGAGGTAACTGAAAATTCATTTGAATTAATAACTTGCGTATTTAGAAAACCTATTTTTATCGCCCAGCTATAAACAAAATAGCCAATCATGAAAGATAACAGCGTAATGCCTAAATTGAGTAGGCTCATCATGATAATAAACTGGAAGTTAATTCCAACTGAATTTTTAAAAAAGTTAAATTTCATGATTTTGATCTAAGCGATACCCCACGCCACGGACATTGATTAATAAACCATTTACATAATTTTCTTCAAGTTTTTTGCGTAATTTGCTGATATGGCTATCTACAGTGCGATCTAAAGCATCACTTTCAGGCATACAGTTTTGGATCAATTCATTGCGTGTAAAGACTTTATTTGGTGTTTTTGCCATCAAAACCAGTATCTTATACTCAGTTAACGTAAGGTTGAGCAGCTGATTTCTTTGACCATTTGAAATGTAAACTTGATGATGATCTGGATTAATTTCAATATTTTTATAACGAATAATATTAGTTATTTCCGTATTTTGGCTTGTACTTCGTCTAAGTACGGCTTGTATTCGCGCAATCACTTCATTTGGGTTAAATGGTTTAATAATAAAATCATC
>ERZ650300.2382-NODE-2382-length-10105-cov-7.229254_pt1 | contig 10105 bp, 5 predicted proteins | sample MGYA00376236_ERZ650300 | MGnify/ENA primary metagenome ERZ650300 (study PRJEB26733, sample SAMN07839303) | wastewater metagenome | biome: urban; feature: wastewater treatment plant; material: waste water | place: USA: North Carolina | collected 2016-04-28 ... | reverse complement strand
AAGAGCACCCGGTGCATGCCCTGCCGCTGCCTGGAACGCGCTATGATTGCGGTTCCAAACTGGGTTATCTGAAAGCCAGTGTGGATTATGCGCTGAAACACCACGAGGTGGGCACGGCCTTTGCCCACTGGCTGAGCGCGCATCCGGCACGCTGAATGCAAAACCGCGCTGTACATTTGCTTGAAAACGCTGGCAAAGTGTTAGAGTCGCTCACAGAACCCAGTGTAACGGCCCTGGCTAGCACCAGTCACGTTGAAACACGAGTTCATGCGCCACGAAGAACCCCTCGCCGCACCACACCGCGTAATTCCCGCGCGGGCGGGAATCCAGGTGTGCCCACAGCGTGCTGACGGTCCGCACGCTCAATGCCACCGCGCACGCTGTGGCGCGGTCTGGGTTCCCGCCTTCGCGGGAACGACACAGGGGGTGAAACTCATGCTGGACACGCTCTAAGAGCGGCTAACAAAACCCAGCGAAGCGCGCTTGGCTAGGCGCGCGGCCGCAGACAGTACAAGGCGTACGGCAAGGCCGTGCAATGATGCCAGAAGGGTTTTGTGAGCGGCGCTTAAGGTGGTGTGTTCATGTATTGCTGGAGTAGCATATACTGTGTAAATTCACCATGGCAAAACTGCTGAAGAAAACGCTTTTTTATTAAGAATCAATGGATTGCCTGAAAACTCTTTTCCACTTAGCGGCGCGAAATAAAACCCGGCGCAGTGATCCTGGCTAGGCGTGCGGTCGCAGATAGTACAAGCAGTACGGCCAGGCGTCGCAACGACGCCAGGAGGGTTTTGTCAGCGGCTTTGAGTGAATTGTGGTATTGGGTAGGGTAAATTTTGGTTTTGGTTGGAGGGTGTGCGATGAAACCCCGCTTTTCTTACTTGCATAGTGCAGTTCTCGCTGTCAGTGTTGCGCTCCCGCAGGCTGTTATGGCAACGCCTGCTGGTGATGTGCTGCTCGCGGTTGGTCCTGCTTATGTGCAGACGGCCAACGGTGAGGTACATCCTGCTCGCAAGGGCCTACAGGTTGCTGCGGGTGAACGGATTATGACTCGGACAGGCGGGTATGTTCATGTGCGGATGAGAGATGGTGGCCTGGTGGCTATTCGCCCTGATTCTGTGTTGGATATCCAGGTGTTCGAGTACCCGGTCGATCATCCTGAAAAAGGCCGAGTGCGCTATAGATTACAGCAGGGTGTTGCTCGCTCGGTAACCGGAGCAATCGGTGAGGCCAATAAAGAAGCATTCAGAATGAATACACCAGTGGCGGCGATTGGTGTGCGTGGTACCGATTTTGTTACCCAGACAGATACCTTGGTGACGAGGGTCAGCATCAATAGCGGCGCTGTGGTGGTGGCTCCTTTTGCCAACAACCAAGGTTGCAAGGCGGAAGGATTTGGCGCGTGCTTAAGTAATGCATTAGTGTTACGTGCGGGCAAGGAAGTAGGATATGTGGAGGTAGGCGCTCAAGATGGTGCCCCACGATTGCGTAAAGAGCAGCGTTTGCCGTTACCCCCTGCCCATCCCGATGAGCCTGTAGCCATTTTGCAGGAAAATCGTGCCGCCCGCCTGGAGCAGGGTATTGGTGTTCAAACAGCCAAGCTGCCAGATAGTGTACATTGGGGACGCTGGAGTGTAGCCGAAGGCAGTGCGTCTCCGAGCGTGATGGATCTGGTTCAGGCAGGAAAATCAATTCACTTGGTCAATTTTTTATTTGGTGTCGGCGTAGAGCGTCTCCCGGATACTTTACCTAGCCAAGGGAGTATTGGTTTTCAGCTGGCAGGCGGTGAAGCCGTGGTGCGTCAATTGGATGGTGCATATAGTCCAGCATCATTGGCGTCTGGCCAGTTACGAGTGGATTTTACTTCGCAAACTTTCCAAGCAAATGCCAAAGTGACAGAATCCAATGCACAACATGTGCTCACTGCGGCGGGGCGTGTGGATCGTCCTGGCTATTTGATTGCCGATCCAACATTATCTAATTCAGCGCTACATACAGTGCTCAATCATGATCTGAATACAGCAGGTAGTGTGTTCACCAAAACCCTGGATGATGGCCGGACAGTTTTAGGTAGTGCAATCTGGAAACGTTGACCAATATCCATTGGCAAAGACAGCGGGCTTGGCTGTTTGCCTTTGTGCTGGCAGGTATTTTGTTGCTGCCATGGGTAGATGTGCTTGACGAGTGGTTTGCTGATTGGCGAATGCATATTACGGGACAGATGACGGCACCTCAGACTTCACCTGTCGCCGTCGTGGCCATTGATGAAGCCACCTTGGATGATTTTGGTCCGTGGCCATGGCCTCGTGCAACGCTTGCTAATGTACTTGAGCATATTGTACGTCATTATCAGCCTGCCGCTATTGGCCTGGATATTGTGTTTCCGCCTAATGCTCAGCATCTGGAAGATGTGGCATTGGCAAAGATTTTACAGACACACCCAATTGTGGTTGGCCAATTGTTTGACCAAACGGGGTTGCAGCGGGGTGTGCCTGCTTATCAAGCGGTTACTCAAAATGACTCAGCTCGTTTGCCTGAGTATAGCGGTGTATTGGCAAGCAGTGCGCAGCTTGGTGTGGTCGCAGCAGGTCATATCAATGGCTTGCTGGATCATGACGGAAAGATGCGCCGAGCTTATCCATATGTTTGTGGGCAGCATGGTTGTAGCCCAAGTCTGGCTGCACGAGTGTTAGGCGTGGTTGCGAACCTTGAGCATTGGACGCTTAGCAAAAACCCCAAAAATAATACACCATGGCTGTTAACACCAGATGAGATGCCACATTTGGCGCTGGCATTAGATCAAGATTATGCCGTTACACTACCTTGGCGAGCCACACCAGGCTACGCAACTTTTTCGTTAGCAGATCTTTGGCATGCAAAAATTCCTACCGAGGCGCTGACTAATAAGATATTAATCATCGGCGCAACGGCCCATGGCATGGGAGACAAGGTCATTACGCCAATTAATGCGTTAACCCCCGGCGTAGAGGCGCATGCGACGTTGTTAACTGCGTGGCTGGATCAATCCCTACCCAGGCCATCTCCACACGCAAAGATTTTTGTATTTGTCATGCTAATATGTCAAGCCGTCATCTTGCTTTTATTAAGAAACCCATGGCACCATGGCGTCGCGACCATGGTCATGAGCTTAGCTCCAGTGTGGCTTAGCTTATATCTTTATCAACAGGGATGGATTTTTCCCGTTGCATCTAATGCAATTTACCCCTGGATGTTGTTTGTCTATACGCTTACTGCGCATGCGATACGCCGATACCAAGATTTGATCCTGCGCTTTAGTGCGTACCTGCCCGAGCCATTGGTTAAATCTTTGACTCGACAAGATTCGATTGATCGCGCAGAGGTAAAATGGACAACTTGCCTATATGCAGATATTATGGGCTACACACATATGTCCCAGCAGCTTGCGCCGGAAAAGCTTGCTGCGTGGTGTAATCAAGCGATTGATCTGGTTGTGGTTGAGGTAGGTCAACATCAGGGCATGGTGGATAATATTGCGGGAGATGGTTTACTGGCTTACTGGCGTGGGCAACCTGCTGGTCAACAGGCACAGCTTGCGTTTGATGCCGCACTTAGCATTCAGGCGCATTTGCTTGCCCTCAACCGGGTGTTGGCTCAGCAAGGCTTGCCTCCCGTCAGAATGGGCATTGGCATGCATGCTGGGCCGCTTATGGTTGGTAGTTTTGGTGCCAAGCATAAGCGGCGTTATACATTGCTTGGTGATGTGGCAAATATTGCAGCTAGAATTGAACAGCATACTCGGCAGGTTCATTCGGATATTTTGTTTAGCCAGGCAATTATGATGCACCTTTCTACACTGTCAGCTGTTAGTATTGGCCCCACGTCTTTGAAAGGCATTAGTCAGGCAATGATTTTATATCAACCGGCGCCAGATCCTGACATGATGGATACTGAATAAAGCATATTGGGCAAGCAAATCTAGGAGCACGCTCATTCATTCAGAAAATCGTTGTTGTCAAAAATAAAAGCCAAGCTCCACCCCCTGGATGCTTGCCTTCACGACAATGGCGATTTTTTCAGCACTTCCCTAGACGTGCGTAGAGTGAAGAGCGGCTAACAAAACTCAGCGCAGCGTTTCTGCTTCGGTCAGGCGCGCGACTGTAGACAGTACGGTAGCTACAACGCCAGGGGGTTTTGTGAGCAGCTCTAAAGACCATGGCGTTACACCACCGCCTCTCTGACTTAGCTGTGCGGATAGATTTTTACATGCCAATGCAATGCAAGCGCAATCCCCCCCCATAGGATGGAGTATGAGATGATTCAATTTCTGACCCAATCACAAATCAATAGTATTTTCGAGCTTTACATTGGGTACTTCAATCGCGCACCAGAAGCTTCTGGGTTCAACTATTGGTCCCAGTATTATCTGAATGCACTTAATACCGGAAAAAGCGAGCTTGACACTCAAAAAGAGATGGCAAACCAATTTTATCTTGCCGCCATCCAATATAATATTTACACAACCGGCAGCACTGTAGATGATTTTATTAAGACATCTTACCTTAATGCACTTGGACGAACATCAGTAGATGCTGAGGGTATGTCGTATTGGAAAACCCGTCTTGAGCAAGGCACCGTATCTCGAGGGGATTTTTTGCAACAAGTCATTACTGATGCTAAAAGCTTTGTCAATCATGCAAGCTACGGCTGGGTCACCAAGTATCTTGACAACAGAATGGCCGTGGCAAAAGTATTTGCAGCAAATAATGTCTCTACAGGAGAAGCGGCAATTCAGGCTGGTCAAGTCGCGCTTTCTGTCGTGACGCCAGCGACTGTGCAAGCGGGCCAAACTCCCACGCAGGCCATTGAGGCAGCGAAGCTCCCTACCGGACAAGCGCCTTTCTCAATGGTGTACAGTTCAACAGCCATGGTGGAATCGGGTTTAAATGATGGTTCAATTTCTACTGTGATTACAATTACGCTGACAGGAGATACGTTTGTCGGCAATCTTGGTGCCAATCTTGGCAAAGTGAGTGGGGCGCCAGCAGGACTGACCGCCTCGTTGACTAAAGCGACAGATAGCACAGCCACTCTCATGCTTACAGGAAATGCCAAGGCCCATGATGTTGCCAGTTCCATTCAGACCATGGCTGTGACATTTGGGTCAGCAGACTTTGTTTCGAAGTCGATTGTAGGCAAGGCAGGGTTGACACAGGCTATTGCAGTTTCATTTTTTGAATTACCGTTACGAGAAGTGGGTGGCGCACTGACCTTGTCAGGAGGGCTGTCTTCCAATATCGTAATTGATCTTGCTGCAGAGAAAATTTACTTTGGCGGGGTAGAGGGTACTTTGGCAAGCGGTAGCATGGCGAATGTTATGCAAGTCAATGCCAAAGGGCTAACGGGAACAAAAGTCACCGCCTCAGTGCTTGGAGACCAGGCTGATAATATTATTTATGCATCCAATCTTGGTGGGACAATGACCGGCGGTGGCGGTGCGGATCTACTGACGGCAGGGGGCGGTGTCGATCAGTTTATTTTTGCGGACACACCGCAAACAAATGGCGTAGATACCATAAGTGGTTTTAAACTTGGTTTAGGCGGAGATGTGCTCAATTTTTCTGCTTTTTTAAACAAGACCGGAACCGCTCATATTAAGCCTGTCCAGCACAATAGCACGGAGGCGGTCACCTGGGAAAATGGCGATGTTCTCATCGCTACGGGGAATGCCCTAGAAACCCCCGCAGCAATTGCGGCTTTGTTTGGCACCACAGGAATGACCAACCGGGCGTTTGCTCAACCTAGTGTAGCAGCTAAATCCGCCCCCGCCAAAGCGGTTGTGATTACGTCAGATATTGTCGGGGATGCAAAAATCTGGTATCTGATCAATCAGACAGGAACTTCTACGGTTGATGAGACAGAGATCACTCTAGTTGGCATCCTCAAAGATATCAATAACCTTGGGCTCGCTAGTTATGGATTGGTTGCGACAAATTTTGCCTGATTTTTTGGTCAGCATCGTAGCTCCCCTCAGAAAAGTCAGTCAATATGTTCGCACGGCCAAGCCGGAGAGATAGCCATCACAAATTTCATCTTGAAGAAGAAGGCCTTGCCTGTTTTCCTGTACGTGTGCAGCAAAATGTTTAGAGTCACCCACAACACTCAGCGTTGCATTCCTGGCTAGGCGCACGACCGCAGACACGGCAAGGTCGTGTAACCACGCCAGGAGGGTTTTGTAAGCCGCTCTAAGTAGCCAGCCACCATGATGTGAACCGACACTGGCGCTTAGACCGCTTTCGGTATGAGCTTTACCTCCAGGTGTAGTACGGTGAGCAGTTCTTCATGGGACATGATCCCTCGTGTTTCAGCGTGACTGGCGACTGGTTTATTGATTGACACATATATGCTTGGAAGCATTTTAATGACCATGAACATCATCTCTCCTTCGCAGAAAATTTCTGCTCTTTATATCGCATACTTTAATCGAGCTCCAGATGCTGAAGGATTGAGCTATTGGCTCACTCAGGCGAGTGGAGTCAGTGCAGAGAACTTACTTAGACAGATTTCTGCCGGTTTTTCTGCCCATCCACAGTTTCAGGCCAGTTATGGCGCGTTAAATAATACCCAATTTGTCAATGCGCTCTACCAGAATATGTTAGGCAGTGCAGGAGATGTGTCGGGAGTTAATTATTGGGTTGCCAAGTTAGAGGGAGGGAGCACGCGTGCTGATGTGGTTGCTGACTTTATCACAGGCGCCATGCTCACTGATCTTAATGCTTACCGGGCCAATACACCAGGATTTACCCTTGCTGACTATGATGCCGCATTAGCAAAGCAAAATAAACTCATCAATAAGGCTACTGTCGCTGTGGCTTTTGCGGAACAGCTGGGTGCAGCAACCAATATGGGGGCTAATCCTCCAGCGGATCTGACTCAATCAAGCGCCTACCAAGCATCTCAGCGCATTTTATTAGGTATCACCGATGATAGCGCGACAGCCAATAGTAAGTTAACAGCAATCTCTGGCCTCAAGAGTAATGCCAACCCCGTGGCGGCCATTCTGACGGGAGCGACGGATCTTAGCGCGGGGAACAACCCGTCTGACAATAGTGGCCATCATGTTTCGGTGCCTACCGTTGATAGTGCTACCTTATTAAAGCTAGGAGACAGCAAAGTAGAGGCTCTCAATAGCCAACAAAAGTGGGCAGCAAGTACCGTTTCATATAGTTTTGATGCAGCACTCCCATCAGATTATGTTGGCGAGTCATCAAACAGCACGCTAAGTGGCAACCTGACCACGGGCTGGCAGGCCTTTACGCCTACATTAAAGAAAATTACTGTAGATATTATGACGTCTGTAGATGAGCTCATTGCAACATCATTTGCACAAACATCGGCCGGAGGGGATATTCGTTTTAATTTGGTGCCCACCACTAAAGCAGCGGCAGGATTTGCATATTATCCTGGCACGACGCCTCTTTCGGGAGGGGATGTTTTTATTGACACTGCCATTGATACAAAAACACTGGTGAGTGGTGGCTATGGCATCAAGACCATTGCCCATGAGATTGGCCACGCCCTTGGGTTAAAGCACCCTTTTGAAGAGGGTGTAACACTCAGCAAATCTGAAGACAATCGTGCCAATACTATTATGTCTTATACAGATTATCAAAACGTAGTACCGGTGTTTTCTTTAGACAGCAAAGGGGCGACGGTTGAGTATCAGTCAATCTATCCAGATCGCTTTATGGTATATGACATTGCTGCCTTGCAGGCCATTTACGGGGTAGATACAACAACCCGATCTGGTGATGATACCTATAAATATAGTATTTCTCCTTTTTACGCCACCCTCTGGGATGCAGGCGGGAAAGATACGTTAGATTTAAGTGCCACAGTCAATCCCAACATTGTTAATATGGCACCAGGCAGTTATTCGAGCATTAATTTGCTAAGTGTGACAGCACAGGCTCAGGAACAAAAGAGTGTATTTCATAGCCAAGGCCAATTTGGGTTTGACAACTGGATTGACACCATCTATTCAACCCATCAAACAGAGCTCTATACAGGCAGCAAAAACCTGGGCATTGCTTATGGTGCAATCATCGAAAACGTGACAGGTGGCCCTTCGTCAGATACGGTGTATGATAATAAAGTAGACAATGTTATCAAAACAGGGGGAGGGGATGATACAATTCACTTGGGCGCCGGGGGGTATGATATCATTGAGGCAGGCGCGGGTAGCGATACCGTATTTTTACCCATTGCCTCTAGCCAAGCTTCTTTTCAAACACTATTCAATGGCTTGATTCGTCTAACCGGAACAACGTTTTCCGCTGACTTATATGGTGTAGAAAAAATCACATTCACAGACCAGAGCATTTTACTGGTTTAAATTAACGCCTATGCCCTTGAGTGTACTTGATGCACCCAGGGGCATTTATAATGATGCCACGAAATTTCTTTTTAGCCTTTATCTTGGCCTTGTCTTGTACCGCAGTCTATGCCGCCGAGCCAGATTGGCCAGACTGGTTAGCCGCTCAGCGCCGGCTGCCTGCCGACCAAGCATTGCAACACTTGTACGATGCCGAGGCCACTTTTGGTCATTTGTCAGAGTATCAGTATTGGTTAGGCGTGTATCTACTGGAAACGGCCGCCCCACTCGCACAGGCATTAGAGCGGTTTGAGCGCGCATTAATGCTAGACCCTAATAATGCTGGCGCCATGTACGATTATGGTCTTGTTATGTGCAAAATGGGGGACCGGGCTAGTTGCGCAAATATTTTACAACATGCTCAGGCGCAGTTTGGCACACCGCCGAAATTGTTAGCCACTGATCACGTGGCAGAGAAATTAGTGGCATACGGAGAGGTTCGCACAGGCTTGGGTTATAGCACAAATTACAATCGCGGCCCACGCAGCAATAGCTTGGATATTAATTTTTTTGGCATAGCATCCAATCTTCCTCTAGCTGAAAATGACCGCGCACAAGCCGGCTTTTTTACAGAGCTTGCTACAAATGCGACATTGACGCACATCAGCTTTCCTCAGCTAAGTTTGACGCTGAACGCATTGCGCCGGGAGCCTCGTGCGCAGTTGGCAAATTTTACAGCCATCGCTGGAGAGCTAAATTGGCAGTACATCCCTAATCAGCGCTTAAGTTTTCTTTACTATCGCCTAGATGATGCTATGCAAGGGCGACTAGATGCCCATGCAATTTACTTGGCACAGCAGCTAGCTTCTTATGGCTATTGGAGTGTCGGAATTGAGCATCGCCAGGCCAGAAATTATTCTGGCTACGTTACTTTTCGAGCTGAAAGTGTGTATCCCTTGCTTCCTGCCATTGATGTGCTGGCTAGAATCGAGCGTGATTTCGGCCAAGTAGGAAGACCAGAGCTTCAGCAAACCCGTGCCACACTAGGCATTAATTTAAAAACCTTGTTGCTGGACCAGGCAAAGCTTGATTTTGGTTGGCGTAGCCAATATGCGCAAGACAATAACGTATATTCAAGTGTTTTTGGCGAGCGTGTACGCCATTTCTGGCAAAATGAATTTGGAATCCGATTGAGTTGGCCAATTAACAAAACCCTTGAGATGCGTAGCGAGTTGCGCCATTTCAGACAAACCAGTAATCTGCAACTCTTTATCCAAAGAGAAACCCAATTCACGGTAGGGGTGGCAGGGAGATTTTAACACCTTACGGGGTAAATTACCTGTCGCGTCGTTTGATCATGCATCACGATCGGCTGTCGCAGGTTGCCGAGACATGGGTGCGGCTGGCTGGTGCGCGCTTGTTGCTCTGCCGTTTGACCACCTAGTTTTTGTAAACACCCTCTAAATGCGCTTTTTGAACAACTTGAGTTGATTGCTCCGCTTTCAAGGTTTCAATCAGACCATGCATCAGGTTTCTTGCCAAGAAGAGTGGCCAGCTACGAATGTGGATATGATCACTCGGGATGCAACACTAGTTGTATGCGAACACGTTAATTTCGGCCGTAATTGTCGGCAAAACGCACGATGTCGTCTTCGCCCAGGTACTCGCCGCTTTGCACTTCGATCATCACCAGATCAATCACGCCGGGGTTTTCCAGCCGATGTTTATGGCCGGCCGGAATGTAGGTGGATT
>ERZ650300.2373-NODE-2373-length-10129-cov-6.606512_pt1 | contig 10129 bp, 8 predicted proteins | sample MGYA00376236_ERZ650300 | MGnify/ENA primary metagenome ERZ650300 (study PRJEB26733, sample SAMN07839303) | wastewater metagenome | biome: urban; feature: wastewater treatment plant; material: waste water | place: USA: North Carolina | collected 2016-04-28 ... | reverse complement strand
CGAGATGTGATCCGAGAGGAAATTGTGCATGGCATGGTTAATCAGGTGAACAGACTGCATGGTCAGTTATCCGCAACCCTGCTTCGGGAACCAACCAATTTTATGACAATTGCCCGTCATATCCTGACAGAAACCCGTTGGGAGCAAGATAAATCAGGTTATGCTTTTTTGATCGATAGACAAGGCAAGTTGGTGATTTATCCGCCAAGTGCCAGCCGTGAAGGCGGTATGCTAGACCCGGTACTGATAGAAAACAGCGATGAAAATGTAAATCAGGCTTTTGCCCGCATCGGACGCGGTGATACGCCGGAATCCATTGTTTATCCTTATGTAAAACCAGGCACGACCGAACGCATTCTGAAGGTGGCCCATGTTTATCCGTTAGGGGATTACATGTTGGTATCCGGTGTTTATGTCGATCGCGCCGATCGTGCCTTTGCGGATTATCTGAAACAAAGCGCCATGCTAATTGCCATCATGCTGTTATTAATTGGCGGCGTGATTACCTTGTTTAGTAAGGCAATTGGTCAACAAGTGCAGTCTTCTCTGCAAGCGTTAAATCGCATTACGCAACGCAACTTAAGCCAGTCACAGAAGAGTCTTGGTAAAGATGAGTTTGCTCAAATTGACCGAGCAGTAGAAGAAACTCGCAATAATCTGGCACAAATGCTGTTGCAACAACAAGAGATGTCGCTTTCTCTGGCCAGTGCTTCAGCTCAGATGAATACTGGCATGAGTCAGGTTGATGATGCCGTGCGAGATGAGCGTCAGCGTCTGGATTCTGTCGCTGCCTCGATGGAAGAGATGGCGACTACCGTGCGGGAAGTGGCACGCAATGCTAATGATGCGTCGGATGCCACGCGTAATACCGACCTGTTAGCTGCATCTGGGGTGAAACAAATCCGTGATGCAATTAATTCGATGAATACACTGTTTGATAACCTATCTACCAGCGCTGATTCTGTAAATGGGGTGGAGCAAAAGGTCGCGGTGATTGGCTCGGTAGTTGACACGATTCGCGGTATTTCAGAACAAACCAATCTGTTGGCGTTGAATGCCGCAATTGAAGCAGCACGGGCTGGCGAACAAGGTCGTGGGTTTGCCGTGGTTGCGGATGAAGTCCGCACGTTAGCCAGTCGTACACAACAAGCCACGCAGGAAATCGCCAACATGATCGCAGGCCTGCAGCAAGGTACTCGTCAGGCCGTATCGTTGATGCAAAACAGTATTGATGCCGCCAATATGGCGGTCGAAAATGCCCAGAAAGCCAGCACCGGCTTTGAAGAAATTGCAGCACAAACCGGCCATTTAGCTGAGCGCAGTGAGATGATTGCTGCAGCTGCCGAAGAACAAGGTGTGGTTGCCGATCAGGTTGCCGACAGTCTGGTCGCTATTCGTGATTCAGTGGAAGAAACTGAGCAGGTGGTGACTGATTTGGCGCAAGCCAGCATGACGCTAAGCCAGCATGCACAAGTGATGGATGAGATGGTGCGCAGTTATAATTTGCCTACCCGTCATTAATATCTCAATAGCGGCATGACCAATCATGCCGCTATCCTTTCTGCTTATTCCGCTTTATGACAGCAAGCGCCTGATGGCTGGGCCAACTCATCCAGAATCGGACAATCAGAATTATCATCGCCATGGCAACGACTTACCAATGTTTCCAGCGCACTTTTCATTTGCGTCAACTCAGTAATTTTTTGCTCTAATACTGTAATATGTTGCTGTGCTACCTGCTTCACTTTACTGCTTGGTCGCTGCTGGTCATGCCATAAATTCAGCAGTTCACCGATTTGTGGTAGCGAAAAACCCAGCTCTCTGGCCTGTCGGATAAAACGCAGTTGCTGTACGTCCTGTTCCTGATAATGCCGGTAACCAGCTTCACTACGCACTGCCGGTGGCAATAATGCCAAACTTTCATAGTGCCGGATCATCTTGGCTGTCAGTCCACTGCGTTTGGCCATTTCACCGATGGTCAGAAAAATTTCAGACATAACTTACTACTCCTGTTCCTTTCCGATCGCCCATTTGGGTTGCCAGCGGGTTAACCACAAGGCATTCGTCACCACACTGACTGAGCTGAATGCCATCGCCGCCCCCGCCAACATGGGGTCGAGAAAACCAAATACCGCTAAAGGTAACGCCACCACATTGTAGATAAATGCCCAGAACAAATTTTGCCGGATCTTGCGACTGGTTAAGCGGGCAATCACTAATGCATCAGCTACTGCACGTGGATCGTTACGCATCAACGTCATCGCTGCACTGGCCATCGCCACATCGGTGCCCGATCCCATCGCTATACCAAGATCTGACTCCGCCAGTGCTGGCGCATCGTTGATTCCATCGCCCACCATAGCGACAACGAAACCCTGTTCACGCCAGCGAACAACCGCTTCGGCTTTCTGCTCTGGTAACACTTGTGCCGCCATTTCATCTATACCGAGTAGATTTGCCATCTGCTGCACACTTTGTTGATGATCTCCACTCAGCAGTGCTACCTTTATGCCCTGCTGTTGCAGTGTTTTGATGGCTGCAGCGGCCTCTGCTTTTGGTGGATCTTGAAATGCAAACCAAGCGACAACTTGCTCACTGGCAATCAGCCAGGAGACTGTTCGGCCTTGCTGATATTGTAATTCCACACCAGCTTGTAAACTGCTTTCCGGCGTTAATTGACGCTGCACTAATCCTTGTCCACCGACCAGCGCATAAGTGACATTCTGCCATTGGCCTTGTACGCCAATCCCTGCCGTCGTGCTCACCTCTGACAGTGTTGGTAAATCTAAAGCTTGCTGTTGTGCCGCATTTTGTAATGCCACACCGAGCGGATGCGCGCTGCCCTGTTGCAAAGCGGCGGCCAGTAACAGTGCCTGTTGTTCACTGATACCAACCACTTGCTGGGCACATAATGCCGGATGCCCTTGCGTCAAGGTGCCGGTTTTATCAAACACCACCATGTTCACTTTTTCGGCTTTTTCCAGCACCTCCGCATCGCGGATCAAAATGCCATGCCGCGCCGCGGTGCCAGTTCCCGCCATAATTGCCGCCGGTGTTGCCAACCCCAGTGCGCAAGGGCAAGCAATGACCAGCACAGAGACAGCATGAATTAATGCCGGTTCGCCTAACCCCGTAAACAGATACCAACCGGTGACGGTTAACAGTGCCAAAACCAATACGATCGGAACAAACACCGCGCTGATCTGATCAACTTTTTGCTGGATTGGCGGTTTCGCCATCTGCGCTTGTTCGACACGTGCGATGATCCGCGCCAGTAAGGTATTTTCACCCAACGCTGTCGTTTTCAGCCACAGCAAACCTTCGCCATTCATCGCACCAGTACTGACGCTATCGCCGGTCTGTTTACTGACGGGTAAACTTTCGCCAGTCAGTAACGATTCATCCAGATGACTGGCACCATCGACAATGACGCCATCAACGGGAATGCGTTCACCAGCTCGCACCCGAACCCGATCGCCCAATTGTAATAGCGCCAGTGCCAACCATTGTGCCTGCCCATCGCGTTCCACCCATGCCTGTTCTGGGCGCAATGCCTGTAATGCGCGGATCGCTTCACTGGTCTGCCGTTTGGCACGCTGCTCCAGCCATTTACCAAACCAAACCAGCGTAATTACCGTAGCGGAGGATTCAAAATAGAGATGAGCATGATGTGCCTGAAACAGCCATTGGTAGAGCGACAAGCCATAGGCTGCTGTCGTCCCTAACGCAACCAGCACATCCATGTTGCTGCTGCCCACCCGCACGGCAGCCCATGCACCACGGTAAAAGCGCCAGCCCAATCCAAACTGCACTAGCGTGGCCAGCAACCATTGCCAGAATACGGGCAGCTGGAATTGAACGCCCCACAATCCGGCCAGCATCGGTAGCAGCAGTGGCATAGTGCACAGTGCACCGACAATTAGCCAGTCGCGGTCGGTATCACGCTTATTTTTATCTTCTGCGGCCGTGGTTGCGTTGTTAGTGTCAGGCAACAGACCTTCATATCCGGCCCGCGAGATCGCTTGTAACAACTGCGCATCAGTGACATCAACGACTGCTTGAATGCGAGCTTTTTCAGTCGCCAGATTCACCACCGCCGAAATAACGCCCGATTCGCGACGTAAGACTTTCTCCAATCGCGTCACGCAAGCAGCACAATGCATCCCCTTGATCTGAAAGGTAACGACTCGCTGTGGCACGCTAAATCCGGCTTTATCCACTACCGCAATCAAATCAGCAACTGGTAACGGGCTATCACTTTCTATCTGGGCTTTTTCGGTCGCCAAATTGACATTGGCTTGCGTAACACCGCTCACTTTCCCCAGCACTTTTTCCAACCGTGTCACACAGGCGGCACAATGCATGCCCTGTATGGGTAAAACGACACGCTGTGTTTTATGTTCGGTCATGATTTATCTCCAACCCACTTGCTATAGTGATAGCTTCAGCCTTGACATCATGGCAAGGTCAAGTTGGTTATTTAAACAATTTTTTCTGTTATTCCGGCTTGACCTTCCAACGATGGGAAGGTGCAAAGTAATAAAAAACACAGAGGAGAAACACCATGACCACACTGCACGTACCTGACATGACTTGCCAGCATTGTGTTGCCACGATCACGAAGCTGATCCAACAAGCAGATCAAAACGCCAAGATCGAGATTGATTTAAGCCAGCATAAAGTGGCGGTGGAAGGAAAATTGACAGCAGATGAGTTAGTCTCGTTGCTGGATGATGCAGGTTACACCCCGACAGTAATTTGATTTGTAAAAGATGAGGGCATGAATGTCATACCCTCATCTAACATGCTACAGCTGACGGGCAAAGGCTTCCATTTCGGCGAGTTCCCGTTTTAGCTGATTAGCCAGGATCGGGAAACGGCGATAGGTTTTCGGATCGGCACTGTCGGCTTCAATATGGAAACTGGCGGCGATACGCTCACGTTTCCACTGATTACGGCAATACAGACCAAAGTAACGTTTGATCCACGCCACCAACTGTTCTTTGGTATACATCTGCGCATATTCGCCGCGTAACAGCACCTGCAACACCCCTTTCGGTGTGACATTCTGGGTTTGGTTAATACGGCGGATGGCATCCATCACCGGATAAGGCATCAGATCGGCTTCATCAGTTTGTTCCACTGGGCGCAATTCTGCCGTTGGTGCCTGATGCACAATTGCTTCCATGGCGGCTAATGCCAGACGCGGCAGATCGGGGCTGTCTTGTAGCGGAATCCCCTGCTCCATGATGTAACGGTTGATCTGCAACACGCGCGATTTACTCACGCCACCAATTGGTGACAAGACACCCGAGGTGTCACCATCCATGGTGCAATAACCGACACTGGCTTCTGACAGATTCGAGGTCGCCATCAGCAACTTATTCTGACGATTCGCAATAAGCCAAATACCCGGCGAACGTACCCGCGCCTGAATGTTTTGCAGCGCCAGATCGTCTTTTTCCCACGTCATTGGGTTCTCAGGCGTGAGATCGTTGACCAGTTTCAGATAACCCGCTACCAATTCGGCAATCGACCAGTCGTGATGCTGTGCCCCCATCTCATCGGCCAAGCCTGCGGCGGCACTGCGCGTCACATTGCCGCTGTGCGCCGAGCCTTGATAAACCGTAGTCAGTACATTTGGCATCACATCATCGTGGATCCACGCCAGCAGCGGTTTATCACCACGCACCGGCACATTGATACGCCCTTGCGCCAGCACCTGACGGTAGGTTTCTTCGCCTAATGTCAGCGCAGCCTGCACCTGAGCAAACCACACCAAGGTGCCGCACAGCGCCGAGTCAGCGCCACCACTGAGACTTAACGCATAACCGCTGGTGTAGGTTTTCCGCTGCCAGTCCCACAAGCCTAACGCGATAGCACGACAAGCCGCCGCATGTGGATCTTCATCAGCAAACGCAGTTTGTGGCGATAACGCACGGCTGTAATCTTCGGCATGCCAGTTAAACGGCACTTCAATGATGCCGCGCTGTTCCGCCGGTTGCAGGCGCTGACTGCTGATCATACGTTGCGAACGGTTCAGCCCGATATCAACAGTGGCCGACTGCACACGCCACGGCGCAAAACTTAAACGATCGGAACTCATCACCAGTTCGCCATTGCTGGCAATCATGGCATCGCCGTCATACACCGCACGACCGGCTTCACAACCCAGCAGGTTGGTGTAGACATACACTGCGCCATAGGCACGCGAGCCTTCGCAGACAAACTGGCGACGGATTTTCTGTTTACCCAAGGCAAAATGGCTGGCGGAAGGGTTCAAAATCACATCGACTTGACGCTCATACAGACTGCGGCCCGGACGCGATGCCACCCATGAGTCTTCACAGATCTCAAAGCCCAGACGAATGCCTTCCACCTCAAACACGATGTCGCCAACCGGTACAGTTTGCCCCGCCAGATCAAGTGTCATTACCTCACCGGCTGGCCACGGCGTAAACCAGCGCGGTTCATAGTGAATGCCATTACGCGCCAGATGTTGTTTACACACCACACCATGAATTTGGTATTGGCTCAGCAATGCCACGGCATTAAAAACTTGCCCACCGGTGATCAACAACGGAAAACCGACCGCAACCATCAATGAGGGCGGTAAAGACTCCGCTAACTGATTCAGATAATCAGGGATGGTTTCAATCCAATCGGCGGAGAAAAACATGTCTTCGCAGCCATAACCGGTCAGCACCAGTTCCGGCAACAGCAATAAGTCGGCTTGTTGTTGAACTGCCGATGCGACAGCAGCTCGGAGCAACGCCAGATTGCCGTCGAGATCGAGCGGTGTGGTGTTAATACTCGCGGTAGCGATTGTCAGTGTTTGACGCATAATTCGTTATACTCCCTGTCCGGCGTGGAGCAACACATGCTCACGCACACCGGCATCAACTGCAAAAACGTCCATTAAATAGGTCAGAAATGCGCGATCGTGGCACATGGTTTTGCCGGGGCTATCGGATATTTTCGCCACCGGTTGCCCGCCGAGACTGACCATTTTCATCACCACATTCAGTGGTTTATTCACTTCAAAATCGGCCATCAGCCAGGTGCCGATACCAAATGACGTTTGTATGCGCCCTTTGAAGTGTTTGTAAATTTGTACGGCGCGGGTGAAATCCAGCCCATCAGAAAACACCAGCATTTTACGGGTCGGATCAACACGCAACTCTTCCAAGCGAGCAATGATTTTCTCACCCCAAACCAGCGGATCGCCACTGTCATGGCGAAAGCCATCATACAGTTTGGCGAAATAACGGTCTAAATCGCGACAAAAGGCATCAACACCAATCACATCGGTCAACGCGACACCGAGATCGCCACGATATTCGCGTACCCAGTTTTCCAGCGCCGCTTTTTGACTATCAACCAGACGATAGTTTAAACCTTGATGCGTTTGCAGCCACTCATGCGCCATGGTGCCTAAAAACGGCAACTGTAATTCCTGCGCCAGATGCGGATTACTGGTGCCGCCAAATTGCTGTGGTAAGGCTTGTTTCAACATATCGGCAACTATGTATTGTGCGCGATAACTGAAGCGACGACGTGTACCAAAATCAAAAAAGCGGAAATCACTTAAATCAACGTCATCGCCGAGGCGTGTCAGTTGTTCAATTTTGTGTTGCGTGCTCTTACGGATTTGCGCTTCATCAACTTCCGGATAACGTATTTTATTGCGGATCTCACTCACCGTCGCCATCACCGGAATTTCAAACGGCGATACATGCAGTTGTGGCCCTTGCACCTTGATAGCCAGACTACCGCTGTCGATGCTGACATCGAGTTGCGCCATGTTGAAACGAAACAGACGCAAGAAGGCGAGATAATCATCTTTCAAATACGGTGCGCGGCTACGCAGATATTCGAGCTGGTTTTCCGTGACGCACAGATCCGCCAACGCGGCTAATTGCTCGCGAATTTGAGCAGCATAAGGTGTTAAGTCTTCATCGGTGCGACAGCGGAATTCCCAAACCCCTTCCGCATTAGGCAATTGATGTAAATAAGCCTGCTGCATGGTGAGTTTATAAAAATCGGTGTCGGTCAGACTTTGCACACAGAGAGTGTCAGACATAAAGGGTCACCACCGTCACGCGTTCAGGCGTTGAGTTGTAATTTCAATTCTTCAATATTTGCGGCTAATGAAATACCAGCTCTTTGCATTTGTTGAAGCGCTTGTTGAACGGTTTCATCGGCGATGCCTTTTGTGGCAGAAAGATTAACCACAACGTTAAAACCAACATTTTTTAGCTGTAATGCAGTGGTTTTTACGCAGTAATCAAGCGCCAGCCCACCAAGAATCACAGTCGTGACTTGATGCTGATGCAACCACTCAATCAAACCGGTTGATAATTTTTCGGAAAGGTCGTGATAACAAGCGCCATAAGGGTGGAATGTCGGCTCAATGCCTTTGTAGACCAAAAAGTCATAATCGCTCACAGCAGGTAAACCGTCGATCAGCTCAAACCCTTTGCTTCCGGGCACTGCATGAGCCACCCAAGTGATGTCGGCTTCGGGCAAGCCAACAGGCTGAAACATTTCACTATGGGAACTGACCACCCACGGAGCCAGTGGTGTATGGGCATCTTTAGTCATAATGCGAAAATGCGCGAGCGAGGCTTGTTCATTTAACGCAGCAGCGATCAGATGCCCCTGCGGTACGGGTAATTCATCCGGACAAACCGGGGTAAATGTGTTTTGCACATCAACATCAATGGCCGCAATGTTCATTTTATTCCCCTAATTTGGTTCCTATAAGATACCAATAGCCATAAAGGTATTGCAGAGGAACCAATGTGTCAATTATTATTGCCGACAGAAATGAGAATAAGGTGTCGAAATGTCCCGAATTGCTGTGATGGGTTCTGCTTTTAATCCGCCGTCACTGGGCCACAAAGATGTGGTTGAACAAGCGCTAAAACAATGCGATCAGGTTTGGTTGGTGCCCGCCTTTCGTCACGCATGGGGAAAAAAGATGGCTGCGTATCAACAACGTTGTGAGATGGTCGATCTGTTTGTGCAAGATATCGCCGATCCCAGAGTCAGCTTATGCGCCATCGAACATGAGATTGCCTCTGATAAACCCGTTTATAGCTATGATCTACTGGCTGCTTTGCAAGCCCGAATTCAAACTGACGATCAGTTGCTACTGGTCATCGGCCCCGATAACGCAGCATCATTTGATAAATTTCACCGCGCTGCCGACATTCAACAACGCTGGCAATTGCTGGTCGTCAAAGAACGCGTATCCATGCGCAGCACCAAAATACGCACTGCATTACAGCAACATAAATCGATTACAAAAATGACCACAGCTCGCGTTGCTGATTATTTATCCACTCACCCTGTTTATGCTGAGATTTCATCATGATCAGTACCATTGATACCGTGTTATTACGTATTGCCGACCAAGCATTACAAGTGCTGCTCTGGCAAAGGCCAACAGATAGCCGCGCGTTTGCTGGTGAATGGGCCTTACCGGGCGGTTGGGTATTTGAAGATCAAGATACAACACTCGAACAAGCGACCTGTCGTATTCTGGAGCACAAAGTTGGCTTAAAGCCCGACTATATCGAGCAAGTCGCCACTATTGGTAATCAGCATCGTGACCCAGCAGGTTGGTCAATAACGGTATTGCAGTTAGCACTGATTCGTTACAGCCACTCTCAATTACAGCATCCCGATACGCAATGGGTATCGGTAGATGCGGTTCGCCAAATAACGCTGTCATTTGACCATAATGAGTTACTCGAAAAAGCACTGGAACGACTAAGTACCAAAGCCCGTTACAGCACCCTGCCGCTCTATCTGGCGGAACAGGAACTGAAGTTACCTGAATTACAGCGCATTTATGAAGTGGTACTCGGCAACCCATTGCACAAACGGGCTTTTCGGGAACGGATCTTAAGTGCCAATGTGCTGGAAGATACCGGCCAACGCGTTCAGGGCCGCGGTTCACTGGCGACCATCTATCGTTATCAACCCGACTGTGCCGTGCGTTTGTTTGATCGCATGATGCAAGGGGTGGTAGCTGAAGAAGCAAATTAGTATCGGTAAAACCGAGGCATCGAGTAGGAGGCGGGATCACTCCCGCCGTCCTCTCACACCACCGTACGTGCGG
>ERZ650300.2369-NODE-2369-length-10141-cov-3.235673_pt1 | contig 10141 bp, 7 predicted proteins | sample MGYA00376236_ERZ650300 | MGnify/ENA primary metagenome ERZ650300 (study PRJEB26733, sample SAMN07839303) | wastewater metagenome | biome: urban; feature: wastewater treatment plant; material: waste water | place: USA: North Carolina | collected 2016-04-28 ... | reverse complement strand
CTGTGTTTTAAATGCCTCCGTGGTTCCAAAAATATCCGATATACTGGCTCCAAAATCGGTTATTGAAGAGAGAGATATCTCAAAACTGGAAGATCCTTTTTTTGGGCAAAAAGCTACCTCAAAACCGAAAAAAAGTTTTTTTTTAGAGCCGCAAAAACCATCTTTAAAGCTTGAAGCGATATTTGAGAAATCGGCAATGATAAACGGCAAATGGGTCAAAGAGGGTGAGAGCATAGAGGGCTACAAACTAATCGGAACCGACAAAAATAAGGCAACCCTAAACGGCTACGGTGAACAAATAATATTAAATTTATTTTTTATAAAGGGAGATAATGAAGCTAGATAAAATCCTACTGACGCTTTGCGTGGCGGCCGGACTTGGCTACGCAAAATCGGAGTGCGACGATAAAGTTTTTAGCTCCCTCTCGGCCTCAAAAGGGACAACGGTTGCCAGCATGATAGACCAGCTAAGCGCCAAATGCTCTTTTAGCGTCGTAATCAAAGACGAAAAAGCCGAAGAGATACTCTCCAAGCACCTAAATACGGTAAATCTAAGAGACTTTACCCTAAAAGAGATACTTGATTTTCTACTCACCGAAAACAGACTGGATTACGAATACAAAAACGGAATTTTGAAGATAGGGTACTATGTCACCAAAACATTTAAAGTTGATTATATAGGCACTGTGCGCTCCGTAAAAGGCACTGGTTCTCTGCAAATAGGAGACAATCAATCCCAATCTGCCTCAGCAACAATAAGTGGTTTTAGTGGTAACGGTCAAACTTCCGTAAATATAAACACTAAAGATGAATTTGATTTTTGGAAACAAATTCGGGAAGATTTGATAGCAATAATAAACCCGCACGATATATCTTATCAATACGAAAATAACAGAGAAAGAAATAAAGAAACAACAACAAACAAAGATACACTCAACGAAGAACAGACAACAAAAGAAACTGCTAGCATAAAGAGGAACGACCTGATAATAAACCCACAAGCAGGGTTAGTAACCGTTACAAAGGATGCCCAAACGGTGAGAAAGGTGGAAGAGTACCTCTCAACAGTAATGGATAGAATTCATAAACAAGTCCTGATAGATGTTCAACTGTTAAGTGTATCTTTGTCTAGTTCAAAAACCACAGGGATAGACTGGTCTCAAATATACAATCTCCAAAATATCAATGTCAATTTCGGCAGCGGAGCGATGAGAGGGGTAGATACATGGACGGCCAATGAAGGTGTGTCAGCCAAAGTACCATCTATTACCCCGCTAACCGGCGGAAGAAGTTGGGACTATATCAGGTTTGATAAAAATATAGAGATTAACGATTTAATCAAGTTTTTACAAAGTCAAGGTGATGTTAAATCTATATCAAACCCAAAAGTCCTAACGCTAAATAATCAACCTGCCTTTATTAGCTCTGGAGACCAAATATTCTTCACTAAACAAGGAACTGTCATATCCGGTGGGAATAATTCAGTGACAACCGCCAATAACATTATTGATTCTGTATTTTCGGGCGTAGCATTAGATATAACGCCCGAGATACTAGATGATGATGAGGTTATTTTAAAAATCAATCCTACAATTAGCAATTGTATTTCATCGCTTCAGTGCCAAGCAACCACAAGCACATCACCAGTAATCAGAAATCAGCCACCGGATCTCACAAAAAGACAAATTTCTTCAGTAATAAAGGCTAAAAATAAAGATAAAATTGTACTTGGTGGGCTTATACACAATGAAACGGCGGATAATACAACAAAAGTACCGTTACTTGGTGAACTTCCATTGCTTGGATACTTATTTAAGCAAGAGGCTAAGAATAGTGCGATTTCAGAATTAGTTGTAGTAATAACACCTATGCTAGTAAAAAAAGAAAAAAATATATCCCTCAAAGATCTGGGGTATGCAAACGTGTCAAAAGAGTAATATGGGTAGTCTTGACCCAAAAACTCTGTTTTCGGATGCGAAAAACGTATTTGTAGACGAAAATACCGACGGAAACGAACTTGTCGGGGAGTATATACTACTGGACGGGGTAAAGGAGGCATACAAAAGGGTTACTGCCTCTTTGCAAAAACCGCTAAAGATTATCCTTCTATACGGTGAACCTGGGAGCGGTAAGACCGCAATGCTCAGAAGGCTATATGCAAACCTAAAAGACTCTGATAAAAACGTGCTCTACTACCCTATTCCGACATTTGCGAAAATAAACGAACTAAAGAGGGTTTTAGCGGAATACTCGAATCTAACCCCTATGGGCGATCCGACATTTTACGAGATTATGGAGCTTTTTAAAGAAAAGTTTGAAAAAGAGAGTTTTATTATTTTGCTTGACGAGGCTCAACTCTATAATGACATCGAGATGGAGTATATCAGGCTTCTCTCAGATACGAAAATATTTAAATTTCTAATAGCACTCCACAAGATAAGCGACGAACATCTAACCGCAAAATCCCATTTTCAAAGTAGGATATGGGAACAGATAGAGCTAATACCTCTAAGTATGGAGGAGTTTAGATTTTTTATAGAGAGAAAGCTAATCGGTCAAAATCTAAATCACATCATCTCCATGCTCCCCCAAAAAGCCTACAAAATGATTCACGGGTTTACACGTGGAAATATCAGGGAGGGGATGAAGTTTTTATATAGACTTTTTGATTTTTACGAATTTTTAGAAAAAGAGCGGCCAAGCGACGTAGATTATAAAAAAATTAAAATCAGACATATCGAAATGGTTGCGATAGACGGGAACTATATCAATGTATGACCTAAACGAACTCGAATCAAAATGGCGGCTATACAGAAGAAGAAAAATAAAAAACGCCGTAATCCCGACGCTTGCTATTTTGAGTGTCGTCGTACTATCAGTATCGGCGGGATTTTTTATATACACCGAGTCAAAGGCTCCAAATAAACAGCAACCCATAGATACTAACACTCAAAGCCGGATCATAGCCAAAGCACCGGAGTTAAAAGAGCCGGAAAAACCAAAACTAGAACAACCGGAACAAAAAGAATCCAAAGAGAAAAAACAAGACGACGGGCAAAAGGGCAAAAATGAGCCGAAAACCGTAATTTTGGAAAGCATCGGCGAACAAAAAAAAGTGGATGAAAAACGTACTCAGCAAAAACAGCAAAAAATAGACATAGAACTTAAAGAGACAAAAACATTAGAAGTTTTGGAAGAGCGATATTCTAAGCACAAAAGCGCCGATACCGCTGCCATGATAGCATTTGAGCACTACAAAAACGGTGACTATCAAAAGGCCTACAAGTGGGCAATCAGCGCAAACAATCTGGATGCAAAAAACGAAAAAAGTTGGATTGTTTTTGCCGAGTCGGCAAATAAATTAGGGAAAAAAGAGGAAGCAGTATCGGCTCTTGAAAACTATATCCGCTCCAGTCAGTCCGATGCCGCAAAAAATGCACTTTTAAAAATAAAAAACCATGAGTAAAAAATGTTAACGTTAAAGACAAAATTAGGTGATTTGCTGATTTCAAAAGGGCTGGTTACCGCCGCTGAGTTTGATTCGTGTCTTGATGAATCAAAGCATACAGGAATCAGGGTCGGCGAGGTATTGATACAAAAAGGGTATTTGACCGAAGATCAGGTATATAGAGCAATATCAGAACAGCAGGGACTGGATTTTATCGACCTAAACGATAGCGGAATAGATACAAAAATAGCCTCCAAAGTAAACATCTCCATACTCACAAAATACTCGGCGCTACCAATAGATGAAGATGACGTGCATGTAATTTTTACGTTTAAAGACCCTCTTGATTTAACGGCGCAAGATGCCGTTCAAAGACTTTTTCCAAAAAAAATGTTAAAAATAGTCGGTTCAAACCCGTCATTAGTCGAAAAATATCTCAAACAATATGAGATAAACGAAAGTATCAAAGATATTACAAACGATATCAAAAAAGAGATTGCACACGATACATCCATAAATTCCGATGCCTCCGCAGTTTACAAACTCATACAGGTTATTGTCCAAACTGCCGTCTACTCTAGGGCAAGCGATATACACATCGAGCCAACCGAGAAAAGCTGCATAGTAAGGGCTAGAATCGACGGAATCCTAAAAGAGATTTTTTCATTTGAACAAGAGATTTATCCGCCTTTAGGCTCTAGAATTAAACTAATGGGACATCTCGATATTGCCGAAAAAAGAAAGCCGCAAGACGGTAGATTCTCCCTAAACGTCAACAAAAAAGATTATGATTTTAGGCTCTCTACGCTACCCACCACTCACGGCGAATCGCTGGTTCTGAGGATTTTGGATGAAACAAAAGTGCTTATAAACCTAGAAGATTTGGGGATGAGAAAAGAGAATTTTCGTCGTTTTAATGCCTCTCTCAAATCGGCACATGGAATCATACTGCTAACGGGTCCAACGGGAAGCGGAAAAACAACAACACTATATGCGGCACTAAATGCAATCAAAGGGGTCGATAAAAAAATCATAACCGTGGAAGACCCTGTAGAGTATTCGGTAGGTATGGTTCAACAAGTACAGGTAAACGAAAAAGCGGGGCTGCATTTCTCAACCGTTTTGCGCTCCATCTTAAGGCAAGATCCGGACATTATAATGATCGGTGAAATCAGGGACAAGGAGACGCTAAAAATAGCGGTTCAATCGGCACTTACCGGACATCTTGTGCTATCCACGCTTCACACGAACGATGCTTTAGGAGCCATCACAAGGATGGTGGATATGGGGATAGAACCATACCTAGTGGCTCCGTCACTAATAGCAGTGGAAGGGCAAAGATTGGTCAGAAAACTATGCCCTCATTGCAAAGAGGCGTATATGCCGTCAGCCTCGGCTATTTCAACCATAGAGCAATACCTTCCAGAGAGTCCTATTTTCTTTAAGCCGATCGGGTGCGAGAAATGCTCAAATACGGGATACCTAGGGCGTGAGATGATTAGCGAAGTGCTCACAATCAACGACGAACTATCGGCCGCCATCACAAAAGGGGCTACAAAACAAGAGCTAGAGGCAATAGCAAAGGCCGATGGATTTGAAAGCCTATTTCAAGACGGTATCAACAGAGTAGCAACAGGAATAACCTCGCTCGAAGAGGTATATAGAGTTTCTAGGCTATAAACATGAATGAAAAATATTTTGAAGCCGAGATAATAATTTCAAATCAAAAAGAGAAAAAGAGGGTTCAGGCAAACTCTAAAGTTGAAGCCATAGAGAGGGCAAAAGAGGCTTACGGCGGCAAAGTTATTAAAATCAGAGAGATTCCGGCACCCATTTTTAAGTCTGATTTCTCAATCACAAAAGAGTTTTTTAAACAAAAAATCCCGCTCGAAGCACAAATCGTAGCTATTAGGCAGATTGCAGTCATGGCAAATGCCGGACTCCCTTTTACATCAATACTCAAAGAGACGATATCCTCTACTGCCGATAAGAGGCTAAAAGAGATACTCACTAAAAGTCTCTCCGACATAAACGCCGGTATGAGTTTTTCGGAGTCGCTCAGGCACCACGAATCTGAGCTTGGTAGGCTGACTATTAGCATGACGGAACTCGGCGAAAAAACAGGAGCTATGGCCGAATCGCTAAACTCATTAGCTTCGATACTAGAGGAGATTCAGGAGAATAGGGTCAAGCTAAAAAAAGCCCTCAGATACCCTTTTGCAGTGGTTGGGGCTATGTGTATAGCTTTTGTTGCCCTTATTATGATTGTAGTACCGAAATTCAAAGCGGTATTCGATAAGTTTAAAGCAGATTTACCTCTACCTACAAAAATCCTTTTGGGAGCAGAAAAGTTTTTTGCAGATTACGGGATTATCGCACTTTTAATTTTGACAACCCTGTTTATAGTGGTATACAGAGCATACAAAACCAGTCCGGATATTAAGACGCTAATCGACAAATGGACGTTAAAGCTTCCGATAGTGGGCGAAACCGTAAAAACAGGGCTGTTGAGCAGGTTTACCGTAGTATTTAAAGAGTTAAACAAAGCCGGATTGCCGATTGTTGAAGCGCTAGAGATTTCACAAAGAAGTATAGAAAACGGGTATGTTAAAAAGAAGTTTTCACAGTCGATTATCACGGTTCAAAAGGGTATGTCCCTGACGGAGGCCTTTAAAGAGGCGGGAATGTATGAGAATATGACGATGCAAATGTTAAGAGCCGGCGAACAAAGCGGTAGTCTTGGCGATATGCTTGATAAAATATCGGATTACTACTCCAAAAAATTTCAATCCAAAATGGACAATATATCAGCCTCTATAGAGCCGGTACTAATTACTATGCTTGCGGGACTAGTTCTACTACTGGCTCTCGGAATTTTTATGCCGATGTGGGATATGGCAAAAGCTATCAGATAGCCCTACTCTACCATCCCAGCCTCTTTCAAAAATACAGACGGAGCATAATCCGTCTTTTTGACCTTATCGTATTTTGCATACGAGAGAACCAGTCTCTCTTTGGCTCTGGTTGCCGCAACATAAAAAAGCCTCCGCTCCTCTTCGAGGCTTGAACCTTTTGCTATCAGCTTTCTATTTGGGAATCTTCCGTCCATCAAATCGACGATATAAACCTCTAAAAACTCAAGCCCTTTTGAGGCATGAACCGTTAACAGATTTATCCCCTCCCCCTCAGACATCTCTCCGGCTCCTAGTATCATAGCGTTCAAAAAGCCTGCCTTGTCGTCATAATGGGTCGATAGGTTTGAGAGCAAAAACATCTTTCTGTCTATCCGTTCAACCGCCCCCTTAAACTGCTCCACATCCACCGTTTTGTCTTTTGCAGTCGCTCTTTGTCTAGCCAAAGTGTTTTTGATCTCCTCATAAAACTTGCTATTTTTTATGATTTCAACCCCGTTTTTCGGATTTTTGATTTTATGAAGCCTGTGCATCAGCAGATAAAACTCATTAAAAAACTTTGCGGAATCCCTGTTTAGCTTTGGGTGCTTGAGCGCCGGATTAGAGAGCACCGCCTCTTCTAGCCCCAAATCTTTAAATCTTGCCACACTCCCAAGCTCAAACAGGTCGTCAAAAAGCCCAACCTCTCTTTTTTTACTCTCAAACGGATTTTTTATCTCCGGATTCGGGTGAAACAACCCCTCCGTGATAGAACCGCCCCCTAGCATAGTGAGGGCATCGCATAGATCTTTTGCCGTTGCGCTCCCTACCCCGCTTGCATACTCAAACAGATTTATAAAAGCCAAAATATCTTTTGGATTTACAGAAATTGTCAAAATATCAAGGGCGGCTTTTATCTCTTTTGAATCAAAAAAACTTACCCCGCCTTTTCGTCTGCACTTTATCCCGTACTCTCTTAGAGCCGCCTCTATCCCGTCCGCTGACGAGTTGTTGCGGAACAAAACGGCGATTTCATCCGGATGCGTTTTGCTTTGTTTGATTAGCTCCGCTATTTTTGCATATTGGTCAAATGCCTCGTCAAAAACCAATAGTCTAGGCGGGTGGTCACTCTCAAACCTGACAACCTCCAGTTTTTTTGGATAGATTCTATCGTTATGCCTTATTACCCTATCGGCAAGGCTGAGTATTTTTGATGTCGAACGGTAGTTTTTTGTGAGGGTAAAAACCGTTGCGTTATCTTTTTCCTCTGCAAATGCGGCGATTATGGATATATTTGCTCCGTTAAAACCGTAGATACTCTGATCATAATCCCCAACGCAAAAAAGCGATTTCGGCTTTACAGATTCGACCAAATGGTGTTGGAGGTTATTTGTATCTTGATACTCGTCCACCAAAACCTCAAAATACCCCTTGAGTCTCCCCTCTATCTGTGCCGCCGATGCCTGAACCAACAAGTCGTTAAAGCCGACAAAGCCGCACTCTTTTTTTTGCTCATCAAAAGAGTCGAAAATTTTTATATACAAATCTTCATGCTCTAGTTGTGTCGGAGCGTTTTTTTGGAGGTAATCATATAGTCTATCCTCGCATGAAGCCAGATATGATTCGTACAGATCATACAAAAAGTTAGCGCTATACGGTCTATTTTCATAAAATTTAACCGTTTGGACATACCTGTCGTGGATAGCGGAAAATAGAGTTTTTAACTCTCTGGGCTGTTTTAGGGCGATATTTGGATTTAGTTTTTTTAGCCATTTGTAGCTGACGGCATGGAATGTTCCAGCCTCAATTTTGTCTATTTTATCTTTATCGAAAAACTTTTTGAGTCTGGCGATCATCTCCGCCGCCGCTTTGTTTGTAAAAGTAAGCAGCAATATATCCTCGGGTCTAACCCCGTTTTCAAGCAGATAATATATTCTGGCAACTATCGTGGAGGTCTTTCCGGTACCGGCGGAGGCAATAACCAGATTATTTCCGAATGGCGCTTTTGCCGCTTCTAGCTGCTCTTTGTTTAGGTTTTTGTAGGCCAATATAAAAGTCTTTGAAGTTTTTTAAAGAGGGGGATTGTACAAAAAGCCCCCAAAAAAGGGGCTAAAGGGCGGAGATTAGTCTGCTAGATATTTTGATATCTCGTCGGCAACCATAAAGTTTTCATAATCTCTTGCATCCAAAACTACTTGACCCATAGTCATATTGTCCATGTTGAAAACAAGCGGAGCCAAAAAGTTTACAACCGATTTTTCGATAGGATTTTGAAGTACTATAATGTTGTATACCTCAACTTTTGTGTCCTCTTTTAGATTCAAAAGGACTCTGATTGCGGCAGGAATATCAAACGAATACTCTCTAAGCGCATAAGGGTTTACTAGTGTAAACGTAGGGAGACTGCTCTCTGCGTCTTTTAGGCTAGAAAAGAAGTTGTCAATCTTTTTAACCTCAACCTTTGTCAAACTGTCAAAACCAAGAATCGGCGACTTTACTTCAAATACCATAACATAAACTCCTTTGAGAAATTAAATATACATAAGCGAAAATCGTGCCAACATTTTTATACGTCCGAAAAAACAGCCGCAATACCGCTATTTAACGGGGTATTTGATAAAATACAATTACTTTAATCAATATTTTTAGGACACGAAATGACCATAAAAGAGTATTCTCCCGCAGGTTTTGAACAATCTTGTTACGAAGAGTGGGAGAAAAACGGATATTTTGAGATAGACGCAAATAAAGAGATTCAAAAAGACGGCAAAAACTTTTGTATTATGCTCCCCCCTCCAAACGTTACCGGCTCTTTGCATATAGGCCATGCACTCAATCACACCCTTAGCGATATAGTAGTCAGATACAAAAGGATGGATGGATACAAAACTCTTTGGCAACCGGGAACCGATCATGCCGGAATCGCAACTCAAAACGTCGTCGAAAAACAACTCCTAAAAGACGGTATCAAAAAAGAGGATATAGGCAGAGAGGAGTTTTTGAAAAGAGTTTGGAGCTGGAAAGCGGAGAGCGGCGGCAATATCGTGAGACAGATGAGGAGAATCGGCAACTCTCCGGCATGGTCAAGAGAGCGTTTTACGATGGATGAAGGGCTAAAGGCCGCCGTAAAAAAAGCATTTTTGAAACTATACGAAGACGGCCTAATCGTCAGAGACAACTATATGATAAACTGGTGTACACACGACGGTGCACTATCCGACATAGAGGTAGATTATCAAGAAAACGAAGGGGCTTTGTATCACATCAGATACTTTTTTGAAAACTCCGATGAGTATTTGATCGTAGCAACGACAAGACCTGAAACATATTTCGGCGATACCGCCGTTATGGTAAATCCGGACGACGAAAGATATAAACATCTAATAGGCAAAAGGGTTGTTTTGCCTATAATCGGAAAATCGGTAGAGGTGATAGCCGACTCCCATGTTGATATGGAATTTGGTACCGGTGTCGTAAAGGTAACTCCTGCTCACGACGTAAACGACTACGAGATAGGGAAAAGACATAATCTGGAGTTTTTGACTATTTTTGATGAAAAAGGGTTTCTAAACACCCATTGCGGAGAGTTTGCCGGATTGGAGAGGCTAGAGTCCAGAGGTGTAATCGTCAAAAAACTGGAAGAACTAGGGTTTGTAGAAAAAATAGAAAAACACGTAAATCAGGTCGGACACTGTTATAGGTGCGGTAATGTCGTGGAGCCTTATATCTCAAAACAATGGTTTGTAAAAAAAGAGGCCGCCGCAAAAGCTATCGAAAAAGCAAATCACGGTGAAACGGAATT
>ERZ650300.2360-NODE-2360-length-10159-cov-3.768903_pt1 | contig 10159 bp, 3 predicted proteins | sample MGYA00376236_ERZ650300 | MGnify/ENA primary metagenome ERZ650300 (study PRJEB26733, sample SAMN07839303) | wastewater metagenome | biome: urban; feature: wastewater treatment plant; material: waste water | place: USA: North Carolina | collected 2016-04-28 ... | reverse complement strand
GATGCTTAGTAGTAGGTGAAAATTTCAGCTATGGTTTTTTAGGCAGCGGTAAAACAGATACTTTGCAGCGTACCGGATTGCACGATCACTTTACCGTGATTATCAGGCAACTGGTCAAATGCGGTAAAAACGTTATCAGCAGTACTGGCATTAGAAGTCTGATCCAGGCAGGGCATGTGGAGCATGCTAATCAGATGCTGGGGCGTGCTTATGCGCTCACCGGTATAGTTACGCATGGGGCGCAGCGCGGCAGGACAATTGGTTTTCCAACTGCGAATATCGAACTGCAGCGCAGTGAAACTGCTGTGCCGGCAACTGGTGGTTATGCGGTCAAGGTCAAGGTAGGCGATAAGCTGTATTTCGGTATGGCCAATATCGGCAATAACCCTACTTTTGGCGATGTGGAGCATGCACGTCTGGAGGTAAATCTGTTTGATTTTGAAGGCGATCTGTATGGCAGGGAGATCACTGTTTACTTTTATAAATATATACAGATCTAGAAATTCTGTTAGTTATTCTCCTGTTTTAGTAGAAGATTTAATTTAGGATCATCAAGTTATTTTATAGAAAAATGAAGACTAAAAAAGGTTCTTTGTCAAATAGTGTTGGTAGAGAATAAGTTCACAAAATACTAGGTAGAATTGCAAAAATTCACCTAGTATTTTTTTGTTGTAAAAGCTTTCGAACATTTTTTCAAAAGCCCATTGTGTCCAATGATAATAACCCGGTTCACAAGTGCGGACTTCACGGTCCCAGTCAAAACAGAAACCGATTTTGTCCAATTGTTCGCGGTAGCGGTTGATATTGTTGACGGTAGTGATGGCGGGATGCTGTCCGGTCTGGATAGCGTATTGTTCGGCAGGAAGTCCGTAAGCATCATATCCCATCGGATTGAGGACATTAAAGCCCTGCAAGCGTTTGTAACGTGCATAAATGTCGCTGGCAATGTATCCCAGCGGGTGTCCCACATGCAATCCTGCTCCCGATGGATAAGGGAACATATTAAGCACGTAGAATTTCTTTTTTGATTCGTCTTCAGTCACCCGATAGGTTTTATTTTCTACCCATCGTTGCTGCCATTTCTTTTCAATCTCTCTGAAATTGTATTCCATGATTTATTTTTGTTATTTAATATCTTTGTTATTAAGTGGTTGCAAAGATAATGAAAGTCGTGGAGATATATGGAAAGAACAGAAAATAAAAAACTTTTTTATCATGTATATATATTTGTTTTTATTTACATTTTTGGGAGTAGTACATATTAGGTATACACCTTACAAAATTTATTGTATTTATTTATACAAATAGCAGTTGTAAGATATACGATGATAAGATTGTAAGATTTATAATCTTTCGAGGATAAGATTATAGAACTTACAAGTATATTATTTAGATATTTAAGGTATAGGTGTATTATTTTTCCTGTTTCAATACGAATTCCTTGCTAAAATCATCTACCAAACAATTAATTTCCATAACTTTGTTTCCATCAATACATCTAATAGCTATGAAGTACTTTTTCCTCTTCTTACTTTTATTTTTAGGTAAATACTCTGTTTGTGCGCAGCATATGATATCTAAGCAGCTTCCTTTTTTCTATCAACTTTCGTCCAATGAGATTTTTGATATCTATCAGGATAGAGAAGGATATTTATGGATAGGAACCACTAACGGGCTGGCAAGGTATGATGGTTTCCGCTTACAACCTTTTCGGTCTGATTATAAAAATCTGAATTTGCTTACAAATAATTCAATTTCAAATATAGTGGATAATTCTCGCTATGTATGGATCGGTACATGGAAAGGATTAAATCTTTATGATAAACAAACCTGTAAAATAACTCCTTTTCCGGATGCGAGATTGTTGGATAAGGGGATTAATTATATGGCAGCAGATAAAGAAGACAATATTTGGATAGGAGCTGGTAATACAATATATAGATGTAATTCTACGGCTTCTATTGCGAGGGAATATGATATTTTTGGCTCGCAACAGAATAAGCATACTATCAATTTTGTTTATCAGGATAGAGAGGGAAATATGTGGGTACTTACGGGAGGAGGCTTGTTCAAGTATGATGATAAGTCAGATTCCTTTATTACTTATCCTCCATTAGGCAAGAATAATGCACCTTATACTATGTGTCAAGATCAATCGGGCAATTATTGGATTGGTACGTGGGGTGAAGGACTATGGCAGTTCTTTCCAAAGAAAGAAGGGGAAGAATGTTATAAAAGACATCATATTATCAATTCCAGAAGTGGGGAAACGGAACCGATCTTTTATAGTATGACGCAAGATAATACATTCGGCTACTTGTGGCTATTGTCTTATAATGAACTTTACGCCTTGCAATATACCGAAGAGGGTACATTGGTATCTGTGGATATACATGATTTGGTAGATACACACATGATGTACACTAAAATCATGAAAGACAGAGAAGGGAATCTGTGGCTGGGGTCTTATGATATGGCATATACTATTTTCTTTGATAATTCGAAGATTGATAATTATCCTTTGCCGCAACTTAAAAAACACATGGGTTGGGATGCGAATATCTTGAATCTTTGCTTGGATAAAAATGATGTGATGTGGGTTAATCAGGATAGATACGGGCTTTGCCTGTATGATTTGTCACAAGATCTATTTGCAGATAATAGTGGTAATAATTTGTCAAATCCGGGCGAAGTAAGCATTATTGTGAAATCCAAGCTTAAGGAAGGAGTATGGATCAGTCCCAGATATGGTGCACGGGTAATGAGAATGACTCATCAGGGTATGAAGATACAGTTGGAAGAGGATATTGATTTGGAAAAACAAATCTATAATCCGGGAAATATCAGGGACTTGATTGAGGATAATAAAGGTAGTTTATGGATTTTTAGCCAGTCGGGGCTTTATGTAAAGCGTCCTGATAATTCTATTTTACTTGTAGCAAGTTCTGATTTTCCAGAGATGTCTTCCTTGACAAGTGATAGGGAAGGTAACATATGGGGAGTGTCTACTGATAAAAAGGTGTACAGGTTAAGCTGTATTGATAGGAATATATCTTATGAATTAAAAGCTTGTATTCCAGTCCTTTCAGGACAGGAAAATGTAAATCATGCCTGTATAGATAGGGAGGGTTGCTTATGGTTGGTTTCTTCTTTAGGAAGAATATTCAAATCGGATACGAATAAAGAGGCATTTGAAAATATGGCTTTGGATAATCAGATAGATGATTGCTCTGTGTTGGGGTTACTTGCTGATGAAAACAATGTGTGGATTATAACTAACAAAAAGGTGCTTCAATATAATATTTATCAGAAGGTATGTATGAATTATGCCACTTCGGATGGGAATATATGGGTTGATGTATTCAGATACAGAGCGATAAGCAGGGACAGGCAAGGAGGGCTGTATGTAGGTGGGCATCGTGGTTTTATACATATTCAGTCTGGTAGTGTCTCATTGGCGGATAAGATACAGTTTTCTTCTGTCGTTACGGATGTAAAAATTGAAAATAAAAGTATATTCTTTGCTGAAGATGAATCACTTCATACCATCAACCGGATTTCTTTGGCCCCCAATTCCAGAAATATAGAAATATTTTTTTCATCGCTTATCTATTCATTGAATTCCAAGGTAGAGATGGCTTATAAATTGGATGGAGTAGATAAGGATTGGGTATATCTGTCCTATGATAAGAATTCTGCTTTTTATAATCAGTTAAAGAAAGGTACTTATTCATTCTGGTTAAAATGGAAATATGGACAAGGAAAATGGACGGAAGGCAAAGTTGTATTGGCTATTGTCCAGGCTCCGGCTTTTTATGAAACTTGGTTGGCATATATGGTTTACCTTGTTTTGATTGTACTTGCTGTCTATCTGTCTTTTCATACTTATGCGCAGCGTATTAAAATCAAAAATGAAGTGAAACTAAAAGAAGAGCTGGCACGGACAAAATTGAACTATTTTACAAATATCTCTCATGAATTACTAACTCCGCTGACAGTCATTTCTTGTGTTACTGACCATTTGGAACAAAAAGTTCCTGCTATCCGACAACAGTCTGTAATACTGAAATCCAATGCCGACAAACTGAAACGGTTAATACAGCAGATTTTGGACTTTAGAAAGATGGATGTGGGAAAAATGAATCTGAATGTGTCCGAAGGAAATATCAGTGAGTTTATACAGAATATTTGCAAGACGAATTTACTTCCTCTTGCTCAAAAGAAAGGCATAATTTTAGAGATTGACGTAGAACCATTGGAAATTAAAGGTTATCTGGATTTTGATAAATTAGACAAAATAATATATAACCTGTTATCGAATGCCATAAAATACACTCCCGAATATAAATGTATCAAAGTAAACGTATATCTTATAAATAAGGAAGGAAATAAGGTCTTGGTTATCAAAATAAAGGATGAGGGAATAGGTATCTCACCTAAAGAAATCAATTATATTTTTACTCGTTTTTATAGTAGTAAGAAACGGGTGGGAATAGAATCGAATGGTATCGGGCTTTCTTTGACGAAAGAGTTGGTGAATCTTCATCATGGAACTATTACAGTAGACAGTGAATTAGGTAAAGGTACCTGTTTTACGGTAGAACTTCCCATTGACAGAATGGGGTATAAGCATGATGAAATAGTGGATGAGATGGAAGGTGTGACAATGGATATCACCGAATGTGCAATTGTAGCAGAAGATGACGTTTCATCCGATGGAGCTACGGATAAATCTACCCTTCTGTTGATAGATGATAATGCAGAATTACTCTATATCATGAAAGAGATGTTTAAGGAAAAGTATAGTGTATGGACTGCGGCAGACGGACAGCAAGCTTGGGATAAATTAAGCAATCATGAAGTGGATATGATTATTTGCGATGTGATGTTGCCTGATATCAATGGTTGGGAGCTTTGCACCCGCATCAAGTCGGATTTGCGTTTTAATCATATTCCAGTGATCATACTTACGGCGAAGAACGGTATTGATGACCGGATAGCCAGTTATGATGCCGGAGCGGATGGTTATATTGCAAAGCCATTTGAAATGAAAGTACTTTTTGCCCGTGTGGATAATCTTATCAGATCGTTTAAGATGCGTCAGGCGGCTTTTCGTAAAGAAGAAGACGTCAATTTGGAAACTTTAGCTTATCCGTCTGCCGACAAGTTGTTTCTGCAGTCTATAATTGAAAGCATAGAACAACATCTGGAAGAGTCTGAATTTGATTTGGAAAGACTTTCCGGAGAAATGAACATGTCCAAATCTACTTTATATCGTAAAATAAAGGCTATGACTGGGTTGACGCCTTTGGACTTTGTACGCAATATAAAGATGAAGCGTGCCTGCATGATGTTGCTTGCACGTACTCAGACCATATCTGAAGTGGCATACGCTGTAGGTTTCAGTAATCCTAAGTATTTTACGAAATGTTTTAAAGAGGAATTTGGCGTGACGCCTACCGAGTATCAGCAGTCACATATCAAGGCCTGATAAAAGAAAGAGGGGATAAATTTCTGTCATTAGGGTATTGAAACGTTTCATGAAAGGATTTTATACCTTCTGTAAAGGGTTTCAATACCCTATTTTTCCAGGATATGGCTTCTTTTGTTTCATGATTCTTAAATTATAAAGCATGAAGAAAAAGAAGTTACCATTAGTCTGTTGGGATAGTATCAAATTACTAACCGCACTTTTCCTGTTATGGGGAGTTTGTTTCGGAGCAGATGCGTATCCGGGAAGTGAATATCGAAAACAACTTTTTGATTATGATTGGAAATTCAAGTTGGGGGATTATCCTGACGCTTCATTGAATACATACGATGACGCTGATTGGAGGATACTTGATTTACCTCATGACTGGAGTATAGAAGGAACCCTTGATCCGGAAAATCCGATGGGGAATGATGGAGGTTATTTTCCGGCAGGGACGGGATGGTATCGTAAGTCATTTGAAATACCTTCTAAGCATAAAGGCAAGAAAGTGGGTATTTACTTTGAAGGAGTTTATATGAATTCAGAGGTCTTTATTAATGGAAAATCCGTAGGAATCCGTCCTTATGGATATTCATCCTTTTATTATGATCTGACTCCTTATCTACGTTATGATGATAAGAATATTATTGCTGTACGGGTAGATAATTCGCAGCAGAAAAATTGTCGCTGGTATACTGGTACAGGCATTTACCGGCATGTGTGGCTGACAGTGATGAATCCTATTCATATAGAGCATTGGGGGATAGCTATAACTACTCCTGAGGTGAGTGAGGAGAGAGCTGTTGTACAAATAAAAACTATTTTGAGAAATGAAACTTCTTCTGACAGACAGATTACCTTGACAACAAAGTTGACTAAAGGAAATGATGAAGCTGGAAAAGGAGAAATAAAAGTGGATTTGCCTGCCAATGGAATAAAGGAAATAACACAAAAAATTTTTGTGTTGTATCCTGCTTTGTGGAGTCCTGAGACCCCTCATTTATATAATGCACACTTTCTAGTGACTGAAGCGAGTGATGTAATAGATAGTACAACGGAATCTTTTGGTATTCGGACGGTTACTTATTCGGCTGAACAAGGATTATTCTTGAATGGCAAGAGAATTATTTTAAATGGTGGATGTTTACATCATGACAACGGTTGTCTGGGGGCAGCGGCTTATGATCGTGCTGAAGAACGGAAAGTAGAATTAATGAAGGCTGCGGGATTTAATGCGGTACGTACTTCGCATAATATTCCTTCAGAAGAGTTCCTCCATGCCTGTGATCGTCTCGGATTATTGGTTATAGATGAAACCTTTGACGGTTGGCGTGACAGTAAGAATCAATATGACTATTCTATTCTTTTTGATCAATGGTGGCAACGGGATATCGAATCCATGGTACTTCGTGACCGCAATCATCCTTCTATTTTTTGTTGGAGTATTGGTAATGAAGTAATTGAGCGTAAAAAATTGGAAGTGGTCACTACAGCTCGAAAGTTGGCCGACTATGTACATAAGTTTGATCCCAGTCGTCCGGTAACTTCTGCTTTAGCTGCTTGGGATAATGACTGGGAAATATATGATCCATTGGCTGCCGTGCATGAAATAGTGGGATATAATTATTTGCTGCATCGAGCGTCGGTTGATCATCAGCGTGTACCTTCCCGTGTTATTATGCAAACTGAATCTTACCCACGAGACGTTTTTGCCAATTGGTCATTGGTTAATGATCATGATTATATTATTGGTGATTTTGTTTGGACAGCTATTGATTATTTAGGTGAATCGGGTATCGGGCGATTTTATTATGCAGGTGAGTCGGAAGGTGAACACTATCAACGTAACCATTATCCTTGGCATGGGGCCTATTGTGGAGATATTGATTTGACAGGTTGGAGGAAACCTATATCACATTATCGTGACTTGTTGTATAATCCTGATAAGAAACTTTACTTGGCTGTAAAAGAGCCGGATAATTATTATGGTAAGGTGAAGGAAACCTTATGGTCTGTCTGGCCTACTTGGGAAAGCTGGAATTGGCCGGGACATGAAGGAAAAGAAATAGAGGTAGAGATTTATTCCCGATATCCCAAAGTACGTCTGTATTTGAATGATAAGCTGATAGGCGAGCAATTTACAGGACAGGAACAGCAATTCAAAGCAGTCTTTCCTATTTCATACGAGCCAGGAATATTGAAGGCGGTAGGTGTGGAATCCGAGATAGAAATAGAGAAAACGATCTTACAGACTGCCGGAAAACCTGTGAAAATTCAATTAACGGCCGATCGTACAAAAATAAAGGCAAATGGTCAGGATTTGAGTTTTATCACAGTAGAAATATTAGATAAGGAAGGCATTCTGGAGCCGAATGCTGATAATCAATTAACTTTTGAAGTGAAAGGGGCAGGTACTATAGTGGCTGTGGGAAATGCTGATTTGAAAGACACGGATAGCTATATCGGTTATCAGCGGAAAGCATGGAAAGGGCGTGCTATAGTGGTAGTAAAAAGTACACGGAAAGAAGGTAAGATAATGTTGAAAGTGGCTTCTCCCGGATTGGTTCCGGCTACTGTATCCATTCGTACAAGTAAATAATAATAACCTTTGTTTAATTCTAAATATAATAGTATGAAAACATTTCGTTTTGTTTTATTGCTGTTTTTGGTATTGAGTATATCCAATACAGCTTGGGCGCAAAACCAGACTGTAAAAGGTAGGGTGATGGACTCTAAATTAAAAGAACCTCTTATGGGGGTTTCTATTTTGGAAATAGGTACTTCAAATGGTACTGTAACTGATTTGGATGGTAACTTTACGCTTTCTGTTCCTAAAGGAGTTGTATTGCGTATTTCTTATGTGGGATATTTAGTTCAGGAAGTTCCGATAAATGGAAAAACATCTTTGGATATATTTTTGAAGGAAGATACTGAATTATTAGATGAGGTAGTGATTGTGGGGTATGGGGCCCAAAAGAAAGCTACATTATCCGGCTCTGTAACAAGTGTAGGTGGTGAGAAGCTGGCAAAAACTCCAGTAACGAATGTATCACAAGGATTAGCTGGACGTTTACCGGGCGTGGTCGCTGTTTCTAACACTTCAGAACCAGGATATGATGGTGCTACTATTACTGTTCGTGGGGTTAATACCTTTGGAAAAGCTGATCCGTTAGTAGTTGTTGATGGAGTACCTGGACGTTCTTTGGAGCGTATTGATCCAAGTACCATTGAAACGATGTCTGTATTAAAAGATGCTTCAGCAGCTATTTATGGTGCTCAAGCTGCCAATGGAGTTATTTTGATTACAACAAAACGAGGAAAAGCAGGCAAGCCGAGAGTAGGTTTTACTTATAATTATGGAATAGCTGCTCCTACTGTAATACCGGAAATGACCAATGCTGTGGAATATGCCACTTTGATGAATGAAATAGATAAGTATGCCGGTAATAAGGGGCGCTATACGGTAGATGATCTTAGATTATATGCTGATGGTTCCGATCCTTGGGGACATCCGGATACGGACTGGTTTAATGAAACATTGAAATCATGGTCTCCACAAACTTATGCCAATGCTACTATTGATGGTGGTACAGAGAATGTGAAATATTTTGTTAGCGTATCAGCCAAAGGACAAGATGCATTTTATCGTCATAGTGGGTCAAATTACCATCAGTATGACTTGAAGATGAATCTTGATATGAAAATTAATAAATATGTTGATACTTATGTCAATGTAACAGGAAGAATGGAAGATCGGAAATATCCAACCCGTTCTGCAGAGAATATTTTCCGTATGCTGATGCGATCTAAACCTAATTCACCGGCTTATTGGCCTGACGGCCGTCCGGGACCCGACATTGAATTTGGTGATAATCCGGTAGTTATATGTACCAATCAAACTGGTTATGAACGTGATAAGCGTTATGTGTTAAATGGGGATTTCGGAGTTAATATCAAGGTGCCTTATGTGGAGGGATTGACTTTGAAGGCTACTGCGTCACTTGATAAGACGTTCCGTTTTCGTAAAATATGGCAAAAACCTTGGTATTTGTATTCATGGGATGGGACTTCGATGGATGAAAATGGCCAGCCCCTATTGGTGGAAGGAAAGAAAGGGTTTAGTGATCCTCGTCTGACAGAATCAATGGAAGATAATTTGGGGGTATTATTGAGTGGTATCGCTAGTTATAGCCATACATTTGCTCAAGATCATGATGTAAATATTCTAGCAGGTGTAGAACGTATCACGGATAAGGGGGATTCATTTGAAGCTTATCGTCGTTATTTTCTTTCTGCCGCTATTGACCAGCTTTTTGCTGGTGGTCAGGATGAAATGAATAATACAGGTACAGGGTATGAGGAAGCCCGTTTAAATTATTTTGGTCGTGTGAACTATGCTTATAAGTCTAAATATTTGGCAGAGTTTGTTTGGCGTTATCAAGGTTCCTATATTTTTGATCGTTCTAATAAATTCGGATTCTTTCCGGGTATTTCATTAGGATATGTAATATCTGAAGAAGATTTTTTCAAAAAGAAATTGCCCTTTATTAGTTTTGCCAAAGTACGGGCATCATGGGGACAGACAGGAAATGATTTGATTGATCCTTATCAGTATTTGGCTTCCTATACTTTCAATGATTTGATGTATTTGACTAATAATGGTGAGATCGGAAGAGCACACGTCTG
>ERZ650300.2359-NODE-2359-length-10159-cov-15.930424_pt1 | contig 10159 bp, 10 predicted proteins | sample MGYA00376236_ERZ650300 | MGnify/ENA primary metagenome ERZ650300 (study PRJEB26733, sample SAMN07839303) | wastewater metagenome | biome: urban; feature: wastewater treatment plant; material: waste water | place: USA: North Carolina | collected 2016-04-28 ... | reverse complement strand
GAGGTTTTAATCTTCAATTTGCGTGGGCGAGTGGGTATTTGGTTGGGAAGAGTTTGGGGAAATAACAGCTAATTTTATCTATTTGAATAAATTTGTTAAGTTGCATCAAAATGATAATTTTAAGTTTTATTATCATAAAATCATATCCATAACTTAATAGGAATACAAATGACTCTTTCTGGTAATATTATAAAAAATCCTTTAACAATTATTGCAATATTTGCTGGTATTGTTGAAGTTGGTAGTAATGTTGTATTACCATTTTTAACGGCTGAAAATCAATCTACATATATTTGGTTTTTAATGCTCTTTCCATTTGTACTGGTATTGATTTTTTTCTATATTTTATATAATAAACATGAAGTTTTATATGCTCCTTCAGATTATAATGACGAGAGTAACTTTAAAGATATTCTTAATAATACAAGAAAATCTACACCAAAAGAGGTAGATAAGAAAAATAAAGATGAGTATGAATCATTAAAGGAACAAACAAAAAAATTAGAATTAGAACAAAATAAACATTCTTCAAATGAAGCTTCTATAATAAATCTTAGCACAAAATTTGAGAAGTTTTCTGAATTACTTAGAACAAAAAGAAGGTTTATTCATTCTATAGAATCTAAATTATTAGACTTATTTTCATCAAAATATTTTATTGATAGTAACTTTCAAAAGTATATTACTTTGGAAACGGTAAATCGGGATAAACTCATAAGTGATGCTTTTATTAAAGAAGAGAATAATATAAATATTATTGAAGTTAAAATTCTTAGTCGCTATGTACCTTTACGTCATATGATTAAGAGATTTATTGATGCTCAATATAATGTTCTTCAAACATTATCACTACATTATAATATTACATTATCTTTTATAATTTTAACACCAGATGATGATTTAAAAAACAGATATGAAAGATTAGAAGAAATGTTGAATAATAAATTTGAAAATTTTAATATTAAAATTTATCCAAATATAATTACTGAAATAGAAGAAAAAGAAATTAAATATTTGGATTTATTAAAAAATGAAATAAATCTAATAAGTTTAGATTAAATATTTTATTTTTTAGCTATTTTGTAATTTTCTGAACACTTATATCCATAAATAGTATTACCTCTTTTGCTTACTTTTCTTTACTAAAAAGAAAAGAAGATTTAAAAACAACATTTTGTTATAATAACACTCACTCATTATCAAAGGAGTCTAAATGACAAAAAATGATATTTTAGAAAAGCTAACTCAAGAAAAAAGTTATATCCAAAATACTTTTGAAGTTGATAAAATAGGACTATTTGGAAGTTATGCAAAAGATATGCAAACTCAAAATAGTGATATTGATATTTATGTAGAATTTAAAAATAAAACATTTAAAAATATTTCTGGTTTATGGGTATTTTTAGAAGAACTTTATAATAAAAAAATCGATTTAATGCACAAACACAAAAGAAGTAATGGTGCAATTTTTAATGAAATTCAAAAAGAAGTGATTTATGGATAAATCAACAACTATTGAACTTATTGATTTTATTTTAGAAAGTATTAGACTAATAAACAGAAGATTTAAAAGTGTAAAATCAAGTGATGATTTTTTAGATTCAGATGAAGGACTTGATAAACTTGACGCAATTTCTATGAGAATTCAAGCTATTGGTGAAGCTTTAAAGAATTTGTATAAAAGAGAAAATGAACTTCTTTTAAAAGTTGCAGATAAAAACTATTGGAGTAGAATCATAAAAACAAGAGATTTTATATCTCATCATTATGTTGATATTGATTCTGAAACAGTTTTTGATATTTGTTCAAATGAACTGCAAGAATTGGAAATAAAAGTTGGAGAAATTAAAAGTTATTTAAAATGAACTTTTAAAACCTCTCCCTCAAAACCACCAACTTCCCAATCTTCCCAAACTCAAAAACACCTTTATCACTAAAAAGCTTATTGTCAACATCAAGTTTCAAAGGCTTAACATTTTTAAAACTTTGATTTTCGTAAGTGAAGCTAATATAGTTTTTATCAGTTATTGCTTTTTGTAAAAATCTAAACTCTATATTCATTAATTCTCTTTATTTATCTCTTCAACTTTTTCATTTCCCCCAAGTGTGCTATACAAACTTACTCGATTTGTTAAATCTTCTTGATATTTATTAATCAGATTTTGTTGGGCTGAATATAAAGTTCTTTGTGAAATCAGAACATTTAAATATGAGCCAGTTCCTACTTTGTAAGCTCCAAGTGCAAGGTCATAACTTTTTGATACAGCCGTTACAAGTTCTTTTTGTTTGTTTATTTGCTCATTTATTGTGGCTCTAGTTGCAAGTGCATCATTTACTTCTTTGAATGCTGTTTGGATAGTTTTTTCATATTGATTTAGAGCTATATCTCTTTGAGCATATGTATAATCCAAGTTTGCACTATTTTGTCCACCGTTAAATATTGGAAGAGTTATATTTGGTGAAAAAGACCATACATTTTGCGCTCCTCCATCAAAAAGTGAAGAGAGTGATTTACTAGCAATTCCTGTATTTGCAGTTAGTGAAATCGATGGGAAAAAGGCAGCTCTTGCAGCTCCTATATTTGCATTTTTTGCTTTTAGGTTATGTTCTGCTTCCATAATATCTGGTCGTGTTAATAAAACTTTTGATGAAATTCCAGCTTTTACAATCATTAGCCAATTTTCATACTCTTTAAACTCTTTTGGTAAAAGCTCATCATTTAAAGGTTGAGCAATTAGTAGTTCTAGGGCATTTTTATCTTGTTTTATCATTGTGTTATATGAGATAACATTTATTTGAGCTTCTTTTAATGAGGCACTTGCATCTAATACATCAGCTTGAGAAATCACACCCGCTGCAAACTTCTTTTGTGTTAGTTCGTATGCTTTTTGTAGATTTTCAACTGTTTGCGTTGAAAGTTTTAACTGTTCATTGTGGGTTGCTAATGTAAGCCACGCATTAATTGTTTCAGAAATTAGAGTAACTTTTACTGTATTTGCTGCAAATTGTGTTGAAAGATAACTTTGTAAGGCACTTTCATTTAGACTTTGTATTTTTCCAAATAAATCTATTTCGTAAGAAGCTGATATATTTGCAGAATAATTATGTGAAGTTGTAGTTCCATTTGAAGAGTTTATATTTCTTGCATGACTTACATCACCATTTGCATTAACATTTGGAAAACTATCTGCTTTTGTTACACGATATGTTGCCCTTGCTGATTGGATATTTAAAAGAGCAATTTTTAAATCTTTATTGTTTTTTATAGCTAGGTCAACAACTTTTTTTAAAGTATCATTTTGAACAAAATCTTCCCATGAAGGTTTTATTTGAGTTAAATCTTCTTGAGTTCTTGTATCAACTGGATTATTCCATTCAAGGGGAATAACTTTAGAATCTAAGGGTTCTAGTTTTGGTTCTAGTGAAAAACAACCACTAAAAAGAGTTGAAGCAAGGGCTATTGAAATGGTTTTTTTAAACATTTTGTTCTGCCTTTTTTGATGAAAAAACTTTTTTAATTAAAACAAAAAATAAAGGAACAAAAAATATTGCCAAAATAGTTGCTGTTAAAGTTCCTCCAACGATTCCCGTTCCAATAGAAATTCTACTGTTTGCACCAGCTCCTGTTGATAATGCTAGTGGCATGATTCCAGCAATAAATGCCAATGAAGTCATAACAATAGGTCTCAATCTAAGTGTTGCTCCTTCAATTGCAGCTTCTATTAAAGGTTTACCATTTTTATATGCAGTATCTACAAACTCTACAATTAAAATAGCATTTTTAGCAGCGAGTCCAATCGTGGTTAAAAGTGCAACTTGGAAATAAACATCATTGTCTAAACCTCTGAAATAAACAGCTAAAACCGCTCCAATTACACCTAATGGAACAACCATTAAAATAGAAAATGGTACAGACCAACTTTCATATAAAGCAGCTAAACATAAAAAGATAATCAAAATAGAAACAGTATAAAGAAGCCCTGATTGACCAGTAGATAATCTTTCTTGATAAGAAAGTCCACTCCATGAATGCATAGTTCCATTTGAGAGTTTATCTGCTATTTTATCCATTTCATCCATAGCAACTCCAGAACTTACTCCACTTGCTGCTGAACCTTGAATTTGATATGAAGCAAAGCCATTGTAACGAGTCAATTCTTCTGGACCATATTCCCATTTTGTTGTTGCAAATTCTGAAAAAGAAGTCATTGTTCCACTTGCGTTACGAATTTTCCATGTGTATAAATCTTCAGGTTTTGACCTAAATGGAGCATCACCTTGAATATAAACTCTTTTTACCCTTGATCTATCAATAAAATCATTTACATAAATACCAGCCCAAGCAGCACTAAGAGTATAATCAATATTACTCATAGAAAGACCTAATGAAAGTGCTTTTTGAGTGTCATATTCTATTTTTAGTTGGGGAGTGTCTTCTGTTCCATCTGCTCGAATAGAATTGATTTTATTATTTTGCCCTGCATCTAATAATATTTTTTCTTTAACTTCTGCTAATGTTGTTCTTGATGTTCCAGCATCTGCTTGAAGTTGAAACTCAAAACCATCTGTTGAACCTAAACCTTGAATAACAGGTGGATTCATAGAGATAACCCTTGCATCTCTAATAAAATAAGGTGATGTTGGATCTGAAAATGTTTTTGCAGCTCTTTGCCCAATAATATCTGAACGACTAGATATATCTGGTCTTAAATCCCAACTTTTTAAAGAAACATAAGCTGTTCCTACATTTTGCCCACTACTATTACTACTAAAACCAGAGATAGTAAAAATACTATTTATATTGTTTGCTTCTTGAGTCAAAAAATACTCTTTTATTTTTTCTGCAACTTCAACAGTTCTTGATGTAATTGCTCCAACAGGTAGAGTATATTGCACCATTAAACTTCCTTGGTCTTCTTTTGGTAAAAAACTTGTAGGAAGTTTTATGAAAACAAAAATTAATGAGCCAATAATAAGAGTATAAGCAAGAATCCAACGAATAGGCATTTGTAATACTTTATTAACTCCATTTTTATATTTAAGAGTAAGAGCATCAAATTTTTGCCCAAACCAATGGGTAAATCCTTTTTGTTTTTCATTTTCATCATGGGGTTTTAATATAGTTGCACATAAAGCAGGAGTTAAAGTTAAAGCAACAATAACTGAAAGTACCATAGAAGAAATGATAGTTACAGAAAATTGTCTATAAATAACTCCCGTTGAACCACTAAAAAATGCCATTGGTAAAAAAACTACTGATAAAACAGTTGCTACACCAACTAAAGCACTTGTAATTTCTTGCATTGAAACAATAGTTGCTTCTTTTGCACTAAGTAGTTTTTCTCTCATATTTCGTTCAACATTTTCAACAACAACAATAGCATCATCAACTAAAAGTCCAATGGATAAAACCATTCCAAACATTGTAAGAGTATTAATTGAATATCCAAGAATATTTAAAATACCAAAAGTCCCAAGTAAAACAACAGGAACCGCAATAGCAGGAATTAGCGTAGCTCTCCAGCTTTTAAGAAAAACATACATTACAATAACAACTAAAAAAATCGCTTCAAGAAGAGTTTTAACTACTTCATGAATAGAAGCTTGAATAAAAAGTGTTGTATCTCTTGGATACTCTATTTTGTATCCTTGAGGTAAATTTGATTCATATTTACTTAAAAATTCTTTTATACTATTAGCTGTTTTTATGGCATTTGCCCCAGAAGCTAATTGAATAGCAATACCAGAAGAAGGCATACCATTAAGACCCGTAACATTACTATAAGATTGTGCACCTATTTCAACTCTTGCTACATCTTTTAATTTAACAAATGAACCATTTGTATTATTTTTTATTAAAATATTTTCAAACTCATCTACGGTTTTAAATTTTGATCTAGCGGTTACAGTTACTGCTAATTGTTGATTACTAACAACAGGTAAAGCTCCTAGTTTTCCAGCTGATGCTTGAGAATTTTGAGCACTAATTGCAGATTCTATATCTGAGGGCATTAATTTATAAGCTTCTAGTTTTGTGGGATCCAACCAAATACGCATCGCATATTGTCCTCCAAAAACTTGAACTTCTCCTACTCCTTCAATTCTTGCAATACTATCTTGTAAATTACTTATTAAATAATCTGCAATATCAGTTTTATCAGCTTTTCCTGTTGAGTCATATAATGAAGCTAATAATAAAAAGTCTGTTTGAGATTTTACAACTCTAACTCCTTGTCTTTGTACATCATCTGGTAAACGAGAAAGGATTTGTTCAACTTTATTTTGTACTTGTACTTGGGCAATATCTGGATCTGTTCCTTGTTGGAATGTTACTTTTACCCTTGAATTTCCAGAAGAACTACTGCTTGATGAAAAATAAATCATTCCATCAAGACCTGTTAGTTGTTGTTCAATAATTTGTGTAACACTATTTTCAACAGTTTGAGCAGATGCTCCTGTATAAGTTGCTGAAATATTGATTTGAGGTGGAGCAATATCTGGATATTGTTCCATTGGAAGAATATAAAGAGAAACTGTTCCTGCAATCATTATTACTAAAGAAATAACCCATGCAAAAATAGGTCTATGAACAAAAAATCGTGCTAACATTTTAAGCCTTTAGAGTTACACTTATTATTTAGTTTGAACATATTTACTACTTACATCAACAGGATTAACTTTACTTTTTTCATTGATTTTATTTAAACCTTCAATAACAATTTTATCATTACTGTTAATCCCATTTGTTACTAACCATTTATTTCCAATAGCTCTTTCAATAGTAACCATTTGTTTTTTTAAAGAGTTATCTTCTTGTACAAGTGTAATAATAGGATTTGCTTTTGAATCCCTAGAAACAGCTTGTTGAGGTAATAAAAAGGCTTTTGTATCAATTGCACCTTGAACTATTGCTTTTACAAACATTCCTGGTAATAAAATACCTTTTTCATTTGGAAATAAAGCTCTAAGAGTTACAGAACCTGTGCTTTCATCAACAGCAATTTCTTGAAGTTTAAGTTCACCTTTGTGTTCATAAAAACTTCCATCACTTAATATTAAAGTAACTTCTGCATTTCCTTTTTGAATATTTTCTTGACTTAAAAGTTTTCGTAAAGCTAGAAGTTGAGTATTTGATTGACTTAAATCCACATAAACACTATTTGTATCTCTAATCGTAGCTAAGGCTTCTGTTTGATTTTGTGATACTAATGCTCCTGAAGTTACATTTGAAATACTAATATATCCAGAAATAGGGGCTTTAATATTTGTTCGTTCTAAATCAATTTTAGCACTTTCAAGACTTGCTTTTTTTTCTTCAACTAAAGCTTCTGCTTGTAAATAAACAGCTTTTGCATCATCCGCTTCTTGTTTTGAAGTACCGTCAAATTTTAATAACTCTTCATATCTTTGGCTTTTGATTTTTGCATTTTTTGCATCTACTTTTGCACTTTCAAGTGAAGCTTTAGCTTGAAAAAAACTAGCTTGATAAGTTGCTGAATCAATTTGATATAAAATTTCACCTTCTTTTACAAAACTTCCTTCTGTAAAAAGTTGTTTAGTTATAATTCCACTAATTTGTGGTCTTACTTCTGATACTAATTTTGCTTTTACTCTACCACTTAATTCTTGTTGTAATGCAACTGGTTCTTCTTGAAGAGAAATAACACCAACTTCGATAATTGGAGCTTGATTATTAGGAGTTTTTTTTTCGCAACCACTTAAAATTATACATGTAGCTGTTATAAAAATAAAAAATTTAGATTGTTTTAACACTAGTCAGCCTTGATAAAAAATTTAGAGATTGTATTGTACCTATATTAATAAAATATTAATAAGTGAGATAAAACAAAGTTGATAAATCGCAGAATTTAGCCTTTAAAGTCTAAATCCTATGTTCATTTGAATCTTTTGGAGCTTCTTCTCTATTTGTTTTTGTATAGTCCCTTTGTACTTTTGCAACTCTTATTCGATAATCTTCAAAAATCCCAGCATTACCTTTGTCTTGAGCAATTCGGTGTTCAAATAAATTTCTCCAAATTTCTATTGATTTTTCATCTTCCCAAAAAGAGAGACTTAGAAGTTTATTTTCATTTACTAAACTTTGGAATCTTTCAATAGAAATAAAACCTTCTCTATTTTGTAAAAAATCTTTTAAAGTTGAAGCGATTTTTAAATACTCTTCTTTCCCTTCTTTTGTTGGGTAAACTTCAAATATTACTGCGTACATAGATTTTCCTTTTTATTAAGTTTGTGGATTAGATTTTGACCAAGAGATAATTTTTCTATCTTCTTGAATTATATGATGAACAAGTGCTATATCTATAATTTTTGCCAACTCTTTTTCAAAAATATTTTCATCCATAGTTGGAAGTTTTTTTACAAAAGTATTTATTTTTTCAATTATATTATGATGTAACTCTTTGTGTTCTTCAAATAAAGGATAATTTATCTCTTGCATAAACTTTTCTTCATGTTTAAAATGAGTTTTCATGTAACCATATAAGTTAGTTAAAACTTCTTTTATTTTTGCATTTTTTTGTGTTGCATCAACTTCTGTAAATGCTTCTTCTGCAATATCAAAAAGTTTTTTATGTTCCGCATCAATTTTAGGATTTCCAACACTATAAATTTCTTTCCATCCAAAATTTCTTTTTAATTCAGAAAGAGAAGTATTCCAAAGTTGAATTTTTTTGTCTTCTAAAACAATATGTCTTATAAAATACTCTTCAATAAAAGTAAAAAGAGACTTTTCTATTTCTTGTAATTCTAGTTTATTTAATTCAGAAATTAAAGTTGTAAGCATATTTAACATATTTTTATGAAGAAGTTTATGGTTATTAAATTCTGGATAATCTACATCTTCCATGTATTTTTGTTCATTCGCAAAATGAGTTCCAACATAATCAAAAAGTTTTGTTATGACATCTTTTAATTTACTTTTAACTTTATCATCATCTTTTAGTTTTGAAATGCTCATAGCTTCTCTTGCTATTGTAAAAAGCTTTTGATGTTCTTTATCAATTTTGAAATTATTGATATTGTATTCCGATTTCCAAATTATTGAATTGGAATTTAATTTACTATTCATGAAAGCCTTTAATATTTTTTTTCGTTACTTTTATTATAGATTTAAATTATTAATACAAGCTTTATTTTAAGATAGTTTACTATAATACACGAAAAAACAGGAAGCATTTTAAGATGAGTAACATTGATATTATAGAAAAACCAACAACAGCTGAACAAGAAAAGTTAGTACAATCACAATTTAATACAAATGTGGCTTTTTTCGTACATTTAAAAGCATATAACAATAGTGTAAGGGAAGAATTAGAAAAAAGATTAACGGAAGTTTTTTTCTTTTCAAGGGGAATTGACTGGAAATTTGATAGTTTTGGAATAGAAAAAACAGGTTCAAGAGGAACTGATGTTTTAGGTTATTTTATTTTTAGAGCTATTGAAGTTGAAAAGCTACAAAAATTATTTATTGAAGAGTTTAAAGATTATGATAATGCTATAAAAATAACTTGTTCTGTTGCAAAATATGAAAAAGTTGAAGAGAGCTTTTTTGAATTAGAGATATAAAATAAAAGAGTTTTTAGATTTAGGAAAGAGTTTTAAAAACTCTCCCAATCTGAATCTTCATGTTTTGTAGAAGCTGTAACTTTTTTTTCTCTAGTTTCTTCTTTTTTCACATAAGTATTTGCTTTAGAATCATGACTTGATTTTTTTTCTATATTTTTAGCCCTTACTTCATTTTTCCCTTTGAACTCTTTTTCATCGGCACTACTTACAACTAATTTTGCAATTTCATCAGTTAAAACTGCCACATCATGTGTTTGAGAAGCTACCATTGCATTTTGTTGAGTTTGTTGATCTAATTGATTTACAGCATCATTTATTTGTTCAATTCCTAAAAGTTGCTCTTTTGAAGCATTTTGAATATCAGAAATTAGATTAATAGTTTGAGAAATGTTTTCATTTAATTGTTTATATCCATCAATCATATTTCCAGCTATTTCTTTACCTTGATTTGCTTTTACAGTAGCATTTTGAACTAAATCTTTTATCTCTTTTGCTGCTTCTGCACTTCTACTTGCAAGGTTTCTTACTTCTGCTGCAACAACTGCAAATCCTTTTCCAGCTTCACCAGCAGTTG
>ERZ650300.2356-NODE-2356-length-10165-cov-6.301583_pt1 | contig 10165 bp, 10 predicted proteins | sample MGYA00376236_ERZ650300 | MGnify/ENA primary metagenome ERZ650300 (study PRJEB26733, sample SAMN07839303) | wastewater metagenome | biome: urban; feature: wastewater treatment plant; material: waste water | place: USA: North Carolina | collected 2016-04-28 ... | reverse complement strand
CATAACGCTAAGCAATGCTTTTATATATCAAACTTTAGCTTTGATAAGATCAGGCGTTTTGTGGTTCCCAGTTCGAGATACCTCGGAAAAGTAAGCGGACTTGAGTCGCTGCATTGTCAATAAATAAGTTTTGTTGTTCTAACAAACGATCAATTGGAAATTGTTTCGGTAAGTTGATCCACGTCATTGCCCATGTAAATGACATATTAATCAGAATCGTTGATAACACTTGTAAATCTTTGGCTTCTTGAATGTGTTTAAAAGTCTCGAGTTTGCATAAATCGATTGCGAGATCTTCAATCAAAAATTCAATCTCACGTGCAATCGCAATACGAACAGTTTCGGAGCCGCCCCAACGTTCTGCAATCATAAATTGCCATTGCTGAGGGCTATGATTGACAGCCTGTACAAACAGTTCAATGCTTGTCCGTGTTTTAGCAGATCCGCTATGTTTTAAATAGCTTTGCCCCAATTGATGAATCAAGCTTTTTAAATGCAAAGACACTTGGTCAACTAGTTCTTGCCCTAATGCCTCCATATCTTGGAAATGACGATAAAATGCCGTTGGGACTAAGCCAACTTCACGTGCAACTTCACGCAAACTAATACTACTAAATGAACGCCCAGAAGTACTGAGGTGGAGCGCTGCATCAAGTAAAGCCTGACGACTCTGTTGTTTTCGTTCATCTCTAATCGACATGAATAAGATCCATTAAAACCATACGGTAGAGTCTAGCAAAAAAAACATCATTTTTTTAGCCCTAATCCATAGCTAAATCAGACACATTTTCAATTAGACAAAGAAATATCAGCAATCGCTTTTGGCGTGGTGAAGCCTAAGAATAATTATTTTATTAATATTTCTAATTACTTATAAAAAAGCATAAAAAATTTTCAAAAAAATAGTGAACAAGTGTTGACTCAGTGAACACAAATAAATATAGTGTACATATGTTCACTACAAGAACATTTGTTCACTCAAAATAAATAGCCAGATACAAAACGAGGAACGTATGAACGCAGAGTTAAGTTATCAGCCACATTGGATTCGCGAAGATTTTGTTGATTTTGTTTTGCAAAAAATAAAGCCAACGTTTGCTTGGAAACGCATTCTTGCAGAAGTTACCGCTGTAAAGTCGTTAAGCTCAGATATGGTTTTACTCACCATAAAACCAAACCACAACTTTGATTTAATTGAAGTTGAAGCAGGTAAAAGTGTTTTGATCACGCTAATGATCAATGGGGTTTATCACCAACGTAGCTATTCAATTGTCGATATGACTAAAAATGGTGAAATTCGATTAGGCATTAAGGTTCAAGGTTTAGTGTCAAAAGCAGCACAACAATTGCGTGTAGGGGATCGTTTTGAAATCTCTCAAGCACAAGGCGATTTTGTGCTACATCAAGGACAACAGTCTGCACTCTTGATTGCTTCTGGTTCTGGGATTACTGCAATTTACTCATTGTTAAAACAGGCAGTTGCTCAAAAGCTTAAAGAAATTCATGTCGTGTATTTTAACCGTGCTGAAGTGTTCCATCAGGAAATATTGGCTTTAGCAGAACAATATCCACAACTGAAATATCACTTTTTTAATACAGCACAGCAAAAGCAGCATTTAGATACCGCTTTATTAGAAAAGTTAGTTCCGAACTTTAAAGAATTACAGGCATATGCTTGTGGTCATCACAGCATGATGCGCCAAGCACAAGAGATTTATGCTCAACAGGATGCGGTAGGAAATTTTCATCAAGAATTTTTCCAACCTGTACAAATTGAGCAGTCTAACGAAGCTCAACCGATTACTTTCCGCCGTGCACAACAGAATTTTATTGCAACGACCAATCTATTAAGTAGTGCGGAGCAAGCAGGTTTACGCCCACAGCATGGTTGTCGCATGGGGGTATGTAATCGCTGTAGCTGTACCAAAGTTAGTGGTGTAACACAGAACGTGATTACGGGTGAGATTGATGATCAGCCTAATCGTGCGATCAAGTTATGTGTAAGCCAAGCCCTTAGCCCAGTCACGATTGACCTATAAAAACAAATATTGAGGATAATTGAAATGAATATGGCATTAGAATTTAAAGCAGCATCAAAGTCAGCACATTTAACGCCAGAGCAAGTTGAAGCATTTGGTCGTCGTGTCGAAGAAATTCGTCTAGCTGTGATGCAGAATTTAGGCGAAGAAGATTCAAAATATATCTATAAAGTCCGTAATTTTGTGCGTTATACCGAGATTGCATCTCGTGGCATGTTGATGTTTGGTGGTTGGATTCCACCTGTATGGTTATTAGGTACAGCAATGTTAGGCGTATCTAAGATCGTCGAAAACATGGAACTTGGACACAATGTCATGCATGGTCAGTTTGACTGGTTGAATGACCCAAGTTTACGTGGTGAAGATTATGACTGGGACAATACCTGTTCAGGCAATGATTGGCGTTTTACCCATAACTATATGCACCATACTTATACCAATATTGTGGGCAAAGACCATGATGTGGGCTATGGCATCTTACGTGTCACGGAAGATCAAAAATGGGAAGTTCGTCATTTGGCCAATATTCCATTGGCATTACAGTTAATGTTCTTTTTCCAATGGTATGTGGGCGTACAAAACCTACATTTAGAAGATGCTTTGGTCTACAAAACTAAAACATGGAAACAAGTGTGGGCAGATGCAGCCGAGTTTCGTAAAAAAGCGACTCGCCAAGTCCTCAAAGATTATGTGTTTTTCCCTGCGATTGCGACCATTAACTTTATCCCAGTATTGGCAGGCAATGCTGTAGCCAATGTGATTCGTAACTTATGGTCTTCGGCAGTGATTTTTAATGGTCATTTTACTGAAGATGCAGAAACCTTTGAAGCCGATAATACTGAGAACGAAAGCAAGGCAGAATGGTACTTACGTCAGATCCGTGGTTCGAGCAACTTCACAGGTGGTAAGTGGATGCACTTTATGAGTGGTAACTTAAGCCATCAGATTGAGCACCATTTGTTCCCAGATATGCCAGCAAATCGTTATGAGCAAGTGGCACCACAGATCAGAGCTTTATGTGCTGAATATGGCGTGAACTATAACGAAGCTAATTTCATGAAGCAATTTGGTACTGTGTGGGTGGCTTTGGCGAAATGTTCATTGCCAAATGATATGTCGGCACAATTGGCGCAAGGTTGGACAAATTTAAAAGCGAGATTTAAATTTGCTTAAAGGATTGCTTATTCGTGGAATTGTAACGAATAAGTAAAACTGAAAGCACGTGTAATTGAGCTATACTATGGCGCAATCATATTTGTGCCATAGTTTTAAGGAATCGTTATGCGTATTGACCAAAGAGCATTAGACCAATTACGTGAAGTAAAAATCACACGTAACTATACCCGTTACGCAGAAGGTTCAGTTTTGGTTGAGTTTGGTCATACCAAAGTGTTGTGTACAGCAAGTATTGATAACTCAGTTCCACGTTTCTTGAAAGGTCAAGGGCAAGGTTGGGTGACTGCTGAATACGGTATGTTGCCACGTTCGACGCATACACGTAGTGACCGTGAGGCAGCGCGCGGTAAGCAAACAGGACGTACCCAAGAAATCCAACGTCTCATTGGTCGTAGTCTTCGTGCCATGGTGGATTTGAAGAAGTTGGGTGAGAACACGATTACGATTGACTGTGATGTCATTCAAGCAGATGGCGGTACTCGTACAGCAGCCATTACAGGCGCAGCGGTAGCTTTAGTTGATGCCATGAATGTGTTACTGAGCAATAAAAAGATTAAACAAGACCCATTAAAAGGTCTCGTAGCAGCAATCTCAGTAGGAATGTACCAAGACGAAGTCCTACTCGATTTGTGTTACGAAGAAGATTCAAATTGCCAAACGGATTTGAATGTGGTGATGACACAAGCGGGCGAATTTATTGAAATTCAAGGAACGGCAGAAGAGAAACCGTTCACTCGCCAGCAGTCTAATGCCATGTTAGAGCTTGCAGAAAAAGGAATCGCAGAATTGATTCAGAAGCAACAGCAGGCACTCGGTTGGTAATCTCCAGTTGATAGTGCGGGCGGTCTGGTATGTTTAGACCGCCTTTTTTTTATTTATCAATTTAGATGCTAATGAAGCATAAACCTATAAATACCCAGAAAAATGAGTATAAACCAAGTCAAAAGTCCAACCATAGCATATCAACACGAACTTGTTGCCAAGGGCTGTAACAGCAAGTAACGAAATAAACAGGTCAATTTATTTCTCAACATAAAATCAAACAATCTTTGCAGTTTGTCACATAACCCATTTATTTGAATCATTTTGCTTTGATAGATTAGAAAAATGAAAAATAAAGAAGGACGGGAAGCATGGTACAAGTTTTTTTGGTTTTATTAACGGCAGTGACTTTTGTTTTAATGGCTGCGGATCCAAGACCAACAGATTTGACACAAGCTAAGTCAGCATGGAGTGAAAAAGCCGAAGCATCTATCGATACTTCGACTCATAAGCATTCAACTGAGATAGATGATGTCTAAGCATTAAAACGCATAGATAAATCGACAGCTCTCACATCCTTAGTGAGTACACCCATTGAAATATAGTCGACGCCAGTTGTTGCAACTTCGCGTAAATTTTCAATGGTGATATTGCCTGAGGCTTCTAATTTGCAACGCCCTGCAACATGTTTAACCGCGTCAATCATCTGTTGTTGGCTGAAATTATCTAACATGACGATATCTGCACCAGCTTCAAGTGCTTGGTTTAACTCGTCCCAAGTCTCAACTTCTACTTCGACAGGTTTACCCGGTGCAATGTCATGTGCCTTAGCAATTGCTTGAGCAATACCACCCGCTGCCATGATATGGTTTTCTTTAATTAAGAATGCATCAAATAGACCTAGACGATGGTTCTGTCCACCACCCACAGCAACTGCATATTTTTGTGCAATACGTAGACCGGGTAAGGTTTTACGTGTATCAAGCAATTTGGTATTTAAACCCTCAAGTTGTTGCACATAATTTGCAGTTTTAGTCGCCACAGCAGAAAGAGTTTGAATAAAGTTTAAAGCAGGGCGTTCCACAGTCAGTAAACTACGTGCAGAACCTGCAAGTTTTAAAAACGCCTCATTTGCCGCTACAAGTTCACCCTCTTGCTTTAGCCATGTAATTTGAACATTACTGTCATATGCTTGAATGAGTGCATTCACCCAAGGCTGACCCGCCAATACCATATCTTCACGGGTAATAATCGTTGCGGTTGCTTGCTCTTCTTCAGGGGTAAGCATTGCGGTAATATCACCATCCCCAATATCTTCTTGTAATGCTTGTTGAATATTGATTTGAATAGATTGTTCAAGCAAAGATTGAGGAATACTCATACCCGTTCCAGTAGATGTTGACCAAAAAACTTGTGCGATATATTAGCACCCTCCTCATAAAAAATAAGTATTTCATCTCGATTATTCCTGATAAAGCATGTCAGAATGCAGTAAATAAACATTAAATTGCTGATTCGGGTCATAATGCAACAGACTAAATTTACTCAAGTGCAAGATGGAAAATTAATCGGTGCGACCCAGATTGCATCACCTAATTTTAATACTCGTCCTGATGATACAGATATTCAACTAATTGTTATTCATAATATTAGTTTGCCACCTTCACAGTTCGGTGGAGGCTATATTCAGCAGTTTTTTCAAAATAAATTAGATTGGTCTATCCATCCATATTTTCAGACCATTGAAGGGATGCAGGTATCCGCACATTTGCTGATCTTGCGTACGGGAGAGGTCATTCAATTTGTAAACTTTAATGATCGCTCATGGCATGCAGGGCGCTCGAGTTATCTGGCTCAAAAAGAATGTAATGATTATTCGATTGGGATCGAATTAGAAGGCAGCGATGATTTGCCTTTTGAAGTTGAACAATATCAGGCTCTCGTAGAAATCGTAACGGTATTGCGACAGGCCTATCCAAAAATTCAGAATCATATTGCAGGTCACTCTGATATCGCCCCAAAACGTAAAACTGATCCCGGGTTATATTTTGATTGGCAATTATTCCGTCAATTACTATCTAAAAAAACTTCGTCGAATTTATGATTTCACAACGAAATCTATTTTGACTTTCATTACAATAACGCTTTTTAAAAGATAAGCCGTAGGTGAATGCGATGGCATTGTGGCGATCGACTGTCATTGTCAGTGCAATGACGATGTTATCCCGAATTTTGGGATTGGTACGTGATGTTGTGCTACTCAATGTATTTGGTGCGGGCAAGGACTTCGATACTTTCGTTGTTGCCTTTCGTATTCCCAACTTTTTTCGGCGTTTATTTGCGGAAGGGGCATTTTCTCAAGCCTTTATTCCTGTTCTAACAGAATATAAAACCAGTCGTGCGCATGCCGAAGTTCAGATTCTCATCAGTCGAGTTTTTGGTTGTCTACTCACAGCCATGTCATTATTGACGTTTGTCGCAATGGTTGCTGCACCTGCAATTATTTATATCTACGCACCCGGATTTCATAACGATCCTGAGAAATTTGACCTTGCCGTTGATATGTTTCGTCTTACGATTCCCTATCTGATGTTCATGTCATTAACGGCTTTTGCGAGTAGCATCTTAAATAGTTATGGTTCATTTGCATCGCCAGCGTTTTCACCTGTGTTGCTGAATCTGGCAATGATTGCAGGGGCGTGGTGGCTAACGCCGTATATGGCGGAGCCCATTATGGCATTAGGCTGGGCTGTTGTCGTGGCAGGCGTTTTACAGCTCGCGATTCAGATTCCTGAATTATGGAATAAAAACTTACTGATTCCCCCAAAAGTTGATTTTAAACATGAAGGTGTTGACCGTATTTTAAAACTGATGTTACCTGCTTTATTTGGTGTATCAGTCACGCAGATCAACTTATTGCTGAATACGATTTGGGCTTCATTCATGCAAGATGGTTCAGTGTCATGGTTATATAGTGCTGAACGTATGACAGAGCTGCCATTGGGTTTAATTGGCGTAGCAATCGGTACAGTGATTTTACCTTCGTTATCAGCACGTCATGCAGAACAAGACCAAGCTAAATTTAAGAGCATGATCGATTGGGCTGCTAAAATCATCATGCTTGTTGGTATTCCTTCGAGCATTGCATTATTTATGCTGTCGACACCGATTATTCAAGCCTTGTTCCAACGTGGTGAATTTACGTTGGAAGATACACGAATGACAGCATTAGCCTTGCAATGTATGAGTGCAGGGGTGATTTCATTTATGTTGATCAAAGTATTCGCACCTGGGTTTTACGCTCAGCAAGACACCAAAACCCCTGTTCGTGTCGGGTTAATGGCGGTGGCTGCCAATGCGATTTTAAACGTCGTTTTTATCGGTTTCTTTAAATTAATTGATTGGCATGCAGAACATATGGCTTTAGCTTTAGCATCATCAGGTTCAGCTTTGGTGAATGCGGGTATGCTATATTTCTATTTACATAAACGGAATATTTATCGATTTGGTGCACATTGGAAGAAACTAGCATTCCAATATGCAATTGCGAACATCACCATGATTGTTGCGCTTTGGTATGGTTTAAGTTGGTATCAAGGCGATATTTCACAATGGTTACGCATCGCTGAAGTGGCTGGTTTATGTGTAATTGGTGTGGTGGCCTATGTGATTGGATTATTGATTACAGGTTTTAGACCAAGACAACTTAAGCATTAATATAAAAAAACCTCCTGTACAGGAGGTTTTTTCTTATTTTACTTCTAGTAATTCAATATCGAAAATGAGTGTGCTATTTGGTGCAATCACATCGCCTGAACCCACTTCGCCATATGCTAAATTTGCTGGAATAAAGAAACGACTCTTACCACCCACTTTCATGGTTTGAACGCCTTCAGTCCAACCTGCGATGACTTGGTTAAGCTTGAATTCAACTGGATGATTTCGTGCAATTGAACTATCAAATACCGTATCGTCTAAGAGTCGTCCTTCGTAATTTACTTTTACTGTTGAAGTTGCTTTAGGTGATTTGCCTTTGCCTTCTTGGATCACTTGGTACTGTAAACCTGATTTGGTGGTTATAATCTCAGCTTTCTTTGTGTTTTCAGCTAAAAACGCTTTTCCAATTTGCTCATTTTTTTGAGCAAGTTCCTGAAATTCTATCAGTTGTTTTGCTTCGAGACGCTTTTTATATTGGCTTAATAGGTTAATCATTTCTTCATCAGTTAACGATGCAGACTTACCTTGTATCGCTTCTTCTAGACCTTGTGAGATTGTTGCAATATCAAGATCTTTTAATGTCTCTGCGTAACTCTTACCAATTAAATAACCGTAACTATATCCTAACTGATCTTTTTGTGGGCTTTTTAAAGTAATGGGTGCTGCATGTGCTGTGCTCATCATTGAGGCAATTAAAATCAAACTTAGTTTTTTCATTATTTCTTCCAAAATAAAGGAGAGCGTATGCTCTCCTTGGTACTAATTATTTTACAGCGATTAATTCGACATCAAAAATTAATGTGCTATTTGGTGGAATAGAACCAGGAACACCTTGTTCTCCATAAGCAAGTTGAGAAGGGATATAAAGCGTTGCTTTGCCACCTTCTTTCATTAATTGTAAACCTTCTGTCCAACCGGGAATGACTTGGTTGAGTGGAAATTCGATTGGCTCACCGCGGTCATAAGAACTGTCAAAGACCTTACCATCGGTTAATTGACCTTTGTAGTGAACTTTCACAACAGAGGTTGCGACAGGTTGTTTGCCAGTACCTTCTTTAATAATTTTGTACTGTAAACCGGAAGCCGTTGTTTTTACACCTTCTTTTTTCGCATTCTCAGCTAAAAAACTATTGTTTGTGGTTTCAGCTTTTTTGGTTTCATTAAGTTGTTTTTGTTGAAGTTCCTTTTGGAATTCCATATAAGCAGCTTGTAATTCTTCTTCGGTGTATGCAGCAGGCTTTTTGGCATGCCCATCACGGAAACCTGTGATAAATGCAGCTGTTTCCAATTCAGGTGGTGTTTGTTTTGCAACTTCATAGCCTAAGGCATAACTGATTTTTGCAACAGGTGCTGCATTCTTATCCGCTTTTGATCCAAGTTCAGTCGTTGGGTGCTGAGTAGCATAGTAAACAGGAACAAGGGCTGCGCCACCTAAAACGACTGCTGCAATGACAGGTAAAGCTTTACTCATGAGATGTCCGAAGTAAGATTTTAATAAAAAATATGGTCATGATCTTAGCATGTCTAAGCTTAAGCATTGAATAACTCAGCTAAAAAATGCGTGTATTTTTTATATAGTTTATGTGTTTATCAATAAAAAGCCAGACTTTGAGATCTGGCTTTTTGATATGACTGTTATGATGGATTTTTAATCATCTTTATTTGCTTTGTAAGCATATGAATAATTGTATCCATACCCATAACCAGCACCAGCACGTTGAATATCATTTAAAATGAAGCCATTTACTTTGACATTCGCTTGTTCAAAGCGACTTAAACTTAGTTCAAGCTCTTTCATTTGTGATTTAGCATAGCGTGCTACAAGTAAGTTCACACCCGCATATTGAGAAATGATAATTGCATCGGTTACAGCAAGTACAGGTGGTGTATCAATGATAATATGATCATATTCTTGGCTTAATTGATTAAGTAATAATTCAAACTGCTCAGATCCTAACATTTCCGATGGATTCGCTGGACTTTTACCCCGTGTAATAATACTTAAGCCATCTACTTCAGTTGTATGAACTACTTGGTTTAGATCAGCTTGATGACTTAAAAATTCAGATAAACCAGGCTTTACATCTAAATTAAAATATTTATGCATATAGCCACGACGCATATCTGCATCAATCAACAAAACTTTCTTGTTAGTCTGTGCAAGAATAGTGGCCAAATTGGTTGAAATAAATGATTTACCAACTTCAGGAGAAGGACCTGCAATAACAATAATATTATTCTTCGCATTTACGAGTGCAAAATGAATCGCTGTTCGAATACTACGTAAACTTTCAATTGCAATATCATCATTATGCTTAACCGCAAGGATAGGAATACTCTTCTTTTTCTTTAAAATGCTGATGCGTGTCTCTTGAATCGGAGATCGAGGTACAGTTGCATAAACAGGTAAATCCAATTCATTTTCAATTTGATTCGAGTCTTTAATACCTGAGCGCAACATATTACGCAGT
>ERZ650300.2355-NODE-2355-length-10165-cov-12.476756_pt1 | contig 10165 bp, 10 predicted proteins | sample MGYA00376236_ERZ650300 | MGnify/ENA primary metagenome ERZ650300 (study PRJEB26733, sample SAMN07839303) | wastewater metagenome | biome: urban; feature: wastewater treatment plant; material: waste water | place: USA: North Carolina | collected 2016-04-28 ... | reverse complement strand
GGGGGGTAATTCATTAACACTCAACATTTTATGAATAAAGTTCTACTATTAGCGGGAATGCTGGCAGCATTTACCGCGTGTCAGAAGGACGAGGGGCTCGTATCCGATACGACAGCTGCATCCTCGTTTACGGTGACCATTCCGCAGAGCGGAGTGCAAACCCGTGCCGTGACCGATGCTTTCAGCACCGGCACCTCGGTCAACCGCTGTATTCTGGAAATCTACCACGGCGACAAGTTGTACGATCGCATCGAAAAGGGCGTGAGCGGCAAGACGGTTACGTTCGATAACCTGCGGCTCGTATCGTCGCAAACCTACGACTTCGTCTTCTGGGCCGACTGCGCCGAGGGCAGCGAAGGCAACTTTACGGACAAGGTCTACAATACGGCGAATTTGAAGTCGATCACGGAAATCGGGCCGTTCGTGGGCAACAGCGACGAGCGCGACGCGTTTTTCGCCAAAGAGAGTTTCAAAGTTACCGGTTCTTTCACGAAACCGGTAACCCTGAAGCGTCCTTTCGGTCTGCTGGTGGTAAAGACCAACGACCTGAACGAAATCAAAGACGAGGCGCTGAAGCCCACGGGCTACAGTGTCGCTTTCAAGGGACTGCCCACGACGTTCAACGCCCTGACGGGCGAAGTGAGCGGATCGGCCGACGTGACCTATACGGCAGGTGAGTTGGCCAAGGCCGACGGTACGATCTCGATGGACTTCCTCTGGGCCACGGAATCCGAGGCCGCGCTTTCCGACTTCACGATGACGTTCCTCAATAACGGAACGGCGATCTGCACGAACGACGCTTTCACCAACATTCCCATCCGACGCAACTACCGCACCAATGTGTCGGGCAACCTGCTGACCAAGAAAGGCTCGATCAGCGTGACGATCGATCCGAATTTCGATGCAAACAGTCCCATTGATAAAGTGATTGCGGAAGTAGAAAGCGTCAGTGAGGTAGCTCAGGCAATCGAAAACGGCGCTACGGATATTACCGTAACGACCGCTCCAACGACTGCGGCGACCATCGAGATTCCGCACACCCTGACTGCCGAGCAGGCTGCCAAGGAGATCTCCATTACGCTGCCTGAGACCGACCAGCAGGTGACTCTCGCCTACACCACCGAACAGAACGGCCAGGTCGTCACCAGCGGCGGCCGCGTGCTGTGCGTCACCGCCCTTGGCGACAACGTCAGAAGCGCCCAGAAGCGCGCCTACGAAGTGGTCGACCAGATCCACTTCGACGGCATGCAATGCCGCCGCGACATCGGCTATCGCGCCGTCGCCCGCAAAGGCTAGGGCCATGCCGCATCTGCGCATCGAATACAGCACCAACCTGGCCGGACGCTTCGATCCGGCCGCGGTGCTGGCAGCCGCCACCCGGGCGCTCGTCGACAGCGGGGTTTTCGATCCGCCCGACGCCATCAAGGCCCGCCTGATGCCCGTCGAACACTTCATGGTCGGCAGCGGCGCCGAGCATGGCTTCATCCACGCCGGACTCGCGCTACTGTCCGGCCGCGACAGCGCCACCAAGCAGCGCCTGACCAACGCCCTGGTGGCTGCCATCGCCCCCCTTGTCGCGCCCGGCCCCCAGGTGGTGCAGATCACCTCCGAGGCCCGCGACATGGATCGCGACACCTACTCGAAGCGCCTGATTCCCGGCGCCTGAATCCTCCGCCGGCCGCAGGCCGGTTTTTTCCATCCCCGGAGCCCCCCATGCCTGACCGCGCCGCCGTCAAAGCCTATCTTCTCGACCTCCAGAGCCGCATCGTCGCCGCTCTGGAAGCCTTCGACGGCAAACCCTTCCAGACCGACAGCTGGACCCGCCCGGCCGGCGGCGGCGGCCTCACCCGCCTGATCGAAGACGGCAACTTCTTCGAGCGCGGCGGCTGCAACTTCTCCCATGTGATGGGCGCAGGCCTGCCGCCCTCCGCCACCGCGGCCCGCCCCGAACTCGCCGGCCGCAGCTACGAAGCGATGGGCGTCTCGCTGGTGCTGCACCCCCGCAACCCGTACTGCCCCACCGTGCACATGAACGTGCGCTTCTTCATTGCCAGCAGCGAGGGCAAGGACGACGTATGGTGGTTCGGTGGCGGCATGGACCTCACCCCTTACTACCCCATCGAAGAAGACGTCCGCCACTTCCACGCCACCTGCAAGGCCGCCGTGCTGCCCTGGGGCGACGCCGAATACCAGCGCCTCAAGGACTGGTGCGACCGCTACTTCTTCCTCAAGCACCGCAACGAACCCCGCGGCGTGGGCGGCCTGTTCTTCGACGACCACGGCGCCGACGGCAAGGTGGATTTCGAGGCCGCCTTCGCGATGACGCGCAGCGTCGGCGACGCCTTTCTGCCAGCTTACCTGCCCATCGTCGAACGCCGCCGCGATACACCCTACGGCGAACGCGAACGTGATTTCCAAGCCTATCGCCGGGGCCGTTACGTGGAATTCAACCTGGTCTTCGACCGGGGCACCCTGTTCGGGCTGCAATCCGGCGGCCGTACCGAATCCATCCTGATGTCCATGCCGCCCATCGTGAAGTGGCGTTACGACTGGCACCCGGAGGCCGGCAGTCCCGAGGCGCGGCTGTATTCCGACTTCCTCGTGCCCCGCGACTGGGCCTGATCCTCAAGCCAAACATACTCGACGCAGCCCGCCAAAAGCGCAGGGCAGCGCGGATGAAGGCGGGTTTACGGGGAAAATCGCAGCGGGAACCGGCCCGGCGCCTCATCCCAGAGCCGGCCGCGACCTCGCTCAGCGGAGCCGAACGGTCAGCCCGCCGGGCGGATAGCTGCGCAGATAGCCCAGCAGCGCTTCGACCCGGCCGCGGAGCAGCGACGAACGATAAGCCGCCCGTGCGCTCGCCGACGACGAACCGAAATCCTGCGGCGTCCAGTTGTTGGCGATGAAGCGCAGCTCCGCATCGCGGAAAACCAACCAGCTTTTCTGGCTGCGCACCAGATCCTGGCGGCGGCTGTCGCGGCCTTCGCGCAACAGCGTACCGTAGGCGAGATTGAGTTCCCGGTCGAGAAACCGCTCGTACAGCGCATAGACCGCCAGCGCATCCCGCTCCGTCCCGGCCTCGGCGATGCGGGTTTCAAAGTCGCGGGCACGGGATGCGAACTCCATCACCGGATCGGGTCGGTCCGGGTTGTCGATGGCCAGCGCCGCACCGGCCGACAGGCTCAGCGCAGCAAGCAGCGCCCACCCGGCCAACCGGGCAGAAAAGAAATCACCAGTTTTTCTCATATTTTCCAAGGGAATAGACGTTCCACTCGCACTGCCGGCGCCGCTCAAGCCCCAGCATCACCTTGCCCTGGGACTTGTTCCAGGATTTCCAGGCGGCTTCCAGGTTCTTGTACATGGTCTTGGCGGTCGGATCGTTCACCATCTTCGCCACCGACGAGCGGGCCAGATTGGCCGCGCCAATGTTGAAGGTTAGGATGACCAGCGCATCGAACTGGTTCTGACCGAGCCGGGCGGTGATCGTCGAATTCACCGCCGCCTCGAAGGGCTGCAGATCCTTGTCGAGCAAGGCGTCGGCGCCCGCTTCGGTGATGCCACCTTTGTACAGCTCCCATTCCGCCTTGGCGATCAGGTGGCCATAACCGATCGTCGCACCCTTCACCCACACCTGGGTTGCCTCGCCGGTCTGGTCGTCGTAGGTGAACAGGAACAGATTCTCGAGCTTGCGCAGCAGCGCCCGCGCCGCGGCGCTCATGCGCATCGCCCCCGCCGGCTGCGCGGCGGGCGGCGTCGGCGGGGTGACCGCCGCGGGCGGCTGGTTGAGCGCCTGCCAGGTCTTGCCGTCCGGGTCCACCCGGCCGTCGGGCGTCTTCAGCTTCATCACCCGGCGCTGGAACTCTTCGATCGCGGCGTAGGTTTCATCTCCCTGCCCACCGTCCTCGGCAATCCGCGGCAAGGACGCAGGACGATGGCGGTTCAGCAGCTGCTGGACAAGCAGGACTTCGCGTTTGAGCGGCTTTTCGGCACCGCGTCCGACCGCACGTGTGAGACTGGCCATGAAGCTCTCCCTCCGCAGGCTTGGATAAGCCATCTCACTATAGTCAGCCGGGCGAAACCATCCAAAGCACAGAATGCAAAAAGCCTTCCGGGCCGAAAAACCCGGAAGGCTTTTGATGGAAGCCGGGCGTGCCCGGCCGCACGGATCAGTTACGGATCAGGTGATCGAAGGCCGAGAGCGACGCCTTGGCGCCCTCGCCCATCGCAATGATGATCTGCTTGTAGGGCACCGTGGTCACATCGCCGGCGGCAAACACGCCCGGCACCGAAGTACGGCCGTGGTCGTCGACGATGATCTCCCCGCGCGGCGACAGCTCGACCGTGCCCTTCAGCCACTGGGTGTTGGGCAGCAGGCCGATCTGCACGAAGATCCCGGCAAGCGCCACCTGATGCATTTCGCCGGAAACGCGATCCTTGTAGGTCAGGCCGGTCACCTTCTGGCCGTCGCCGTTCACTTCGGTGGTCTGGGCGCTGACGATGATCTTCACATTGGGCAGGCTTTCGAGCTTCTTCACCAGCACCGCGTCGGCGCGCAACTTGCTGTCGAATTCGAGCAGGGTTACATGGGACACCACGCCGGCCAGATCGATCGCCGCCTCGACGCCGGAGTTGCCGCCGCCGATCACCGCCACCGCCTTCCCCTTGAACAGCGGACCGTCGCAGTGCGGGCAGTAGGTCACGCCCTTGGTGCGGTACTCGGTCTCACCGGGAACGTTCATGTCGCGCCACCGGGCGCCGGTGGAGAGGATCACCGTCTTCGACTTCAGGCTGGCGCCGCTGGCAAGCTTGATTTCGATGAGATCGCCCGGCACCAGCGCCTCCGCGCGCTGCAGGTTGACGATGTCCACGTCGTACTGCTTGACGTGCTCCTCCAGCGCGGCGGCGAGGCGCGGGCCTTCGGTTTCCTTCACCGAAATGAAGTTCTCGATCGCCAGCGTATCGAGCACCTGACCGCCGAAGCGCTCGGTGACCACACCGGTACGGATGCCCTTGCGCGCGGCATAGACGGCCGCAGCGGCGCCGGCCGGTCCTCCGCCGACGACCAGCACGTCGAACGCCTCCTTGGCGGCGATCTTCGCCGCAGCGCGGCTCTCGGCGCCGACATCGACCTTGGCAAGAATCTGCTCCAGCTCCATGCGACCTTGCCCGAACTCCTGGCCGTTGAGCATCACCGTCGGCACCGCCATGATCTGCAGGCGGGTCACTTCGTCCTGGAAGAGGCTGCCGTCCACCGTTTCGTGGCGGATCTTCGGGTTGATCAGCGCCATCAGGTTGAGCGACTGCACGACCTCCGGGCAGTTCTGGCAGGACAATGAAATATAGGTGACGAAGTTGAAGTCGCCCTCGAGCTTGCGGATCTGCTCCAGCACCTCGTCGCTGACCTTGGGCGGATGACCGCCAACCTGCAGCAGCGCGAGGACGAGGGACGTGAATTCGTGGCCGAGCGGGATTGCGGCGAAGCGGATGCCGATGTTCTCGCCCGGACGGGTGATCCGGAAGGACGGCTTGCGCTCGGCGCCGTCGTCGCGCTCGACGAGGGTGACCTGCGCCGAAAGGGAGGCGATCTCCTGCAACAATTCGCGCATCTGGCGGGAGTTTTCGCCGTCATCGAGGGACGCGACAATCTCCACCGGGCGGGTCACCTTGGTCAGATAGGCTTGCAACTGGGTTTTGAGGGTGGCATCCAGCATGACGATTTCCTTCTTTCTACGATTTTTGGATGTAAAAACGCCCGAGCGCCAGCTGACGCCCGGGCGTTTTGATGTGCTACCGGAACAGTCTGGTCAGGCTTAGATCTTGCCGACCAGGTCCAGCGACGGCGTCAGGGTGGCGGCGCCTTCGGTCCACTTGGCGGGGCACACTTCGCCCGGGTGCGAGGCCACGTACTGGGCAGCCTTGACCTTGCGCAGCAGCTCGGAAGCATCGCGGCCGATGCCCAGATCGTGGATCTCGGCAACCTTGATGACGCCTTCCGGGTTCACCACGAAGGTGCCACGCAGAGCCAGACCGGCTTCTTCGATCATCACGTCGAAGTTGCGGGTGACGGTACCGGTGGGATCGCCGATCATCGGGTACTTGATCTTCTTGATCGTTTCGGACGCGTCGGCCCAGGCCTTGTGCACGAAGTGGGTGTCGGTGGACACGGAATAGACTTCAACACCCAGCTTCTGGAATTCGGGGTACACATCGGCCATGTCGCCCAGTTCGGTCGGGCAGACGAAGGTGAAGTCGGCCGGATAGAAGAAGAACACGGCCCACTTGCCCTTGACGTCGGCTTCGGTCAGGTCGACGAACTTGCCATTGTGGAAAGCGCTGGCTTTGAACGGCTTGATTTCGGTATTGATCAGGGACATTGATGTTTCCTTCACGGGTTGGGAGGTAGAGATCAAATGATAGGCCGGACCATCGTATCGTTCAAATTGATTGATGAAATGATCCGGATTGTTTAAAGCTATCGGACTCCGCCCGACCCCGCGACCGGAGCCGGGCAGGCGGATGTCAATGTTATTCCGCTATTTCGCCACCGGGAAGACCGGCGAACGGTCGATTTGCAAGGGATCGGATCAGCGCCGGGAAAGCTCGGCGGCGGCGCGGTAATGCACGTTGGCATCGTCGGTGCGACCGATCCGCTCGGCCAGATGGGCGAGTTCGACGTGGGCCTCCCAACCCGGCGCGATCGCCAGGGACGCATCGAGATAGCTCTCGGCCTTGCCCCACAGTTGGGACTGCACGCACAGCCGGCCCAGGGCCAGGAGCAGCAGCGGATCGCGGGGCTCGCGCTTGAGCCACTCCTCGGCCTTGGCCAGACGACCGCGCACGTCGCCGCCTTCGCAACGACCGTAGATGTCCGCCAGCGCCGAATCCCAGCCGACGGCAAGTTGGCTTTCGATGGCTTTCTGGGCGGCGGCACTGTCTCCGGCCGCAATCAGCGCACGGGCCAATTCACCGACCAGCCGGGCGTCGCGCTGTTCGTCGCGGGGCACTTCGTTCCAGTAAGCCATGAGGGCCAGGGAATCGCCGGCACGCTGGCGCAGACCTTCCTGGTGGGCACGACGCTTGACCGGATCGGCTTGGGCGGCGGTGAGCGCCTTGACCTTGACCAACTGGCGCACGACGCGCACGGCCTCCGACCAGTTGCCTTTGGCCTGCGCGGTGCGCAGCGCCAGACGCAGCGCCGCAATGTGGCGCTGACCGCCGGCCTGCAGGTCGGCGATACGCTCGGCCGCCTCATCGAAGCGACGCTCCTCGACGGCCAGCTTGGCCTCGGTCATGAGGCGGGCAAGACGCATCTCGCCGTCGTGCTCGGCGGCCTTGCCGAGCCAGAAACGATAGCGCGTCTCGTCGCGCAGCGAGTGGGCGGCGCGGGCGGCCAGCAACGCCGCCAGCCCCGGCGATTCGCCCGCTTCGTAGGCGGCAGTGGCCTGCTTGAGGGCTTGACCGAAACGTCCTTCGATGCGCAGGCGAACCGTGTCGTAAATGGCTTGCGAGGCCCGCTCGCGGCTCTTGCGCTCGCGGTAGCGCTGAACTGCGCGGGGCAAGGCCATGGTCCGCGCAACCACCCGCGACAGGGTATACAGCGCAACAAAGCCGCCGACCAACAGCAGGACGAGCAGGTTGAGCGAAATCTGGAGACGGTAAGGCGGCCACACCAGCAGCGCATAGCCTTCGTTGTAACGACCGGCCACCGCCAAGGCGGCAGCCAGGGCGAAGAGACCGAGCAACCACAGCAATCCACGCATGGCCGGCCTCAGTTCTTCGTCGCCGGAGCGGCATGCCGGACAGCGGCGGGAGCCGGAGCGGTCGGCGCACCGGACGCGGGCGCAACGGCGCCATCGGCCCGCCGCGAAGGCAAGGCCTGCAGGCTGCGCAGCGCGGTCTGGGTGGCTTGCAGATTGGGCAGATCGACCCCCACCGGCGTCTTCTGGATTTCGACCAGATCGGCCAGCGCTGCGGCAACCGCCGCATTGTGCACATCGAAATAGCGCTCCAGCCAGTCGGCGCAGATACGCACGTCCTCGCGGAAGGTATTGCCGTCCCGCGAGAGCAGCGCCAGGCGCGCATTCATGATGCGCAGCTTGAGGTTTTCGCGCAGAAAGACGGCATTGCTCGGCGCCAGCAGGGCCGGATCGGGACGATCCATGCGCTCGACACGGACGAGCTGGCTGAATTCGTTCCAGAACTCCAGCAGCAGACGCTTGGCCCACGAGGGCTCGGCCTGCTCGGCGGCGTGCGCGGCAGCGCGGGGCTTGGCCTCGAAGGCCAGCGGCAGGCTGTCGAGCCGGCCGATGAGGGTTTCGAGCTTGAGCGCGATGCCGGCGGAGTCGACCTGCGGCAAGGCTTTAAGGGTGTCGAGATCGCCGGCGATGGCCTTGCGCAGCGGCAGCCATTGCGGCCGCTCGACGCTGCCGAGACGGGCGTCGGCGGTTTGCAGCGCGAACAGCGCGGCCTGCACGTTGCCGGCGAGCTGGAGCTGCTGAACGGCGATCACCACCGCCTGTTCGACTTCGGCCAGCACCCGGTCGTCCCGGCTGCGGGAGAATTCCTGGTACATCGCTTCGAGCGCCACCTGCTGGCCCTGGGACTCGGCGAGGCGGGCTTCGAGGGCACCGACCTTGCCTTGCAGGTCCTGGAGGCTCTCCTGAGCCTGCTTGGCGAGGGTGCGGCTTTCCTTGGCAACCGAGTCGCCATCGGAGAGGCGACGGGCCAGTTCTTCCTGGAGATCGGCGAGGCGGCTGCGGGTTTCGACCCACTGCCAGCCGAGAAGCGCCAGCGCAAGGGCGGCGATGATGGCCGAAGGGCGGCGCCAGGAAGGCGGAGACTCGGAGGCCGGACGCAGGGTTTCGATGGGCGGGAGATTGGGGATGTCGCTGCTCATGGGTGCGAGTTTAACCCGGATAAGTGTTGTGGTTGCGGACGGCGAAGTGGGTGACGAGGCCATCGACGAGACCTCGATCGCCCGGCCCGGTCGCGATCACGCGGGCGAACCCGCCGGCGGTCGCGGCGCTGGCGATGCGCGGATGCGGCACGAAAACCGGGATTCCGATCAGCGCCGTCACGCCCGGCAAGGCCAGCAGATGGGCAACGCCTTCGCTGCTGGTGAGGGTCAGGGCGTCGAGGCGACCGGCGCGGGCGCGCTCGACGAGCGGCGCCGGATCGCCGGAAGGACCGCTGCGGCGGTAACAGGTCAGGTATTCGACGCGGGCGCCGCGGGCGGTCAGGGTGTCGCCGAGCAGATCGCGCCCGCCGTCGCCGCGCAGGATCAGGATCCGCCGGCCGGCCACGGCCTCGGGCTGGAAAGCCGGCAAGGCGAGCACGGATTCGCTGTCGAAACCGCTCTGCGGTGCGATCACGCCATCGAAACCCCGCGCGGCCAGCGCCGCTTCGCTCCCCTTGCCGACCGTCGCGACGCGCACGCCGGACGGCCACGGGGCCACCGGCAACATCGCATCGAGGGCGAAATTGACGGCGTTGGGGCTGACGAAGAAGACCAGCGAAAAATCGGCGAGACGCCGGGCGACGGCCGCGAGCGGCGCCGGATCGGCCACCGGCGAGATCGTCAGCAAGGGAAAACGCAGCACTTCGGCGCCGAGCCCGGCGAGCGCCGCGCACAGGCTGTCGGCCTGCCCGGTCGGGCGGGTGACGACGATGGAGCGCCCGGCGAGGGGCTTGTCGCCCATGACGGCTGCCGACTACAGGTTGGCGAGAATGTCGTCGGCGCCGTCGGCGCGCAGGTCGTCGGCCAAGGCAAGGCCGAGGGCTTCCGGTGCGTCGATGGGGCCGCGGCGTTCGGCGCGGGCAATGCGCGAACCGTCCGGCAGGGCGACAAAGCCACGCAGCCACAACTCGCCGTCCTTCACTTCGGCGTAGGCGCCCAGCGGCACCTCGCAACTGCCGGCCAACGCGCGGGAAGTGGCCCGTTCGGCGCGCACGCAGGCGGCCGAGTTGGCGTCGGCCAGCGGCGCGATCCAGGCGGCCACTTCGGGGCGGTCGGACAGCGCCTCGATGCCCAGCGCGCCCTGGCCGGCTGCCGGCAGGGAGACATCCGACGGCAGCGTGCTGCGGATGCGGCTGGCGAGGCCGAGACGGGTCAGGCCGGCGGCGGCGAGGATGATCGCGTCGTACTGGCCTTCGTCGAGCTTGCGCA
>ERZ650300.2353-NODE-2353-length-10176-cov-4.299674_pt1 | contig 10176 bp, 8 predicted proteins | sample MGYA00376236_ERZ650300 | MGnify/ENA primary metagenome ERZ650300 (study PRJEB26733, sample SAMN07839303) | wastewater metagenome | biome: urban; feature: wastewater treatment plant; material: waste water | place: USA: North Carolina | collected 2016-04-28 ... | reverse complement strand
AGAACCACGACAAAGGTGAAAAAGTTTCAGGTACGATCAAGTCAATCACTGACTTCGGTATCTTCATCGGTTTACCAGGCGGTATCGATGGTCTAGTTCACTTGTCTGACATTTCTTGGAACGAGCAAGGCGAAGAAGCAATTCGTCGTTACAAGAAAGGTGACACAGTTGAAGCGGTTATCTTGTCTGTTGACGCTGAAGGCAACCGTATCAGCCTTGGTATCAAGCAATTGAACAGCGACCCATTCAATGACTTCTTGGCTGCGAATGAGCGCGGTGCCTTGGTTAAAGGTACTGTAACTGCTGTTGATGCTAAAGGTGCTACAGTTAAATTAGCTGATGACATCGAAGCAACGCTTAAAGCTTCTGAAATCAACCGTGACCGCGTTGAAGATGCAACCAAGTTCCTAGAAGTTGGTCAGGAAGTTGAAGCGAAGATCATCAACGTTGATCGCAAGTCTCGTTCAATCAACTTGTCTATCAAAGCGAAAGACGAAGCTGAAGAGAAAGAAGCTGTAAACAATGCTCGTCAAGCTGCTGCTACACAAGTTGCTGACAGCAATGGTCCTAAGACTATTGGTGACTTAATTAAAGCTCAAATGAAGTAATTTGTTAAAAAGTACGTTTCTTGTAACAGAGAAGTACTTTTTTATACAAAAATACTGTAAACGGTAGCGTAGTATTGATGTACTGCGCTACCGTTTTGTATTTAAACAGGTTATTATTAAAAACATTAAAAAGTAGTAATAATTAAAGAGGTCATCAATGACTACTGAAGCACTTAATAAATCTGATTTGATTGAACGGATTGCACTTAAAAACCCACACTTGGCTGAACCTTTAGTTGAAGATGCAGTTAAGATCATGATTGACCAAATGATTGAAGCGCTTTCAAATGGTGATCGTATCGAAATTCGTGGTTTTGGCAGTTTTGCATTGCATCATCGTGAACCACGTTTAGGACGTAACCCTAAAACAGGTAAGGCTGTTGATGTTGCGGCGAAAGCCGTTCCTCACTTTAAACCAGGTAAAGCACTTCGTGATGCGGTAAACGAATCTGCTGAATAATATTCGAGGTGTTTATGCGTTATATCTTAATTGCATTACTTATTGCTATATTTGGTTATTCGCTTGCCTTGGTTTTGCAGAACCCAGCAGAGTTGGAGGTAAACTTATTGTTTACCCAAGTCCCTGCGATGCGTTTAGGTCTATTGCTTCTATTAACATTGGCATTAGGCATTGTTGTTGGTCTACTTCTTGGTGTCCAGGTATTTAGGGTTTTCCAAACCAATTGGGAAATTAAACGTTTACGTAAAGACATTGATCATCTGAGAAAAGAACAAATTCAGGTGGCTCAACAAGCTGCTGCTCAGGCTGCTGCAAGTACAAGACATGAAAAAACTGTGCTGGATATTCACACAGAAAATAAAAGCCCATTATAATATGGGCTTTATTTTTATTGGGAAGAAAAGCTCTTGAGTATCATTGTTGCCTTGGATGCAAAAAGCGAATACGACGCTCTGACAATTGTGGAACAACTTGATCCTACTCTATGTCGTGTCAAAGTAGGCAAAGAGCTTTTTACTCATGAAGGTCCATCTGTTGTTAAAAACTTAAAGAACAAGGGTTTTGAAGTTTTTTTGGATTTAAAATTCCATGATATTCCGAATACCACCGCTCAGGCGGTTTGTGCGGCGGCTGATCTAGGTGTTTGGATGGTCAATGTACATGCATCTGGTGGTCGCAAGATGATGGAAACCTGTGTTGAGCGTTTGCAAGCAGGAAATTATCAAACACAATTGATTGCAGTGACTGTTTTAACGTCAATGGGACGTGAAGATTTGCGTGATATTGGTTTGGATATCGAACCTGTAGAGCAAGTTAAACGCTTGGCCAAGCTCACTCAAGAGAGTGGCCTGGATGGTGTGGTATGTTCGGCACAGGAAGCAAAAATTCTTCGTGAAATGTTAGGGGCAGATTTTGCATTGGTAACACCTGGTATTCGTCCTGAGGGTTCGAATGCAGATGACCAGAAACGTATTGTGACACCTAAACAGGCAATGCAAGATGGTTCAACCCATTTGGTCATTGGCCGTCCAATTACCAAGGCAGAAAACCCAACTGAGATGCTCAAGTCTATTTTAGCTTCGATTTAAATCGATAGATCTTCATGTAAGGGCGAACTTGTGTTTGCCTTTTATATTGATTTGATCAATTCAACTGACATTCATTAGAATTTCAGATTTAAAAACAGAGTTATCAATAGGGGAGTAGCGAAAGAATTAATCCGCTCATCATGGCATGAGGTACATAATACGTACCACATGATTGCTTCACCATTGCCAGGGTAACATCCATTGAAGTTGCTTAATTTTTTATTTTATCCCAGTATATGATTCATCCATTATGCCCAGAAAAGTGCTATACAAAATATCAGCAGATAGGTATGGAGGAGGGACTAAATGCAAGTTAAATCTATATTTTTCTTTTTATGCTGTAGTGTGGGTTTACTTGCTTGTACCCCAGTTGTACAGGAGCCAAAAAAAATTTCATTAGATCCAGAGAAAATATTAACTTCATATGTTTGGCAATATCAACCCCCGAATGAGAATCCTCCAATTAAATTAAACTTTGAAAATAATAGTGTTGGGGTGAATACAGGGTGTAATGCTGGGGGTGCGCCTTATAAAATTCAGGGGAAAAAATTAATTGCGACAGAAAGTTTTGTGCTAACCGCTATGGGATGTCCTGATGAATTAGCAAAACAAGAAGTATTAGCGACAAATTTATTTGATCAAGACAAGCAGGCTATATTTACCTTGGATTCAACCAATATTGCTCAACCAACCTTAACATTTAAAATGTTAGATAGTCAGCAGTATTCATTTGTAGGAAAAATGACACCTGAAACAAAATATCAGTCTAAACCTGAAATTTTAACATTTGAGGTTTTTCCTCATTTCGTATCTTGTGAAAATAACAGCGCAGCTTCCGAACGACCACAATGCTTAAAGATTCGTGAAATTAAAGAGGTCGGATTATGGGAAAATCGGGAAAAAGGACAGTGGCAAATTATTAAACAAGATCAAATTGAAGATTATCAGCATATTGAAAATACGTATGCCATGATTTTAGTGAAACGTTTTCCACTAAAAGATCACAAGCGTCCGTATGTGGATGTTTATTACACCACACCAAGGTCAGGTAATGGCGATTATTACGAACCTTAAAACAATAAAGGAGAGGATCATAAATTATCCTCTCCTTTATCATTACAATTTAAGCGACTTGTTTTTTTGATTGCTTAGCGTCATTACTCATAAAATTATAATCAGCAACATTCGCTTTACGCGTTTCTAACCAGTATTTCCAGGTATAAGTTGGCCATAGAGAGAAGTTTTTGCCATCAGCCGCCTGATACCAACTGCTACAGCCACCTGCTTGCCATACCGTACCTTTAAGCTGTTCCTGTACACGTTCGTTGAACTGATCTTGTACATCATGCTTGATTTCAATCGCCTGAGTAGCTGTTTTATCCACGGTCTGGATCAACTGTAGAATATAGTTCACTTGTGATTCAATCATGAAAATCACAGAGTTATGCCCTAAGATTGTGTTAGGACCAAGTAGCTGGAACAGGTTCGGGAAGTTCTTGGTGACAATGCCATAATAACTCTCAGCGCCATCTTTCCATGCCTGTTTCAGCTCAATGCCATTACGACCGACACAATCAAAATGCTTTAAGTAGATACGTGGATCGGTAATAAAACCTGTACCATAAATCAGGCAGTCAATCTGACGTTCTTTACCATCTTTGGTGATGATGCCATTTGCAGTAATTTCCTGAATAGCATCTGTAACCAGTTCAACGTTTTTACGGTTAAAGGTTGGAAAATATTTGTTGGAAATCAAAATACGCTTACAACCCATGACGAAATCAGGAGTTAGTTTCTTGGCGAGTTCTTTATCTTTCACCTGAAAACGAATAAAGGCTTCTGCAAGCTTTTGACCATATTTCATGATCTGAGGCTGTACAATCGGCACGACACGAGACTCATTGGTCCAGTACAAGCGGGTACGATGGATTTGGCGATAAATATTCGACGCCTTGAACAAAGTCTTGCTGAGTTGTGAATATTTACGTTCATCACGTGGGATGACCCATGCTGCAGTACGCTGAAACACATAAAGCTGTTTTACTTCGGGTGCAATTTCAGGAATATACTGAATGGCACTGCCACCTGTACCAATAGAGGCAACAGATTTACCACTTAAATCATAATCGTGTTCCCATTTTGAAGAATGGAAGACTTTGCCTTTGAATTTCTCAATCCCTTTAATGTGTGGAATTTGGGGAACATGCAGTGGACCAGAAGCAAAAATAACAAATTGTGCTTCAAGTGTTGGCTGGTCTTTAAATTCTACAGTCCAGACATTGCGGTTTTCATCAAACTGGGCATGAGTCACTTCATGATTAAATTTACAATAATCTTTTAATTTATATTGTTCAGTAATGTCCTGAATATAAGTAAAAATTTCATCTGCTTCTGCGTAACGTTTGGACCAGTCGGTTTTAGGTGCGAATGAAAGGGAATACATATGCGATTGAACGTCACATGCTGCGCCTGGATACTGGTTTTCTCGCCATGTGCCACCCACATCATTGGTCTTTTCCAAAATCACAAAATCATTGATTTGACTTTGTAATAGTCGAATTGCCATTGCCAAACCACCAAAACCTGCACCAATAATGGCAACTTTGGTTTTTTGAATTGCATCCTTGTTCGCATTACGCATAGCCCACCCCCCTACACAGCTAAATTTTGTGCAAGTTTAAAGGTTTTATCGAGATTAAATATGATTGTATAGACGCAGAACTTGATCATTTCGGCAATTCATTTACATGCTTTTTTATAGTACAACATTAAAGTCTTGAGAATTGCATTTGGAATTATGAAGAGATCTATCCTCGGATTAATGTATTTGATTCAAGGCATGCGTCATCTCCGAGCACAATGTGAAATCTCGGGTACCTATAAATTTTTACAAGATATTTTTAAGATGATGGGGCTGGAAATTCCCCACATTCAAATTGAATTGCCATTTAAAAGGCCAAAAGACTTGGCATTGATGGCTGCCTATCAGGACTATTATGGGCAGGATGTCAAATTTGATTGTGATCAGGCGGCATTCATTCTGGACGATATTCAAATCCTGCAAATTAAAGTCCCCTCCGCAGATACATTGACCTATCGGGTGTATGAGGAAAAATGCCTACAGGATTTAGCAAAGCTGGAGAAGAATGAAAACCTCAAGCTGACCGTTGTCGAATATGTTGAAGATTATCTGGAACTGCAGAATGGCGTGATTCCAACCATGACGGAAACAGCCTGTGCATTGAACATGCCTGAACGAACTTTAAGGCACCAATTACAGCAAATGCAGACCAGCTATAAGGAAATTCGGGAAAGGCTCATCAAGCAAAAGGCATTAAAATTCATTGAAAACAGTTCGTATTCGATTGAGCAAGTGGCCGAAATGTTGGGATATTCTGAACCTCCAGCATTTAATCATGCCTTTAAAAGATGGTTTGGACAAAGCCCTAGACAATATCATCGAAATAGCTAAATAATTAAAAATGGTAGATTATGATGTTTAAACAGCATGATAATTAAGCCTAAAATCTAATGCCTTTGAACAGAATGTTCGATATAATTTTCACCAATTAAAATTGCAATAAGTCCTTATGTCAAATTCTAAACCAGACTCACATAGCACTGCATTTATTCCTGCATCACCTGCTGAACGCTATACTCAAGCGCTTGAGTCAGGTCAGTTTATGCCTGATGAAGCTCAGGCTCAGGCAGTGCAAGAGTTAGATCGAGTATGGAAAGAATTACTCACTCGTTATAAAGCTTCCAAGAAAGCATTTCGACGTTTCCGTCGTCAGACCTATCCAAAAGGGGTTTATATGTGGGGCGGTGTAGGCCGTGGCAAGACTTGGTTAATGGACCAGTTTTATGATGCTGTCCCGTTCCGCCGCAAGACCCGTATGCATTTTCATCACTTTATGCAGCACGTCCATAAAGAATTAAACAAGCTTTCAGGCCAGCGTAATCCTCTGGATGCAGTGGCCGATCAAATTTATAAAAATGCAGTTGTGATTTGTTTTGACGAGTTCTTTGTGTCGAACGTGACAGATGCAATGATTCTTAGTGATTTATTCCAGAAACTATTTGAGCGTGGCATTACCCTGATTGCAACATCAAACATTGCGCCAGAGGGTTTATATAAAAACGGGATTCACCGTGACCGTTTTATGCCCACGATTACACTGGTACAGAAAAACTGTGTGGTTTTAAATGTTGATGCAGGCATTGATTACCGTTTACGAGTTTTGAAACAGGCACAGTTGTTTAAATATCCATTAAGCAGTGATGCCCAGTCATGGATGCTTGAACGTTTCCAATCGCTTACACATACTCAAACGCTGTCTAATACACCCATCATGATTAATAATCGTGTGGTTGAGACGCTGGGGCATACAGAAGATGTATTGTGGTGTGAATTCTCTGAGTTATGTTTTAAACCACGTAGTCCAGCTGATTTCATTGAAATTGCTAATATTTACAACACGGTACTGGTAAGTAACGTGCCGCATTTAACTGATTTTCTCTCAGAAGGAACCCGTCGCTTTATTTATTTAGTGGATGAGTTTTATGATCGTGGCGTGAAATTACTTTTAACTTCAGAAGATTCAATTATTGATCTTTATGAAGGTGAAAAATTAGCATTTGAAATTGAACGAACACGTTCACGCTTGCTGGAAATGCAGTCGGATGAATATCTGCATTCCGAACATCGACAGATACAGGTTGCAAAAACCTCATAAATTTACAAAGGCATTCTTCGGAATGTCTTTTTTATAAATTTAGAGGGAGAAAGCTTTATTCTTGTTTGAATTTTGCTATAAATAAAGTCGTTTAAAAATGTGAGGACATTGCAGGCCTAAACTGTAAGTACCCAGGAATTTGATTTTTTGATAAAGAGATAAAATTGCGCTTGTCAATACGTCTTATAGAGAAAATGCTTACTATTTAGGAATGTGATATTACTATTCAGGCTAGTATAAATCGGTATACTAGGAATCTTGTTATAAAAAGTTAGCACCATCAGGAAAGACAATGACTGTACGTATTCAACAAGGCAAGCTAGCGATTGCTAAAGAACTTTACGATTTCATCGAAAATGAAGCTTTACCAGGCTCTGGTTTAGACAGTGAAACTTACTGGAAAAATTTCGAGCAAGTCGTTGTCGATCTTAGCCCAAAGAATAAAGCACTATTAGCTAAGCGTGATGAAATTCAAGCTAAGATTGATGAATGGCATCGTAATAATGAATTTGAGTTAAATGCGTATAAAGCATTTTTAACTGAGATTGGTTACTTAGTACCAGAAGTTGCTGATTTCCAAGTAACGACTGAAAATGTAGATGAAGAAATTGCATTATTAGCTGGTCCTCAGCTTGTTGTGCCAGTACGTAACGCACGCTATTGCTTAAATGCTGCGAATGCACGTTGGGGTTCATTATACGATGCACTTTACGGTACTGATGTAATTTCTGAAGAAAATGGTGCAGAGAAAGGTAAGGGATACAACCCAGTCCGTGGCGATAAAGTAATTGCTTTCGCTAAAGATTTTCTTAATCAAATATTCCCACTTGCTCAAGGCTCTCATGCCGATGCAACTAAATATGCAGTTGATCACAATCGTTTAGTTGTAACTTTAAAAGATGGTTCAACAACCTCTTTGGCTCATGAAGCTCAATTTGTTGGCTTTAATGGCGATGCTGCAAACCCAACTGAAATCGTTTTATTAAATAATGGCTTGCACGTTATTATTGATATCGATGCAAATAGCCCAATCGGTAAAACTGATGCGGCTGGCGTTAAAGATTTAACTCTAGAAGCTGCTATTACAACGATCCAAGATTTAGAAGACTCAGTTGCAGCTGTTGATGCAGAAGAGAAAGTTGAAGGCTATCGTAACTGGTTAGGTTTAATGAAGGGTGACTTGCAAGAGTCAATCGAGAAAAATGGTAAAACCATTACTCGTGCATTAAACAAAGACCGTACAGTTCAGAACTTAATTGGCGGTACTACAACGCTACATGGTCGTTCATTAATGCTTCTTCGTAACGTTGGTCATTTAATGACTAACCCTGCGATCCTTGTAGATGGCCAAGAAGTATTTGAAGGTATTATGGATGCATTAGTTACTCCATTACTTACAATTTCAGATATTCGTGGCGAAAACGAAAATAAGAACTCTCGTAAAGGTTCTATGTATATCGTTAAACCAAAAATGCATGGTCCAGAAGAAGTTGCATTTGCAGTTGAATTATTTGAGCGTGCAGAACAAGCACTCGGTTTACCTGCAAAAACTCTCAAAATCGGTATCATGGATGAAGAACGTCGTACTTCAGTTAATTTGAAAAACTGTATCGCAGCTGCAAAAGACCGTACAATTTTCATTAACACTGGTTTTATGGATCGTACGGGTGATGAAATCCATACGTCTATGGAAGCAGCGCCAATGGTACGTAAAGAAGCTGTTAAAGCTCAGAAATGGATTGCTGCTTACGAAAATCGTAACGTTGCAATTGGTTTGGCATGTGGCCTACAAGGTAAGGCACAAATTGGTAAAGGCATGTGGCCAAAACCAGATAGCATGAAAGATATGTTGGCGACTAAGACAGCTCATCCAAATGCGGGTGCTTCTTGTGCATGGGTTCCATCACCTACAGGTGCTGTACTTCACGCAATGCATTATCATCAAATTAATGTAAAAGCACGTCAAGACGAATTGGCTGCTGAAGATATGTTGACTTTAGATGATTTGTTAACGCCTCCTTTTGCACCAGAAACAAACTGGAGTGCTGAAGAGTTGAATAACGAACTTGAAAATAACTGTCAAGGTATCTTGGGTTATGTTGTACGTTGGGTTGATCTAGGTGTAGGTTGTTCTAAAGTGCCAGACATCAACAACGTTGGTTTAATGGAAGACCGTGCAACTTTACGTATTTCTTCTCAGCATGTTGCAAACTGGTTGCGTCACGGTATCGTAACGAAAGAACAAGTTGAAGAAGTGCTTAAACGTATGGCTGTGATTGTTGATCAGCAAAATGCCAATGATCCGCTTTATACGCCAATGGCACCAAATTTTGATGGTATTGCATTCCAAGCTGCTGCTGATTTGATCTTCAAAGGCGCTGAGCAACCATCGGGTTATACAGAGCCATTGTTACATGCTGCACGTTTAAAACTTAAAGGTTATACAGGTGATTAATTTCTTCTAAACTGAAAAGCCTCCTCGGAGGCTTTTTTTATAACCTCGTTTTCTTAAAATATGTAAAATATTGCTTATCACAGTATTGTTAGTCATTTTATGTGCGTGAATTTCAAAATTTAATAAATGTTCTATCATTGAAGCTAAAAAACGTGATTTGCAATTTTTGAGTAAGCTAAATTAAACAGATTGTTGGTTTATTTTTTCAAAAATATCAATTAAAAAATATAGAAATTAAACTTCCATCATTGGGAGAACAGAGAAAAATAGCCAAAATCCTTTCCGACCTAGATTACAAAATTCACATCAACAACCAAATCAACCAAGAGCTAGAAGCCATGGCTAAGACCCTCTATGACTACTGGTTTGTGCAGTTTGATTTCCCAGACCAGAATGGCAACCCCTACAAATCATCAGGCGGAAAGATGGTCTATCACCCAGAACTCAAACGCGAAATCCCAGAGGGGTGGGGAGTGGAGAAGTTGGAAAATATAGCTAATATAACAATGGGGCAATCTCCTAAAGGAACTTCTTATAATGAAGTTGGAGAGGGAATGTTATTTTTTCAAGGTTCAACAGATTTTGGATGGAGATTTCCTGTGGCAAGACAATACACAACTGAACCGTCTAGGATAGCAGAAGAAGATGATATCTTGTTAAGTGTTAGAGCACCTGTGGGGACTTTCAATATTGCTGATACAAGATGTTGTATTGGTCGAGGTTTAGCGGCTATTAATAGTAAAGTAGGAGCAAATAGCTATATTTTTAATGTTATGCAAGATTTTAAAAAGCTATTTGACATGATGAACTCAGTAGGAACTACCTTTGG